>Ga0123354_10022153_pt1 | contig 10017 bp, 8 predicted proteins | sample TergutLab28metaG_2_FD_97872 | JGI IMG/M metagenome (GOLD analysis project Ga0123354, IMG submission 97872) | Labiotermes labralis P4 segment gut microbial communities from Petit-Saut dam, French Guiana - Lab288 P4 | ecosystem: Host-associated > Arthropoda: Insects > Digestive system > Gut ...
CCGCGTGTCGCCCGCGGCGGCCCGGACCCTGGGCTGGTTATGGTATAATAATAATGTTCAGCGTTTCGCACAAATCCCTGAAGGAGATGCAGGTACCGTTATGCTCGTCGCAATCCTGACATTGCTGATTGTTCTCGTCCTGGCCGCGGGGGTGCTCGCCATTGCGTGGCTGGGTACCGGCGTTCGGCAGACCGCCGTACCCGTACGGTGGGCGCGCTGGGGGCGCAAGGCAGCGGACTACATGAACGGCGATGCCCAGATCGGTCAGCCTGCACCCGTCGAAACGATGGCCGGCTCGGCCCAGCGCTGACCGCTGCCCCGGTCCGGCGCGTCGGATCGCGTAGGATTGGCGTTTGTGGACATGATCTTCTGGTACATCATGGCCGGCGTTGTGCTGGCCTTCCTCATTGCCACCGCGATTGTCGTCGTCTCCAATGTCCGGCATCGCCGGGCGGTGCGGGCCGCTGGTACCGCCGGCGGCATCGGTACGGCGGGCGAAACCGGCGAACCGGCACCTGAGGAGCCCGTACCCGAGGTACCCGTAGTTGAGGAGGGTGCACCACCCGAATCACCGGAGTCGCCGACCACCCGGCTGGCTCGCCTGCGGCGCCGGTTGGCGGCCAGCAGCAACGCCCTGGCCCGTGGACTGGCCGATTTGTTGGCCAGCGACCGGATTTCGGAGCAGACCTGGTCGGACTTCGAGTCCGCCCTCATCTCCTCGGATTTGGGGGTCAAACCGGCGACCGAACTGGTGGAGAAGCTGAGATCGCGTCTGGCCATCGACGGGGTGGACGACCCGGCGCAGGCCAAAGCGGTCCTGCGCGAGGAACTCATCGCGTTGGTCGACCCGACCATGGACCGGAGCCTTCACTTGCCCGCTGATGCCGCTCCGGCCGTCATCTTGGTCGTCGGTGTGAACGGTACCGGCAAGACCACCACAGTCGGAAAGCTCGCCCGCGATCTGGTCGCGTCTGGGAAAACCGTGTTGCTGGGCGCGGCGGACACCTTCCGGGCGGCGGCCGTCGACCAACTCGTCACCTGGGGCGAGCGGATCGGCGTGGACACCGTCCGGGGGCCGGAGGGTGCCGATCCGGCGAGCGTGGCCTTCGACGCGGTGAAAACTGGCCGGGAGTCGGGTACCGACGTGGTCCTGATCGACACCGCCGGACGGCTGCACAACAAGACCAACCTGATGGATGAACTGGGCAAGGTGAAACGGGTCATCGAAAAGATCGCGCCGGTTCAGGAAACGCTGCTCGTCTTGGACGCGACGACCGGGCAGAATGGGCTCGTCCAAGCCAGGGTTTTCGCCGAGGTCGTGGACATCACCGGCATCGTCCTGACGAAGCTGGATGGATCGGCCAAGGGTGGCATCGTGGTCGCCGTTCAACAAGAACTGGGTGTGCCGGTGAAGTTCATCGGCCTGGGTGAGGGGGCGGATGACCTGGCACCCTTCGATGCCGCCCAGTTCGTCGACGGACTGTTGGGCCAATGACGCCGACCCAGAACGCGACGAGGGCTGGCGGCGGCCAGGCGGTCTTGATCCGCTTCGCCTCCAGGGCCGATGCGCTGGCGATGAAGGAGATCTTCAACCGCGAGGTGGAGCAGTCCACTTCCTCGTGGGCGTGGTTTCCGTTGTCGAACGAGGATTGGCAGGACTGGCTCTACGAGCACACGCGGGACGATCATGTCCTGTTGGTCGCTGAGGTGGACGGCCAGGTTGTCGGTTTCGCCGGGTACGGATCCTTTCGTACCAAAGACGCGTACGTCACCACGGTGGAAGACTCGGTTTTCCTGAAAGACGGCTACCGGGGCTTGGGACTGGGCAAGGCGCTGCTGGCCCGGCTGCTCGACGAGGCCCGGACACGGTCGGTCCACGCCATGGTGGCGGCGGTCACCGGCGAGAACCAGGCGTCCATCCGCTTGCACCGCTCGCTCGGGTTTGCCGAGGTCGGGCACCTGCCCGAGGTGGGCCACAAGTTCGGACGGTGGCTCGACCTCGTCCTCCTCCAGATCGTCCTCGACGACCAACCGGGTCCCGGCCCGGTCCGGATAGACTAGGGGAATGGCGACCAACCTAGTGGGAACACCCGTGAGAATCACGCCCAGCATCCTCAACGCCGATTTCGCGCGCCTGGGTGAGGAGATCGCCCGTGTCCCGTCGGCCGATGGCATCCACGTCGATGTCATGGACAACCATTTCGTACCCAATCTGACCATCGGCCTACCGGTCGTCGAATCCATCCGCGCGGCCACCGACCGGTTGTTGGACATTCACCTGATGATCGAAGACCCCGACCAGTGGGCGCCTGGCTTCGCGGAGGCCGGGGCCGAGTCGGTGACCTTCCACGTGGAAGCGGCGCGCGCCCCGGTTCGTTTGGCGCGGCAATTGCGGGCCGTCGGCGCCCGGGCCGGTGTGGCGCTCAACCCGGCCACGCCGGTCGACGCCATCGCCGGCTTCCTTAGCGAGATCGATTTGGTTCTGGTCATGAGTGTGGAGCCGGGGTTCGGCGGCCAGGGTTTCCTCGATCTGGTCCTGCCCAAAGTGGCGGCGTTGCGCCGCCTGATCGATGACGCCGGCGTGGACGTGTGGCTTCAGATGGACGGTGGAGTGTCCGTCGACACGATCGGGCGTTGTGCGGCCGCGGGTGCCGACACTTTCGTGGCCGGCTCGGCGGTCTTCCGGTCCGATGACCCGGATCTCATGGTACGTCGTCTGCGCGATCTGGCCGAAGGCGCCCGATGAGGTACGTGTCCACGCGGGGATACGGTTCGATGGGGTTCACCGATATCCTGCTGGAGGGCCTCGCTCCCGATGGCGGCTTGTACGTCCCCGACACCTATCCGCAACTCGACGACGGCGATCTGCGCCGGCTGCGTGGGATTTTGGCGGACGACGGGTACGCCCGGTTTGCGGCGGACATCCTGTCCTTGTTCATCGATGACATTCCGTTCGCCGATCTGGCAGCGATCACCCGGCGGGCGTACACAGCGGAAAAGTTCGGCTCCGACAAGATCGCCCCGGTCGGATTGCTGGAGCCGAGTCTGTGGTTGGCGCATCTGTCGGGGGGGCCGACCGCGGCCTTCAAAGACATGGCGATGCAGGTGTTGGGCCAGCTGTTCGACTACGAGTTGACCCGTCGCGATCAGTTCATGACGATCCTGGGTGCGACTTCGGGAGACACCGGTTCGGCGGCCGAGTTCGCCCTGGCGGACTGCGCCCGCGTTCAGGTGTTCATGCTCTCCCCGCTGGGCCGGATGACCGCCTTCCAGCGCGGCCAGATGTACGGGATCGACAGCCCCCGGATCGTGAACGTGACAGTACCGGGCTCCTTCGACGACTGTCAGGACCTGGTCAAGGCGGTCAACGCCGACGCGGGGTTCAAGGCGGCGTATTCGATCGGCGCCGTCAACTCCATCAACTGGGCGCGGCTGGTCAGCCAGGTCGTCTATTACCTGTCGAGTTGGTGCCAGGTCTCGAAGGGTCCAGGCGAGGTGTCGTTCTGCGTCCCGTCGGGGAATTTCGGGAACATCTGCGCCGGGCACGTCGCCAGGATGATGGGCGTCCCCATCAAGCACCTCGTCTGCGCGACCAACGAGAACAATGTCCTGGCCGAGTTCTTCGCCACCGGTGTCTACCGCCCTCGCGCTTCGACGGAGACCTTCGTGACATCCAGCCCCAGCATGGACATCTCCAAGGCCAGCAACTTCGAGCGTTTTTTCTTCGATCTGACCGGGCGGAATGCCACCGAGGTCGCTCACTTGTTCGGCGAGGAGTTGGGCCGGGGCGGGATGATCGATATCCGACACCGGCCGTACGCCTGCGATCCCGCCGACGTGTACGGATTCCGTACGGGAGTTTCCACGCACGCCGATCGTGTCGCCACGATCGCCGATGTCTTCCGGCGCGATGGCTATCTGATCGATCCGCACACCGCCGATGGCGTCAAGGTGGCCAGGGAGTCGATGGGTCCCGAGCCGATGATCGCCATGGAGACCGCGTTGCCGGTGAAGTTTGGTACTATCACCAAGGAGGCGATCGGGCGGGTTCCGGACATGCCGGACCGTTTCGCGTCGGTCCTCGGTGCGCCGCCGCATACGCTGGTGTGCGATCGAGGGGTGGAGCAACTGAAAGACATCATCGAAGCCAGAAGCTTGTTCGCCTGAACCTCAACACGGCCGTGAACATGGTTGTGGGGCAGGTCAGCCGACCCGCCCCACAACCAGGCAGATGGATCAGAAGTTGAACTGATCGATGTTGCTGGCGTTGAACTTGTACGGATCGCCGAGCAAGACGGTGGCGTCATCGCCGACGGTGAACGTACCGAGGGTTCCCGCCGTGAAGGTGTCGCCCTTGGCACCGGTGATGGTACCGTCGACGAGCGCCTGGGCCGCGTAGATGGCGAGGTACCCGAGATCGGACGGGTTCCACAGCGCGAACTCTTTCGTCGTGCCGTCCTTGACGTAGGCCCGCATGTCGTTCGGTGTGCCGAGTCCGGTCACCAGGACCTTGCCCTTGACGTCAGATGTCGAGACGTACCGGGCCGCCGCCGCGATGCCGACCGTGGTCGGAGCGACGATGACCTTGAGGTCGGGGTACTTCTGGATCAGGGCGGCGGTCTTGTCGAAGGACGTCTGGTCGTCATCGTTGCCGTAGACGACATCCACCAACTGGATGTTCGGATGGCTGGCAGCCAGAATCGTCTTCATCTGGTCGATCCAGGCGTTCTGGTTCGTCGCGTTGGCCGTGGCCGACAAAATCGCGATCTGCCCGGAGTCGCCCGACTGATCGGCGGCCATATCGACCAACACCTGTGCGATGCCTTCGGCAGTCGCCTGGTTGATGAACAGGTTGCGGCACGTCGGCGCGTCGGAGTCGAAGGTGACGACCTTGACGCCGGCCGTCATCGCGTCGTTCAGCGCGTCGCAGACGGCGGTCTGGTCATTCGATGAGATGACGATAGCGCTGGCCTTCTGCTGTGTTGCCGTGTTGATGTAGCTGACCTGGGAGTCGGCGGTCGCGTCAGACGGACCGGTGTAGTTGATGGTCGCACCAATCTCGGTCCCAGCCTTTTGAGCGCCGGTGTTCGAGGTGTCGAAGTACGGGTTGCCCAGGTTCTTCGGCAACAACGTGATGTTGAGCGGAGCCGCGGGGGCACCGGTCGTCCCTCCGGGAGTGGTGGTGGGGTTGGTCGCATTACCGTTATTCGAGCTGCAACCCGCCAACGCCATCAAGGCAGCGGCTGCGATTGCCACCGCTTTCAGTGATATTTTCATGGATTTCCTTTCGTTGTGTATCAACAGTTAACTATTGCGACTCGCGTACGGCACGAGCCGTGGTGCGGCGGTTGCCGAACCAAGCCAGGAGAGCACCGACGACGACCGACAAGATCAACAAAACACCGGTGATGATCTTGACGACGTCTGCCGTGACATTGAGCAGGGTGAGGGCGGAGGTCATGACCCCGATCAGTACCACGCCCGCTACGGAACCGTGCATCGCACCGCGTCCGCCGAAGACGGAGACCCCGCCCAGGACGATGGCGGCGATGACCTGCAGTTCCAGTCCCGAGCCGACATCGCCGCGGGCTGTGCTGTACCGCAGCGTGTAGTAAACCCCGCCCATGGCGGAGACCGCGCCAGCCAGGATGAACAGGATGGCGCGGGTCAGCGCCACATTGACTCCGGAGAACTGAGCCGCTTCTTTGTTCAGGCCGATGGCGTAAACGCCGCGCCCGAACGACGTGAAGTGCAGGAGGTACACGAACACAATCAACAGAACCAGCCACACCACCATGGTCAGCGGGATGGGTGTGCCGAAGAGGCGGGCCTTCGCGAAGTCGGTCCACGCCTTGGGGAATGACGTGATCGTGCTCGTACCGAGCAAACCCACCGCGACGCCGCGGAACAGCGCCATGGTACCCAGCGTGACGGCCAGCGCCGGTAAACCGATGCCGGTGACCAGTATGCCGTTGAGCAGCCCGCCGACGGCGCCGATCACGATGGTGAGCGCGATGGCGAGCGCAATCGGCACGCCGTGGGAGTAGAGCAGGCCGAGGAACGAGCAACTCAGCCCGAGCATCGAGCCCACCGAGATGTCGATGTCGCCGGTGATCATCACCATGGTCATGGGCAACGCGATCATGAGCGAGGGCATGGTGTCGCGCAGCAGGTTGAACATCGTGAGGGACTGCGGGAAGTACGGCACCACCAGGGCGGCGACGACGATCACGATGACGGTGAGGGCGATGATGGTCATTTCGCGGGTGGCGAACACGCGCCGCCAGGCGGGATAGTCGTGCAATCGGTTGGTGACCGGACCGCGGAGGGAGTCCGTGAGCTGGCCGAGAGGGATCTGGGTCATGTGGTCAGCCTTTCTGCGGCGGCCCGGCGCAATCGTCGATTGGCCAGGACACGGTCAAGGATGATGGCACCGAGGATCAAGACGCCGAGTACGGCTTGCTGCCAGAAGTCTTGAATGCCGAGGATGGGCAGCGAACTGTTGATCGTCGCCAGCAGGAACCCGCCGAAGGCCGCGCCGATGGCCGACCCCGAACCGCCCACGATGGCGACGCCGCCGATGACGGCCGCGCCGATGGCTTGTAGTTCGTACCCCGTGCCGGCGTTCGAAGCGATCGTGCCGTACCGGGCCACGAACAAGACCCCGGCCATGCCGGCGCAGGCGCCGGAGATGGTGAAAGCGGTCAGCATCCGCTTGCCAGTGGGCAGTCCGTAGAGTACGGCCGCTTCGGGCGCGGAACCGATCGCGTAGAACTGGCGCCCCGAGCGGGTCGAGGAGAGGTACCAGGCCGCCACGGCCACCACCAGGATAGCGATTAATGTAATATAGGGAATGCGAATCCCGGGGAATGACGCCACGCCGAGGGTCAGCAGGCTGGGGTTGAGTTCGGAGGAGTTGATCCGCCGCGAACCGGCCCAGACGACCAGGGCGCCGCGGTAGGCGTACATCGTACCGAGCGTGATGACCATCCCCGGCACCTTCGCCACCGCCACCAACACGCCGTTGATCAGGCCCAGCACGGCACCAAGGGCGACGCCGAAGAGGAAGGCCAGAACCGGCGGCAGGCCCAACCAGTGGGAGTTGAGGATGCCGACGCTGAAGGCGGTCAATCCCATGACCGACCCGACTGACAAGTCGACGTGTTTGGAGATGATGACGAATGCCTCGCCGACCGCGAGGACGAAGAAGATCGAGGGGTTCGCCCACAGATTTCGCCAGCCGTCGGGCGAGAAGACGAACTTGTGATTGACGATCGTGGTGACCGCGATGAGGACCACCAAGACGATGAGGATTGAGGTCTCACGCGAGCGCACGAGCGCGGAGAGTCGTTTCATGGGCGGACCTCCTCTGCCGTAGCCGCATGGGTCGCGGCAAACATGACGGTCTCCGATGTCGCATCCGCCCGGGGAATGTCCTGGGTGATGCGGCCCTCGTACATCACGAGGATGCGATCGGCCATGCCGAGCACCTCGGGCAACTCGGACGAGATCATGAGGATGGCCAAGCCCTGACTCGCCAGTTCGGACATCCGGCGGTGGACCTCGGACTTGGTACCCACGTCGATGCCGCGCGTGGGCTCGTCGATGATCAGGAGCGAGGGTTTGGAGGCCAGCCACTTGGCCAGAACGACCTTCTGCTGGTTGCCGCCCGACAGGGTCGATGCGATGGCGTCGAGCGACGAGCACTTGACCTCCAACGCGTTCGTCCACGTGACGGCTGGCCCCTGTTCGATCCGTTTGGTGATGAACCCGTGTTTGGACAGCGTTCGGCGGATGGCGTCCGTGACGTTGGTCGCCACCGAGGCCTGTGTGACGAGGCCCTGCCGGCGCCGGTCTTCCGGGACCAGGGAGACGCCGGCGGCCATCGCCGCGCGAGGATTGCGCTTGGGCAGCCGTTTGCCGAGTACGGTGACGGTACCAGAATCGTAGGAGTCGACGCCGAAGACCGCCCGCGCCACCTCGCTGCGGCCGGCGCCGACGAGACCGGCCAGCGCGACGATTTCGCCCGCCCGGACCGTGAAAGAGATATCGGCGAAGACACCTGCCGAATTGAGGTGGTCCACTTCGAGAACGGGATCGCCGATGACGGGAACCGCCACCTTGGGGAACATCTCGCTGACATCCCGGCCGACCATTTGGCGTACCAGGGTGGCCTCGTCGGTACCGGCGATCGGTTGCGTCGCGATGTACGAACCGTCCCGCATGACGGTGACCGTGTCGCACAACTCGAAGACCTCCTCGAACCGGTGGGAGATGAACAACAGGGCTTTGCCTTCGTCGCGCAGCGACCGGGCCACGGCGAAGAGGCGCTCGACCTCGACGCCTGTCAGGGCCGCCGTCGGCTCATCCATGACCAGAACCTGCGCGTTGAGCGAGATGGCCTTGGCGATCTCGATGATCTGCTGATCGGCGATGCTGAGGGTGGCGGCCAGGCGATCCGGGTCCAACCGTACGCCGAGCCGTTCGGCCAGTGAGACCACCTCGGCCCGCATGGCGGCCTTGTCGATCATCTTCAACTTGGTCGTCGGCTGACGGCCCATGAAGATGTTTTCGGTGACGCTCAGGTCGGGGAAGAGCGTCGGCTCCTGGTAGATGACCGCGATACCCGCGGCTTTCGACTCGGCCGTGGTCCGGAAGTTCGCCGGGTGACCGGCGAAGGTGAACATGCCCGAGTCGCGTTGGTACAGCCCGGCGATGATCTTGACCAGGGTGGACTTCCCGGCGCCGTTTTCCCCGATCAGGGCGTGGATCGAACCCGGGTACAGCGTCAACTCCCCGTCCGCCAGGGCGACGACTGAACCGAAATGTTTCGACACTCCCATGAGTTCGAGGATTGGGACCTCCGGATTCACTGGGCCTCCTTGCCGAGATTGAAACGATTCAGTAATAGGTACACCCTAGAAACCAGGCGGACGGCTGTCAAGGACCCGGCCGGATATTTATGGAACTGTGACCTCCGGATCGGCCGGTCGTCGCCGCGCCCCACTAGCGGGCGTGGGCCCGGGATTCGGCGTCGCGCCAAGCCGATTCGGGCAGGGCCAAGCCGCCCGGGACGTACCTCAGGGTGTCGCAGGAGGCGCGTGAAACTCGGCGAAGGTCCATGAGATCGCCGTTCAGGGCGCCCGTGGCCCGGGCCTGGACGAGAAGGTTGCCCAGGGCGGTACCTTCGGCGGGTCCGGCGACGACCGGCAGCCCGGTTGCCTCGGCCGTCAACTGGTTGAGGAGGTGGTTCCGGCAGCCGCCGCCCACGACGTGGACGATGTCGACGCTGGCATTCGCCAACGTCTGGGCCTGGCGGATGACCCGGCGGTAATCCAGGGCCAGCGAATCGAGGATGCAGCGGGTGAACTCGGGTGGGGTACGGGGGACCGGTTGACCCGTTTCACGGGCCATCTCGGCCAGGCGAGCCGGCATGTCGCCGGGGGGCAACAGCCGCGGGTCCTCCATGTTGATCACCGTCGTGAGGGCGGGTACCCCGGCGGCGGCCTCCAGCAGCGTCGTCAGACGGGCTTCTTGGCCTTGGCTCGCCCACTGGCGTTGGGATTCGGTCAGCACCCACAACCCCATGACGTTGCGGAGGTACCGTACGGTATGATCGATGCCCAGTTCGTTGGTGAAGTCGGCGTGCCGGGACTCCTCGGTGAGGATGGGTTCGTCGAGTTCGAGCCCGACCAGCGACCAGGTACCCGACGAGATGTACGCGAACCGGCGGGTGGTCGCCGGAACGGACGCGATCGCCGAGGCGGTGTCGTGGGAGCCGACCGCGATGACCGGCGTTGGACCCGGCAGGATCGCCGGATCGAGCGCACCGACGACAGTCCCCGGTTCCACGATGGGTGGCAGCTTGGAGGCGAGATCCAGCCCGTACTGGGTGCGCAGGTGCGTCAGGGTGCTGGCCGACCACTGGCGGCGGGCGACATCCAGCAGGCCGGTGGTCGACGCGATGGTCAGTTCGGCCCCTTTGGCGCCGGAGAGCCAGTACGTGAACAGATCCGG
>Ga0123354_10022154_pt1 | contig 10017 bp, 9 predicted proteins | sample TergutLab28metaG_2_FD_97872 | JGI IMG/M metagenome (GOLD analysis project Ga0123354, IMG submission 97872) | Labiotermes labralis P4 segment gut microbial communities from Petit-Saut dam, French Guiana - Lab288 P4 | ecosystem: Host-associated > Arthropoda: Insects > Digestive system > Gut ...
ACATGGTGTATACTCTCCGTTTTTTTCTCTTCAAAATGCAGTTTGTTTCATAATTCTAACATATTTGGTTCCTGTATTATTCACATTTTATATACAGGATGTGCTAAAATTAAAAAAATAATTCTGGCACCAAAAGGTTAATAATGAAGGCTTGAGACCTGCGCTCTTCTGGGAATTTATGCAGTGAAGAATGGTAGTTTATTACTGATATTTTGAGATGGGGCCGTTATATTCTCCTGAAACTTGGTAACAGACTCCATTCTACATTGTGTAAAAATCCCAGATGAGTGCATATCTCATTTACACAGTAGCAGAAGCCTCAAAACATGCAATGAAAGTTTACCTTACTCCTACACTGGTGGCATAACCTTCTCTAACAAGTAGAGCATTGATACAGATATCAACATCGGCTTGTGTCTCATATAATGTCACCTTCAGCTGCAGCCTCCGCACCTCATCTACATATAGGCGAAGGACCTTTTTGGCTGTTGCCTTTATCAGGTACTCTCTTACAGCTGCTATCCACTGTTGGTGGGTTGGTACAACGTCACTCATGGAACAATGAACAGCCTACAAAATATAATACCTTTATTTAATCAAAACAGATAACATGGTACTCTACAGTGTGATTTGTTTAAAATTTTCATGTTTATTAGGACTGTAGAATACCAATTCTGCTACAGTTTCTAAGATGAATAATAATGAGATTGTGTCATCTCTTCAAAAACTATGTTATGCCCAAAATGCTTCTGTCAGCTGCATGCCTGGTGCTCGCCCTCTTGTTGATCTGAAAACATATTTTTGATCACTGGTGTACCGAAGGGGGGGATGTGTTTCAAAACCCCCCCCCCCCCCCCCCCCCAAAATTACAAAGGCCTTCCAAAATCGTGCCAAACTCAACCCGATTGTGAAAACTGTTAAAAATTTCTGAATTTAGGATGCCAACACCCCAAGATGTTTGGGAAAAAGGTAGTAAAATTCTAAAACTACCACCAGTTCACAACTGTTTTACATTAGCAATGACACATAAATTGATTGTCATCATAAATAGTCTTAAACTACCAAAAATTAAGAAAATTTTACTATATGAAATGAAATTTCTTGTACCAAATTACAACTGCCAACAGAACCCCTGACTAGGGGGCTACTGCCTTCAGATCCCCGTTCTCTCTGTCCTCAACTGAATTTGTTGTTGAACCCCCCCCAAACAAAATTCCTGGGTATGCCACTATTTTTGATTCAATGGTAAGTTATAACTAAATCCATGGAGCAGAGCCCTTCCTGAGGAGCTAACAATCTTTAGGTGACACATCCCCTTCAGATCAGCGTAACTATTTATTCAGTATTCCACCCCACACAACACAATTACACTCCCAAGTTAAATAGGCCAAAACTAGATACCTTGGAAGTTGAACTGTGTTGTGTATGATGGCATATGAATAAATACTTCTATTGAGGAGCTAACAATTCCTCAGCCAGTCAAAAAAATTCCCCACATCTTATGGAACCTGAAGGTTCAGTATCATGTTCACAACAACCTGTCACACGTTCTTGCTCTTAGCCAGATGAATCCAATCATGCCCTCCCACTCTCTTTAAGATCCATTTTAATACTCATCCTATCTTCAAAGAGGTCTCTTTCGTTCACGTTTCCCCACCAAAACACTTTATTCAGTTCCCTTTTCCCCATATGTGCCACAAGTGGCACTGGCAAGTTTTAAACCCACTAAAGTTGAGCCAGCAGAAGTGGTGATATTCTAAGAAAAAGCTATTCTCAAATTCATCTCTGTCACCATTTGAAGGATATCAAATATCAGTGCATGTGAACCATCCACACACATGCCAAAGGACCCAATACCATTTTACTTGGCACTGCACTGACAATAACATCACTGGATTAGTGTCATCACTCTTAGATGATAGAACAACAGCATGTACCGTTGTTAGAAATTATTAATTATTAATCTGTCATACTTATTAAACATACTTACAAGCAAAAATTTTTTAAATTTTCCTCATTTAATTCAGGTATGTGAACAGGAAAAATTAAATTTTTTTAATGCCACAGCAGTACCTGCCTAAAAGATTAGTCTCTTTCTTGCATGGGCATTTTATGGCTGTCAACTCTGTGCACTTCAACCTGTCTGTTGGATTTCAGTCCCCGCATATTTTGTGCCAATAAATGCACTGCAGTATGTCACAAACACTAACATCTCAGTTACCATCATCATACCACCACTGATCCCAGGTCACAGCTGTCAACTAACATCTGATCATCCACTACTAAACTTCCTGGCTGCCCAGGTGCTAACTAAAAGGAGTTTGAATTAATCTACACAATACCTCATATGTTCAAACACTCATCCAACCCAATAAACAAAAGGTGCTCAAGATCTAAGTCTTCCAAAATGTGACACTGACATACTAGTTCCCCACAATTCAACAAATCATAGTGCCTTCACAACGATGAGAACTGCTTGACCAGAAACAAAGCCTAACACCACAGAAGACTTGGATCTTCAACACTGCTTTGAGCACCTCAAATCTTGTGAAGATATGCTCACTTATCCATTATCTATAATTTAAATTGCAAAAATCCTTTGCCACTTATTTAATTCTACAACTCACAAATACTTGAAAATTCCAAGAGATGACAAAAAAATATGGAAACACTAAACTGACATAAAAAAAAATAGTGGCATTAAACATAAATTAAAAAATGGCAAAATGAACAATTTTACAATCATATTTGGACTACAAAAGGCACAGAATAGGGGCCCAGTAGCAGCCAAGCCATCCAAAACCACAGTACCTATGCCCAAGCAATTATCCAGTCAACACTCATCACACTATCTATCATACGTCCATATTTCATGGCTTCAAATATTGTTATGTTACTACCCATTCCTACTAAACATGCTGTTTACACATAAGTATCTTTACTCTAGGTACAGAAATACTTACTGGTAATTTCTCAACAGAAACTCTTGACAATGATATTAACTTTTTTGTGGCCCTCCACCAATTTTACAAAATACAATTTCCAGTAGACTGATTTTCTGATTAACCTGTATTCTTTTATTTCATAAAGAGGGTACTAACAGAGATTCAAAACGCCATTTACCTGTGCAGCTGTATGCAGGAACTTTGTTTGAATTTTTCGAATCCGGTTCCAATCCAACACTTCTTGATTACCATAGTCTACGTAGAACACTTCTACCATTCTTTTACCTGGAAGATCTACTACCATGGCTCGATACCACTTATTGTCTATAGTATACTGTGCAGCACACGGCATTCCTGAAAAGAAATATGGCTTATAAAATACTGAATTTAACATTCAGACTAATTTCTAAACATGAATATGCAAGACTTTAATTGAACTAGATGAAAACCTATGTAAGATTTCAACCTGGAATGCTCAGAATTATGGCTTGCGCACAACCCAAGTCTACTGAAACAATCAGAGATCCCACTACCTGTTCCATGCCAATATACACTGATATTACTAAACTTCATTATCAATAATTAGGAAAATTTTCAAACAAATTAATCTGTACACAATATTTAATAAAAGGAATAAGCACCATCTCCATAAACCAAATGCCAACCTCTCTTGTTTTAAAAAAAGTACATTTTATGCTAGCATAAAAATTTTCAACAGTTTACCACAAAGCCTGGCAATGCCTAGGAATGAATGGGCACATGTTAAAGTAGCCTTAAGAAAAAAGTTAAATACCCGTTCTCTTTGCTCCATAAAAATTGCATATATTCATGTGTTTGACTTGTTCCCCATCCTATTGTCTTTGTAACACACTGACAGATCCATGGAATGTACCTGCATATGTATTATGTATGTATGTATGTGTGTATATATGTATGTGTGTATGTATGTATGCATGTAATATGTATTATATGATGTATGTATGTATTATGTATATATGTATTATACGATGTATGTATGTATGTGTGTATGTACGCGTGTATTATATAATGTATGTATGTATGTAGGTACGTATGTATGTATGTATGTATGTACATATGTATGTATGTATGTATGAACTTGGTAGATGATGACAATCAATGACACATTTTTTTTACACTTCTGAAATGACTGTTTAATAAGAAAAAATTATACAAAGAAAGCTGAACAAGAAGCAAGGGAATGTAGTTACAGGCAAGGGAATTCAAGTGGGGATTGAATGTAAATAAGTGAAGTGATGTGAAGTGATTTTGTTTTGAAGTGAAGTGAAGTGAGTTACGGTGAAGTTCTTGGGGACAAAAGTACCATGCACATAGGGTGACCTTATAGTGAGGGTACTTGATTATATTGTGACTATTTTATTTGGTGTGAATCTTGTACTGTGGTTGTTTTAACTTGTTTTGTAATGTGTGTGTGTGTGTATGTGCAGGCTTTGTAATGTGTGGGTGTTTTGGTAATATGTGTACTTGTATTTACTGTGTTTTGTATTGTTTGTACTGTGTTTTTGTACTATTTCATTTACGTATATGTATTCTTATTTGTTGCTAGTGTAAGGACTACTGCCACCAAATGAAAACTCAATTGCAGATAATAATAATAATAATAATAATAATAATAATAATAATAGCAGCAATAATAAACATAACAACAACAACGACAAATCACATCTAACCAGAGAATAGATGTATGGGTATGAATTAAATAACCGAAACATATACAAATTACAATACAAATCGGCCATAAATCAGAGAATAACTCATTTTCTACAATTTTTCTCCCTTCACAAAAAAGGGGAATGTAATGAACTTCACATAACACTTTCCACAAGAATAAGCTATTGCACTGGCAGTATATATACACTGTAACACAAACAGGAACTTATCCTCTGTAGGTGCTGACATCTCTTTGCTACAATGACTACATTATTTTTGAATGGCTGGTTTTTCCACTGCTGTCTATTGCCCATAACAGCCACACCATATCAGAGAGCTGTTGGTATCTCATGGGCTGAAGGGTGAATTAGGAAATTTTAAAATCAGAAGTGACTTTGTATTTATATGTCTATGATTCATGGAGTGCTGAATATGGCCTGTCCTGATGTAAGCAGTCCACATAACATATGCTTCTATCTACCGGACTTCACAGACATTCTGAAATTCAGTTTCTGTAGCCTGTTGATAAAGATACAACTTCTCATATATACATGTGTGTGTGTGTGCTACTACTATGTAATGCCTGACCAGCAGCATAATGAAGTCACTAAGGACAGCATGCGGCATGTTTCTGCTGGGCATAATGTGTTACAATTAAATTTAAGTGGCACTAATGCATGTGTCAGACAGACAAGACAGACATGCAAAGGAAGATACCAACCAATGATAACCTCAGAATCTGTCAAAATATATGACAGGTGAGGTTAAAACAGCAGAAGAGTAAAAATTATCTTTCTAGCCCCTTTGATTACATTGCATGAACAGAGGCAGTGAATTACTCTGAATAGCAGATGTTTCATCCAGAATGTGGTTCAATAGCCTTCCTACATTTTACTGTAAAAGATTACTCCAAACTCAGAAAGACAATGTATTTAAACCATTAAAACTTACCAACATAAGGATTATAGACAAGACCCTTGTTTCCAGCATTTCTGTATACCGTATTCATATCCTTCATTACTAACGTCAGGTACCGAGCATGTTCTCCTAACTGGTAAACAAAAAGCATAAGCTTTACAAAACACAATACACCTTACAGTTGTAACTATGAATCTACTGTAACATATTTTGACTAAACATACTAGTCACATAAAAACTGCTGACTGAATTAAATTCTGGTTTGTGTTAACCCCAGGGTAAATCTCACTCTCACATAAAACTCAAACTGAATGATACTGATAATCATGACAAGGCTCTACCATATGGAAAATAAGTACATATATAACATAATAGTAATATATGCAATGTCTATACGAAGCATCTTCTGATGAAGTGTATGTTTATGGAAAGGCACCAGGAAAAGAATATACAGACATTCCTTGACTTTTGGATATTGGGCCTTTGTACAAACCGCACTTTCGTATAATATAATTCTCACTCCTAATGTGTCTTTTGTATGGTGAATCTGGACTTTTACATACAGCTGACAAACAAACATTTCAAACTATTGCACAGTGGTGCTGTACAACTGAGTCCCAAACTGTATTTTGTGTCTACACAATACCAGAAATTCCGGTCCCAGTGGCTGTGAGGTCTAAGGCATGGGTCTGCAGCTGCTCACTTGCTGAGATTGCAGGTTCAAATCCTGCTGGGGGGATGGATGTCTGTCTCTTGTGAGTGTTGTGTGTTGTCAGGTACATATCTCTGTGACAGGCCGATCACTTGCCCAGAGAAGTCCTACTGAGTGCGGTGTGTCTAAGGTAGGATTACACAAGGCTTCTTTATATGCTACTCGCCAGTGAGTTTTTCTTCATCAGCTAGTGAGCGAGCAGCGAGGAAACTAGCCATGCCTATTAGACATAGGAATGGAAGGGCTGGGTAGTCACCTAATAGCACTTTAGTTCATCATTCAACATCTCAGAGATGTACTGAAGAATTTTAGTCTTTTATCACAAGGTACTTTCTGGCCATATCAGTTGCACTGAGCGAGTTTGCAAGTGGGATAATAAACTACCCAGCAAGTAGTGAGTAAAGCTGAACAGACTCCAACATTACTTATTCAGGTTTAGTCGACAAGTTTAAAAGCTTGTAGTGGACTCACTGGTGACTAGCATGTATAGAAGCCACATGTAATCCATACCTAACTGAGTGTGATCATGAAGCCTCAAAAATGAAGAAGCCTAGACCCACTAGGGTTGTCGAGCCAAGCTCCCAACAACCCCCCCCCCCCCCAAAAAAAGCCAAAATAGGTATGTAAGATAAGAATAATTTGAGGCAAGGCATAACTCAGGAAAGTTTATTTATGTTTTTTATATTTTTAACTCAACTGACAACTTTGATGTTGGTGTGGATGGTTGAGTTTTCATGTCGGCTGATTTTGGTTAAGCCTTGTGTTCTTTGTTGTTGGCTATCCTGGCCATTTACTCGAGTAATACAATCCAGTGGAATAAAGCTGACTTACATAATTATGGTGGTAATATGTAATCTTCATGTAGAATACCGCCACTGAACTGTAAAGCAGATATATGAAAATGTTTTAAACAAAATTAAGGTTACTAATGGCTTATGAGCTTTGCTGTCCATCCCTTACGTAGCCATAAGAACTATGGAGGATACTGGCTCATGTGACGGTGGGAATGTTAACAATTACCTTTGGTTGAATTCATGCATGAATGTACCGTAATTGCTGCTGCAACTCTTATGTTTGTTGTCCACAGATAGGAGTTTTCACCTACCTTTTACGCAAAGGGAACAGAACCCCCGTTCCAACATAGGAGTCTGTTGCTCGACTTTCGTATGTTTTCAGGAATGAATTGTGTAAGAAAGTCAGGGACTGCCTGTGCTGCTTGACAGTACACAAAATAAAGGCATGTTATCAGCACTTCGCAAGTTATTTCTGCCACAAGAGTGTAGCACAACAAAGACCACACTGTGCATATGCATACTGATCAGCCTCCTAGTAATTGGAAAAGATGTAAAGGAAGCAAAAAATCAGAAGATACAAAAGGCTGTGTACTGCACATGACAGCCTTTGCTGTAAAATTTACAGGTAAAGAAAGTAGGTGTAGGAACTGAGGAAGTGCAGTTGTTTCTAAAACTTGTGATGGAGTACATACCCTTTGAATGTAGATACTATAAGGTGATTCAATATGGCTCACAACTACATCTTCTACGTCTCCCTTTTTAAAATCGGCATCCTTGAAGTATTGTGTACTTCCCTGAAGTACAGAAACCTGTAGTCAATGATGAAAAGGGTTGTTATTAACTTCACACATTATGATGGTACCAATTTATATACTTTACCAGGTTTTCATTGTTTATGTTATTCAAATGAGTCTCCAGGGTCATTATACTATGTAGCATAATGTAAGTTGTTGAAGCACTGGGAAGCAATGCGTTGCCTGCCTACAGGATGACAATTTCATTCAGGTGAATGCTGAAGGGGCTTGGAGGAGGAAATCTGTCATTATACAGCAAGGCTGCAGGAATTCCTCAGTTCAGCAGCTCCACTTACATTTACTGTTTTATTCTACCTTCATCCCTTACATATGTGAATTGTAATTGGTAATTTAAAAGCTACAGCATCTCACACATATTATTTCCCATTATTCACAGATGTCAAATCCTACTACTGTAAAATACTAGACAACAGACTGACATAATTTATTCAGGGTGCAGAATTACTTATGGAACAAAATACAAGGTAACAGAGGATATTTATTATCAGTCATGGTACATAGGAACTTGAACACCAACCAAGTTCATTTCGATTCTATTTGTAATCCTAAGAAATAAAGCATAAACTGCAAGATTTCAGGCTTCTGCCACAAAGCAGATGAGAAATGCGTTCTTCCGGGTTATTACGCAGCGAGTAGTGGTAATTTCTTACCGATGTTTTATCTACAGGGTTCAAGAATCTATTTTAAAGTATACAGTATCTTGTTTTTTGTATTATCAGAGCACACGTACAAGATGTAATGAACACATACAGCAAAACAACTGCAAATACAACTCTTTACCTCACATGTTTTGTATACCAAGAGAAGGAAACATAACTTCCCTTACCTTCAGTTTTGTTTCCGTTACAAAGCAGCCATATTCTAGGAACACCATGGCATCTCGAACAGATACAGGAACATCATTATCCCGGGAATTTCCATGAATCTGACATAAATCCACCTGGTATGTGTCAGAACTGTGGTCCATCACAACCATCTTCACGTTATAACTGGAAGCGTAACACATCAATGTCAATAACTCAGCACAGCCATCCATTGCTTTAAGAACTTAATTCCTTCTTCAGGAACTACTTGTCAGGTGAAAACTCAAAAAAATGAAAGTTCATTTTCCATTATTCCCCATGTTATAAATTTTAAGTGGTTCCAGAGGTCAAAAGTTTCTCCCTAAACCTACAAGGTTCACCTTAATACAACATGTAATGATATCCAACTGTAAAGAAAGAAAGAAAGAATACTGGTCAATTACTAAAGTATAAATTGTATTCACAGACACTATCCTATGCATATACAAAAGTTACATCTTTAAAACTGTACATAAAATATTTAAACATTAAGCACGACCCTTACTGTAAACATGACTGTAACACAAACAAACGTTTATTCTGTGCTGGTTGTGGTCAGTCATCAGCCACTGACATCAGCTAAGAAATGGCACTGGGAACAACAAATTGTATGTAAGAGGAAGGTGCTTTTATTCATAATTGAAAATTGGCTTGTAAATTGAATAGGAGATCCAGTACAAATTTGTGCATCTCATATAAGCAACTGTAACTGAGTGCATGAATGACAATGGAATACCTTAGTTATTACCACCATGTATCACTGGCTATTCCATTTACTGTTGATACTGTAATGACCTTCCACATGAGACGGCTATGTGTTGGATGAAATACATTCATAACCCAAAACATAATGGTGTGGATTCAAACACAATTCCAGTTCCATAACACCATGCACCAAAGGAACTTACCCATTCACCATGGTTGCAAAGGTTTTAACAGCTTCCTGTGACCACTCGCCATTCAATGGAACCAATTCAAACAGTGAGCAGTGCAATGCCAGGGCTGGAGTGTTGGCAAACCTTCGTGGAATGCAGCGAAGTCTATGTGAAAACAATAAACACATATTAACTAATCTAGCATAACCAGACCATCATAACAAATTACTTTGCTTTGTGAGTGCAGTATACATTTTGTACTTTCTCTCTGTCTCTCTCTCTCTCTCTATTGAACACGCACACACGCGCGCGCGCGCGCACACACAAAAAATCCCCCCCCCCCCCCAAAAAAAATAATACTTAAAAAAAAAAGTAGTTGATGTCTCATTCACGTTTTGTTTTTTAGAATGATGACTGATATTTTTCT
>Ga0123354_10022155_pt1 | contig 10016 bp, 4 predicted proteins | sample TergutLab28metaG_2_FD_97872 | JGI IMG/M metagenome (GOLD analysis project Ga0123354, IMG submission 97872) | Labiotermes labralis P4 segment gut microbial communities from Petit-Saut dam, French Guiana - Lab288 P4 | ecosystem: Host-associated > Arthropoda: Insects > Digestive system > Gut ...
ATAACAAGGTCGCAAATGTGCGAAAATTTCCTTTGACTCTAGGTGTGCTAGCGATAAGTAATAAACTGAAGGTGTCAGGCATCTGAAATTTGGCATAAACTGGATTAATATGTTGTTTGTTGGACCGTGCATCATTGTGATAACTGGAGAATGAAAATCAACTAGATGCAGCCTGCAGCCTGGACACTACTCCAGCCTAACCTCACCTAACCTCCAACCTACAGCAAACCAAGAACGAAACGACCAATGTGGTAATCAACATTATAGTCGTGAGCTGCTGATGATGGGCATAGTAGTGCCCGAAACATGTTGAGCCTATAAGAAGTACAATAAATTAATAAGTGGCATCTAGTTGGTTTTCATTCTTGGATTAAACTGGTATAAATTGTGAACAGTTATAAACATGGGGACATTGCACATCAATGAGGTGGTATCCGACGGACACAAACTCATAACGCAACTCACAACAACTCAACGTATAGTGTGGAATTTTCCCCAGCTTGAAACTCTCAGTTCTCGTCCCTTCACAAGCCAGTAATACTTATAACAAAAGTACGATCTAAACTGTAAAGTTGGCATCCTCTAATGCTACGAGAACAATAAGCCCAGGCCGTAAGTCTTAACCCTTGGATTCTAGAGGGGGACTTCTCGGAACGAGGAAAGGGATATGAAAGCGAGAGAAAGAGACAGGAGGACATCTCAAAGATTGAAGAACGTCCATACAGCTATGGAAGTTGGGCTCTGGGAATGACACTAGTTTTTGAAATATGGTCACAGTTTTAAAGGAGAAAATGTTCATAGGGAAAGATGGCTTCTCTTATACCGCAAGGCGATCGTGTGTAGGCCTGTAGAGGAGATAAGGACGGGGTATTATTGTATATAGCAGGACACAGGAAGTTGTTATACCCCCACTACCCCTACCAAAGAAACCATTCTAAAGACACCACCCACCAAAACTCTCCTTCGGAAATTCAACCTCTCTTATCCATTCTCTCACCCTTCTGGACATTATCGGAGGATATTTCTCTCCTTCTGCTCCATGCAGCCATTACAGAATACTACAAGAATGATGAATGGTTTGGCTAAAGGCAAACTACTTTGTGGTGTCCTTCCATGTCAGTTAGTATATCCTTGAGTGTTGCAGTATAGTGTTAACGTATGTATACGTTACCATCAAGTATATTTAGCATACTTATGAAAGTAAGATATTTCGTGTACCTTCAGACTGAGGCAGAAACCTCGCGCCTCTTCGAAACGTTGATAACTTCGTCCCTGGCTATATGTTGTCATAACACGGAAGATTACATTATGAACCTGAAAGTATCAGCCACAGAGTTTACAGCCTACCTGTGATACTGGAAGATGACGAAAGTTGAGGCGTGTGATATATACACTAAGATCTCTATGAGGTGATAATATAAAATCCAATTTTGTTGGATCTTCTAAGTGCGGACAGCTAAATCTCAGCCGTGCACATGATGACGCAAGGGTTTATTCTACAGGCAACGCAGGTCAATTCCTTAAAAACGCAACGATGCTAAGCGATTAAAATTCATTTTTACTATGGGTGCAGAAGCAGAAGTAACCAAACAATTACGTATGGCGGTTTTAATAACGACGTAACCGAGTCACCAACAGGAAAAAATACACTGCGAAACGTGTACACTTTCAAGTGCGTGACCACGTTTTTATGGTTACTTTATAGCTACTGTGGAAATGGAAAACTACTCGTGCCCATATTGGCGAATGTCATTGACATGATCAAGAAGAGAAGCTGCAGGGCCATAGGTCGCTTAGACTTCAGAAGATCCCAGTGTCCGTGATATGGTGCCATGTGGATTGTCACGGAGAAACTGGCTCACTCGGCTGTTCAACAACTGTCCTGAAGAGGAGGCACCTACGTCCTTCAAATGTTGGTATATATATACACACACACACACAGACACACACACACACACACACACACACACACCAAACTACACTTTGCCACATCCTATAAAATTGGAATCTTCGTCAACACCGCTATTAGTACCTCAAAATTCGCCGGGGTCTAGGGTTACGAATAAACTAGATTAATGAAAATAAAGGGCCATTCAACCCACATTATTTGTTGTGGAACAGTAAAATACAATATTTTGGATATAATGGAATTCGTTTTGTACTAATTTGCCTAGAATATGGTCGGTGGCGTCCCGCGGACACTGGAAATGCCGTGCACATCTGACATGGAGTTTTGAGTATTTGAACAATGCAAATTGAATAAGTAACCTAATTCGCATTTAACTATGCCGATATTCGTCTCTGAGTACCAGGCGCTGATAAAAAAAATTATATATATACGCTGCAGCACTTTCTCGCATATTGTGCCGTGAACGTTAATCACGATATCTCCCCCCAAACATGCAGACTGTGCAGGGATTATCATTGTCCTGCGGTGAGTTTAGTTCGGTGAGGTACAAGCAGCGTCAGATTCATATACATGAAGTTTTTTTTTGGCCATGAAATCTCCTACCATTAACATCCTCTTCTCCGTAGCACTCGGCCGGATAAAAGAATTCACAAACGACTGAAAGAAACTGACATTCCTTGCTCAGGGGTGCTGCAGTGCTAATATCAATGCTGATTCGGGCCGTTGGTGACTTGACACAGATATCCAATCACTTCACTTAGCTGCACTGATAATTATCTACATAATTATTACAGATTCTACTTTTAAAATATTGCCTTTACTTTGTCCTGGACATGCATATTTAATCTGCGAATGTTAGTGGACATTTCTGTATGGAGGCTGTCCAGTGTTTTGAATACATGGACATAACCCACGTCCAACTAAAGATTAGTACGGATAGTTGATACCCACACCAAGCCATAAAGAGTTACCGAAAAATTAATGTGTGGGGAGAACAGGAATAAGTACAGCAAATTTGTGAAAAACCTAAAGCAAAAGACAACTTGGATGATCTAGGTGTAGAAGGCAGAAAACATTAAACTGGATCTTAAAGAAACAAGGTGGATTGAGTGTGTACTGCATTAATCTGAATTAGGATACGGGTAAATGACAGGCTCTGGTGAACACGGTATTGAATCTTTGTGGTTATACAGTGCAGCAATGATATCAAACGCTTTATTGTCCAACTAGTGCAATAAAATGTATAAAATTGTTGAATTGTTAAAAACTAATTAAACTTATAAAAGCCGCTCCAACATGTTTCGGTTCACGCAGGAATATGCCATGCGGCATATGCCGCTGTAACACTGACAACGTCCGCACCGACATGCACCGTTGGACAAGACTTTTAATTTTAGCTAAGCACTGATTGTAGCTCCCTGATGATGGTTCCTGCGTGAACCGAAACATGTTGGAGCGGCTTTTATAAGTTTAATTAGTTTTTAACAATTCAACAATTATATATATATATATGAGTGCATTAGTTGGATAATAAAGCGTTTGACGGTATGGAATCTTCGATTTCCATAAACTTAGGCGAATTTTCTGGCTTGTTGAAGAACTGTTAGCTTTCAAGACGATCTTTGCTTCATGGTGTTACTTAGTTAAGTGGTTATGGACTTTTAACCGTCAGATATATAGGTTGGTTAGGCGCAGTACTGAAGTAAAACGAATCCAGCCAAGACACTTTTCCCTCAAGGGCAATTTCCGTGACCTACGAGTAGTTTTACAAACCCACCACATAGACGTCGCTACCCACAAGCCCCTCTCACATATATCTCGCGAAACAATCCAGCAACGATGGCGACTTCCACCCGACACCCCAAAAAACCGGAAAGGGATTTTTTAAAATTCGTATCGTGTCGTAACTCCAATCCCCATTCTATTCTCCCCCGACATACATTCTTTCAGCAGTGAGGGGGGGGGAGAATGGGAAGAAAAGAAGAAACTTAAACAAAGCTAGAAAAGTGCTGGACGAAGAAGGGAGATGTATGCTTAAATAGCAGCAAGAGAAATAAAAAATACAATCCAGAGACAATGACAACAAAAAGTGAAAATCCTACAGAACGATACAGTGGATGGGCATAGTATACACATTCTGATAAAAATGGGGCTTAGTAGTGTGTTGTAACTGCTTATACACGGTACGCAATCATTCTCGTAACAGAAGCCTCAAAAATAACAATTTTTTGGACATGTAAACTGTGGTACGCCGGATCAGGAATATACTGTTCATAATTACACTTTCCTGATAGTCTTTTACGTTTTCCTTAAAACCCCTAGCTAAGGAAATAAAGTATTTAGAACTCAATGACTAAATGAATGACTGAAAAACGAAATCCTAACAGGGGCTACACCCCGCGGACTAGTCTCTTTCAAAAACTGAAGTCGGTACGAATTGCGGAGCCATGTATCCTGGTGGGTCGGTCCCAATGTTACGGAAGAAAATAACTGCCTTCATGAAGCAAGAGGCAGTTGTGACTCCGAAATACCGGTGGTTGGCAACGAGATGGTAACCTGCCAACCGAAATTATGAGGATATTTCAGTTTGACGTTCAGGTGACCGTGCATCGTGTTAAATTCATACAATAAAACCAACTAGATGCACTAATTTCTCAAATTTATTTTTGGAATAAAACTCTACTGTTTCGGACAGTTCCTCTGTCCATCATCAGGAGTTTTTCACTGTACACACAGCAATGGTATATGCAAGCTGTCAGCAAACCTTATAACATACTCGTACACCATTGCTGTGTGTACAGTGAAAAACTCCTGATGATGGACATAGGAACTGTCCGAAACACGTAGATTTTTATTCCAAAAGTAAATTTGAGAAATTAGTGCATCTAGTTGGTTTTATTATATGAATATTTATAAGTTGTCCAACGGCAATAGACAAGACGATGTGCCGAGGGTAATAAGACACTGTCGGCGATAGAAAACGGTCTTAAAACCAAAACAGACCAAACAAAATTTAGACAAAATGTACGGAGGGAACCTCAAAGGAGTGCTACAAAGCTGTTTCTAAATTTGTTAGTAGTTGGGTTACAATGTAACTAATTTTGATTACACGTTTATGTGCATATCTAGTGAAACCTGGGTAACGTCAGTCCACACAGGGCGTGACAAGGGTCGCCAAATTTACGACTCCAACTTCCCACGCCTGGCTAATTCAAATGCACACACGACTAATCATTCATAAAGTAACGATATTAAAAACGTACCCACACCACCATTCATATCCTCTCTACTAAAACTAAAGCTTCCATTATTTAACAAAAAGAGGTCGTATGGGGTCGGAAATGAAAGCATAGAAGGTTAGAAGGGGTGTCTAGAAAACCGCATATATAAATCTAGTAAGGTACACAAGCTCTCTTCTCTAACGTCCCTTGCGTTTCGGAAAGCGATCCATTGGCAATCTCTTCCTCGCACGCTTCTAACTTCGGAAACTGAACCGACTCCAACCACCCAGTTACAAAATTCGAACTCCCCCTATCTGCGCGTAGGGGAAGAAATGTTTGACATGAATGAGAAAAGTCAACAGCGACCACAAGACAATATATATACAGAGAGAAATCAGGGCCTCAGCTTCTTGCTGCAGCAAGTCTGGTCTGATTACGTTAATACCAAGTTAATTCAACGGATATATCAGAAGTTGGAAGGAAACGAGAGTGACTTTGTAAGAGTCATTCATCCCTCAGTTTAGTGGCTGAGAGGGGTGAATAGTTTAATTACGAAACAATCTTTAAGATGGCGAGGTCGGATAGTGTCTTGTCATTTAGGGTTCATCTCATTATACAGGGCGTACATTGTTGAACTGTGCAGCTGTACAGTCACAGACTTTAAAAACGAGGTCTCAAGCGTTCTATATTTTCGTTTCTCGTGCATACCTTCACATATATCATATCATTAGAATTTTATTCACATGTTGTGTTTGCTACCATTGGAACGGACCCCACCTGCTATTAAAATCAACAATCATAAATAAGGAAACCCTTCTGGTTATCTACTTTAACCTACTCTATTATACTGTCTTCACTGGCACATTAAGGACAGCACAAGAAGTAAGCATAACTTATTTTTGAAAATTGCGTTCAGATTTTTTAATTCGAAGAGAAGTGACATCTTGCCACGCGTATTCTTCCCGATAATTACTCTTACTGTCCATTAACAAATGGATATAACAACATGACGCAAGTCTCATATTTTATTGATTATCAAAACCTCATTTGATTGTTCTTAATCTAGACCAGCAACTGGGTAAAGGAGAAAACTGGACAGATTAGAGAAATTTAAGTTACCTGCCGAGGTGTCCGAGAATGCATTCCGTGTTTTGAACTCTCGTAAAGTCCAGTAACATTATAAGGACTGACAAATGGTGATTCGGTTTCAGAAAACTGCAGCATTCGCGACGTTTGTAACTGCTGAGAGGCCAACTCAAGTTCCAGTGTTCTCGAGAGCAAAGTGTTATGAGGGGATGCTGATAAGTCATTAGCCTGACCAGGAAGAAAACAAGCTACAGCGACCAAATTCGGGATTTATTCAACATACTACCCACGAAGTTCAATACACTTTTTAGGCCGTTACTCTAACTTGACAAGCCACTAAAAAAAAAAAAATTCAGGAAGTTGTCCGTCCAACCAGGCCTCCGCGGCAGCAATGACCTCCGCTAAGAAGAAAAAATGGTGACCTTTCAATTGTTTTTTTCAGTCCACGCTGCTGTGCAGCGACAGTCTCACGCTACACAACACACGACGCACAACAATAACCAGGCTCAGTCTAAACAGCGCACGACTCACACACCAAAATACGACATGATGCCACAGCACCAAATTCACATAACGAAGTAATTCACTGAATGTTTTACATTATAACTTTAGCAAGGAACAACATATGCTCCCTGAGGATGATCGTGTGATCGAAACATGTAGGAGCATTTTAAATGTTTTAATGTAAATTTTGGACTTCTTAAAGAATATATATATATATGCATGTGTTGGTGTGTGTAATTAGATATAAGGTATATTCAATAACAGTAATACATTATTTTTCAGGTAGGTTACCAGATCTATAGATTCGAAAAACAAGCTTTCTTTCTTTGAACGCGTGGAAGTATCTACTAGTATAGCACGAAGCAGCATTACCTCCCGAGGGCAGAGCAGCTAGTAGCTTATTACCAGCTGCTGACATATTAAGAATAACAGAACAATAGGAAAGAAAACTTAGAGTAAGTAATAATCGCTGGGTGCATTTTTCCCATCTCTAATATTACGCAATTAAACGTCACCAATTCTTATTTGGAGAGTCCTGGGAAATCTGAGGCAGCAATCTGAGTTCTTGAAGCGGTCCTAGCTTAATTTATTCTCCAAACTATTTTGTTTGCCCATATTCTACAAGACTTTGAAGGTTTATGTTGAGTTGAGTGACTGCTCGTAACACGATTATGAATTGCAAGTGGAGAAGCACAACGACTTTCATCGTAAGTGTTAAAATACACTAGTTTCCAGACAATTAACTTTTCTGGAGTAGCAAAATTCTAGAGATAAATCTAAGTCATGAATCTTTTTTTTTCTGGAAGAGAATATGAAACATTTGTTAAGCTAACCTGTTCGAGTACCTCTAGAAATCCTTGCTTTATATTAGCTCTTGATAAAAGTAGCTTGTGCCAGGATTTATTAATGTTTGAATTAAACAGCGGTGCTTTCACAGATATCGAAAGTGTGTGGAAGGTAAAGCTGACGGGCTGATTTGAGGCAATAACCCGGCACTCGGGTATTTGTCTTTAGACAGTCGGAAAAGCCACGAAACCTCTCAGACAATACAGCCAGAGTACAAGCAGGGGTTTGAAAAGAGGGCACTCAAAACACGATACAAAAAGATACCCACTCTCGACCTCATTTTTGGGGCAGATTGCCACAGGCAAAATTTTGTGATGAAGAAGACTTGTTCAGTCGTTCTTAAGAAATACGTACAGAGTTTAATGTTATATAGTTTCTTCCACTTACAAACGAATTCAACATTTTCGGCGTAGAATGTACTAATTAGGAATAAGTTAGCTGCGTAGAAAAGTAACACGAATGGAACAAAGTTTCAGAAAGTAATTATAACTAATTGGCAGACTGGTTCCCCAGTAGCCTACAGGGCATGCCTGAAAGTGATTCTCGTACTGCGGTACTAATAATTGAGGAACAAAAATTTGGACACTTAGATTAAGAAGCCTGAAATGTATGGTACATGGAGACAGATCTCATGAAATGACATCATTACAACTTAAATTCAAAAGTTCCATTTAATACAATCACTATCCCCCAAACTAATTATTTGTTTAAAAATATATTTTAGGTAGTGAATAATAGGACATGGAAATATATGAGCTTTGAAAATGCAGACTGTAGAAACGGTACTACAAGGCATGATTGGTAAACTAATTGAAACCGGATAATGCTATGGGATGGAAATGAATGTGAAAAATATCTAAGGTAAAGAAACTCTCAAGGTAACCATTCTCAGTATAGAAAAAAACAAGTGGAGAATATGGAATATTCCAGCTATTTGTTAAGCATGATAACAAATCTAGGATTGCCATGGCAAAAATACAATCTATAAGAAGGCTCTTTTCATTCGCAAAATTAAATTTAAATTCCAGGGAGAAATCAATAAAATGCTAAATTTGGAGCATGACTTTGCAAGGTGATGAAACTTGGACAATTCAGAAAGAAGACCACACTAAAACCTAGAAAGCTTTTAAATGTGCTGTTGGGGAAGGATGGAGATCAGTTGGATCGATCGTGTGACAAATGAAGTATTACACGGAGCCACGGGGAAAGGAACATTCTGTATGCAATAAAATAAGGAAAGTTAATTTTATTGGCAACATCTTGCGTAGGAATTGTCGTTTAAACACGTTTTTGAAGGAAGTTAGAAAGATGGATATTAGTAAGGGGAAGACGAGGAAGAAGACGAGGGCAGCTACTGGATAACCTTAGGAAAACGAGAGGATACTTTAAATTGAAAGATGAAGCACTAGATCACACTCTGTGGAGAATTCGTTTGCAAGAAGCTATGGACCCATGGTAATACAGACAAGGAAATGGAGTCCAACGGCAGGTTTTGTGAAAAAGGTGACTGACGTTTGGATTCAATCAACTGGTGAGGAATTTCTTGAGCAACTGACTAATATTTAGTTCTAAATAAAGGATCTTCTGCATCTTCATAATACAAATAACTGGAAAGTATGTGAAAAGAAACGATTGTGACGTAACTCAAAATACTATTTTGCCATGTACTTGAGAGAACGGAAAATGTCAGTAAGAAAAGGCTAGCTGCAAAGCCGCGATTTGTATCGGAAAACTTCATAATACAAAGCAGCAGAGTTATCGCTCAAGGAAAGACATCACAAGGTTGTGGACTGCCTTAAAACAGCTGAGAAGAACAGCATCCGTGGTTGAATTTTGTGAACGCGTTTAACAACTTCAGGATTGCATAGGAGGAAATAATTTGTCAGTTGAACAGACAGGAAGTTTTGGTAACCGACGCTCTAACAAGGCGTTCGTTACGATATTTAAAACACCACAGGAAGTGTCCTACCATTTTTTCGTTTTTCATTTTGCGGGGTGCGCACTTTATATCCAGAAGGAGAGTCGCTGAATTTCTGTTACTCCCAACAGAGACGAAACTGCGGTTGTGTAATCTGATAGAATACTGCAAAGACATTGGATGTGTGTATTTTACTTTTATCTTCTGCAAACGTTCTACGAAGATAAAATTTGTACTGGAGTATAAAACATACCCACTCTACTTAATTTTACTATTTATTTAACGTCTTATTATATAAGAGTTAAATATATGCTAGGATTAGCAAGACAATGGAGGCTCTACAATAGCTGGCTTCCTATCTCCTGAACTAACAAAGATAATGGTGAAGACGTTAAAGGAAGAGAACGGTAAAAAGTATAACAAGAAACAACATGAAATATGACGACACAGACACAGCGTTTCTATGGTCAATCATGACCACACTTTAGCACTCCAATACTCATTTTATATTCTTGTAATAAAACCAATTAGA
>Ga0123354_10022156_pt1 | contig 10016 bp, 5 predicted proteins | sample TergutLab28metaG_2_FD_97872 | JGI IMG/M metagenome (GOLD analysis project Ga0123354, IMG submission 97872) | Labiotermes labralis P4 segment gut microbial communities from Petit-Saut dam, French Guiana - Lab288 P4 | ecosystem: Host-associated > Arthropoda: Insects > Digestive system > Gut ...
ACGCAAGAAAAGCGTCATTTATTAGTGCAATGATAGGTATGCGTCTGGTTTTCCTGTTTGTTCCTTTAATGTATTTGCTTCATAATTTGAGGGTTTGTAGTAGGGGAACTTGCGTGTGTAAATTGTATGTTATATGGATTGTTCGTATTAGTTTATTTCGTGTAGAAGATTTAATTCTTTAATTAACTGTTGCTGTGTGCAACATTTAGAGAGCTAAAAGAGTATCACATTAAATGCCTTGCTGTCCAAATAATGCACTGAAATATATAAAATCGTTAAGTCGTTAAAAACAATTAAAACAATAAGAGCCGCTTCAATATGTTTCGGTTCACAAGGAACCATCATCAGGGAGCCACGACCAGTACTTGGCTAAAATTCCAAATCTTGTTCGACTGTGCGTGTCGGTACAGACGTTGTCAGTGTTATGTTGGCATATTGTGATCTGTGTGGTGTGGTGCAAAGAAGCAATTCTTTGCACAGTGAAACGAAACATATTGGAGCGGATTTTTTATGGGTTTAGTTGTTTTAAACTGTTCAGCAGTTTTAAATATTTGAGTGCAATTGTTAAACAATAAAGCATTTGATTTCATTTAAGCACGGTGTAACCATGAATGATTACATTATACAGAGAAAACTAGCCTATTGTGGGACAGTTCCCTAATATGAGCCACCCCATTTTCAGCAGAAAAGATTATGTTACCAGAAAATCCTCAGCATGCTGAAGGCCTTTACATCAGAGAATGTGGCAGAGGTTTTGACATTTGTGAACATGAAATAAGATAACATTAACTGCAATCTTACAGATAAAAGAAATTTGAACAGGATTTGGAATCATGTAGCACAACCAAAACCAAATGGTCATTTTGCGGGGTTAGAAGACAGTGGCAAATATATCGTCGGCGGGAAGGGGAACATTCGCTGCAGACATGTGTGTGGGTGCGGCTGGAACAAACGTTCCGCCATTAAATGTGGTCGGAAGAAGAAGACATGGAATGGTTGGTTATGGTTGAGCAGTGGCGGACGTATTTTGGGTTTGCATCTGGGCGGTTGGATGCAGGTTGATATGTATGCTAAGTATTTTGAATTTTTGTTCGCTTGGTAAAGCCTTCTACGAATAATAACTTGTTGTTGAATGTTGATGTTAATTATTCACAGATCAGGAATTTATATGTGGTAAATAAAGCCAGGAAAAACAATGATGCCATTATTAGTGTTGTAATCCTTCTTTCTTCTATAGTCAAAATGCAAACAATTGCCTCTGGTATCACGGTGTCCTTAAACATATTATGAAAAGAGACGGACACGTGGTTAATCAACAGAACTGGTGGTGCTTTTGTAAAGTGCTGTTTGTGAAACTGTAAGTTAGAATGTGCAAAAGCTGATTGTCTCATATATGGAAACAATTTGGATTTAATATAAAACTGACATGATTGAAGTGCTTTTTTTTTTAGAAAAAATGCTGTGTCAAATTGTGCCTCTTCCTAAATGCATGAATACAGTCTCTATAAATACACACACAATAATTGTAACAGAAATGAAATCACATAAAACCTCTTATACGAAAGCTAACAAATGTATGTACAAGAGAATATTAAGGCTACGACATTTTTGAATGTAATTCGCTGCAGTAGCAACAGCATAAAAATTAATAGCTAATATTTATGTACAAAACTTTATAGATGTGGTTCCTAAATCTGCTCTTTAGGGCTTTTTCCTCCTGATTTTTTGTTGTATATTCTAAGTCGGATATAAAGATTACTTAAACAATAATTCGTTTATATCAAAACCATTTATTTTCCTCTTTCGACCTTAAATACCCTTTCGTCATTTTTTTTAATCTTTCACCGTGCATGTTGTATCAATATACATTCATTTAAAATACAAACAAATGCACTTTGTATTTAAAATATTATAAAACCTCACTTGGTTAAAACACTTTAAAAGTACACTTGCAGATTCTGATAGACAAGAGGAGGATCGGTTATAACATATCCAGAACCATCGGGTACATGTAACGACATGCTGTCACCATGCCATTTTCACCATAAATATAGAACACATAAGTAACTTTAGTAGAACCTTGTGGCTCCCTGATGATGGTTGGAAGGAAACACCGAAACATGTTGGAGACCTATGAATGTTTTTAAAGTGTTTTTAACCAATTGACGTTTTATAAAATTTTAAATACAAAGTGCATTTGTTGGTATTTTAAATGAATGTACACTTTCGTCATTTTATTTTCGTACTTACGTTTCATCCTACGTCATATACTCCCCGCGTTTCACAGTTCTGGATTCTTATCACTTCAGAACAGCTTCATGAATGCTGTTTCATTATGAACCCTCCGCTGTATATTTTTAACGCGCCTCACTGGCCATCTTGGGCTTTCTTACAAAATAAAAATAGATGCTTTCCTTTGCAGATTTTGCGAAAAAAGGCATTTCCCTTTCTCGACTCCTTCTTTATTTCCCTCGCTCTCCGTATTCGTATTATGAAACCCGCTATCCCATTCTTCCTTCATTTTCAGCTCATTATTTACACTTATTTTCCCCATGTATGTCTTTACTCTCAGCTATGAACCTGGCGACATCTGTTCAATTTCACATTTCTTCCGCCATATTTAAATATGTTTCCATTGGATTTGACAATTTGGCACTTCATTTTTACGTTCTTTTCCCGTGCAATTTGTTGTACATAACATAATTCGATTTTCTTCAATTTCGTTCTAACCACTCACTCAAACATTTTCTCTGCTTCCCTATTCGCCATTCATAATATTTGTGAAAAAATTTATAGGGAAATTGCCATTTTCTTCTGTTATCTGACATTTGATGGAGATTGATATCCATGTAACAGCCGTTTTTCAAGTCACACTCTTTTTCCGGTTTCTTATTCAAATAGCAACCTGTAATTAACGTGGAAACTTGATGAAGGCGTGATGGTTTTGTTGGCTTCTGAGTCTAGATCTTCTGTAGGCAATCAGCATACGCCCAAATGGGAATGAATATTTGAACTGATTGGAAATTGTGTTTATGGTGATACTGGAACTGTTACTCTGAATTGTGATACGTGATAATTTGTTAATAATAAGAAAGGACAGGTATGATTATATAGAGGTGTAATACCTAGACGAGCACAAGTTTTTTTTTAAACTAACCGGAAAGATAAATTGCTTTTTCGGGTTGAGAATATTTTATTGATATTTCAAAATTCATTACTAATTTGCATGTTTCATTTTTATAGTTTTTCAATAAACTACGTAGTAATAGTGACTTCATTTTTTCAGTGATTTTCCTTGAGGAAAGCGGAGCTTGATTTGCGTGTGAACAGTAACCGATGTATTCCAGTTAAAGCATACTGGACAGAAGTGCAGTCTAATTTGGTGCGCCTGACAATATACGGTCTACAGTTATATGTTCTGTGTGGTTAGCGCTGTGCCTAATTTTGGTGTAGGTTTGTCGCTAGCTAAACACCTAACAATTGGGGACCATTGGTAAGGTGGTAAATCGTGATAGACAGAAACAAATGTTTTGACACATGTTTTTTGAAAGCTGTAGTTCAGCAGAATAGTACAACGCTTGGAGTACAAGTCTCAAACCAATAAAGTGTTGTATGAACCAAAAAACATTCAAATCTGTAATATTGATTTTTTCTTTACCTCTAACTACATGTTCCACCTGGCTACAACTAACATCAGGCCTACGATATGATGACTTATGTGAACGTAAATGTAAAGCAGTCCCGTTAGAGGCCTGGAGTGGCCCAGAAGTTTGCAGGAAGTTAAAGTTCCCAAATTTCATGGCAACGCCACCGGTTGGAACAATGTTATTAGACTTACGCACCGGCCAACTTTACCCCCAAGAAGTGCTCCTGGTACTCATATCTGTTAGAGGCTGAGTCGACTCCAGGGCTGTAGTGCGTTCGGAAGTATTTTATGTCAATGAAAAATTCGGATGACTCCAGCTGGGATTAAACCAGGGACCGAATGATTTATAGCACCGCGCTTTAACCACTGTGCTACCGCGGTTCCCCATGGTGGGTTAGGCAGCATAATGATACACGTAGTAGTGGTGAATAAAATACCAATATATTAGGTTGGCATGATTGTGTTTATCGGTTAATACAAACAGCACTTTATTAGTAAGAGTAAATATCGTCTGTATGTCACATTAGAACTCTAAGCATTGTTTAGATCTCTGTCTGTCCTAGAATCTCTAAACCTTCACCTTGACAGTGTTGACTAAATACAGTTGGGTGAACTCACAATTTATGAAGATGCAGAAAATTCATGTGAATTACGTATGAGATAAGAAAATGACGCGCTGTGTAGTTCACGTGATGTACTGATCCGGCTGGCCCTACAAATTTGCACCAGCCGAGTCACCTGCAGTGCGAAATATGCTAAAACAATGTACAGTAGTCATGCAGTAATAGATACTTGAAATTTACCTTCCTTGATAAGGTCAATAATTGATTATCGAAGAGTGATATATAATTCTTAAATTAAAAATAATATCGCTTTCTGCATTTGGACATTAATTTTCATAGGAAGATAAAATTAATTAATTAATTAATTACAAATACGGTCTTCAAGCGGTAGTTCTTCCAGAAATGGACCATTGTCCAGGGCATATATGATGAAGTATTACAAAACAACTGCAAAGAACCAACTTGATACCTTATCTGTGCAATAAGTATGACTATCAAATAATTTCCTCGGTTATTCTTCGCCCTTCAAGAAATCGGAGAGTGTGATGGCGTGTAGGTACCGACGTACAACGCCGTCAGCTTGATAGGATGGTGAATGAAAAGAGTGGCGAATTACCGTTACGGCTTGTATAATTCGAGTAGACCATTAAGACTGGGAAAATTACTTACTTTCTGTACTGAAAAGAAGAAAACTTGCAAACGTTTCTTCTTAAAATTATTGTTGTGTGTTGTATACAAATTGAGTAGCGTATTTGCTAAAATACGTACAGCGTATATTGGGTACTAACCCAGTTACAGGTAGTGTGTGTTGGAGGGAGACAGGGAAGGAGAGAAGCAATGTGGAATATTTTTAACAACATCCATTTAAATGTAAGTAAAGGCACGGTAACTAAAATTGCTGAGAGTGGACATTCCGTAGTGTGTCGTATTAATTATATGCAGTTTATCCGTCAACGCGACTAATCGTATGCGTTTATTTAAGTAAAATATTTCGAACCAATTGCGAGAGCTTTAGGCCAAATAACTATAAAATATTTAATAGGCGACGTCGATTACTTTCTGTGAATAGTGGACTCTCAAATATCAGTTTATTACATTATTTTTATGTTTTATAAGTCTTGCTTAAAGTCGAATTAAAAATGAATGATAATGCGCTAATATAGACACACCGTAAGCTTGAATTGGAAAACGCTAAATTGTCGGTTGTTGTATACAAGAACTGTAACAACTTCGTGATGAGTCTGTATTTAGCCGTGTTTAGTGTTGCTATTGTAATAACCAACTGAATTGTACCTGTGTATTTTGAATTAACGTCTGCATTCGGTAATTTTCTTCATTCCTTGCCTATTACCTGTGTTAAAATTCTTCACAATTAATTTACCTACTTGCAAGCGTCATGTCCAATTTCTAGCGTTTTCTAATGCACTTTAAATTTAAGTGTCGCTCAGGGCATTTTATCATAAAGACATTACTATGTCATATATTTATATAATAATGCTGTGTGCGATTCCGTTTGTAAATCCAGTTGTGTCTCATTTGCAGATGATTAAAACCTTCCAGAACATTAGAAATTTTGAGGACTGTAAAATCTTACAGTTCCATTTAGACGCCGTTGTGAAGTGGAGCTTGGACAAAGAACAGAATGTAAACATAATTACGTTTTTACTTTCTCACGCAAAACAAACGGTACACACTTCGCTTGTAAAGTAGATTGTACTCATATTGCTGGTTATTAGTGTGTAAAAAACATCTGTTCATTGTAGACACCGTAGCTCCATTTCCTAACCATGTAGACCATCTGTCAAATGAGCACAGCCGTTACTGTTCTTAATGTTTTGAGTTTTATCTTCTATTATATTGGTGACATATTGCATGCATAACCCTTCTGATTTTGTTAGACATTTTCTGTAAATCAAATTATCAGTTACACAAAGCTGTCCACTAGAGTGTTTAAGTTTATATCCGTCGGACGAAACGTAATGTAACTGGCTGAATATTTTGAGACTTGGGGATTATAAATGTCATGAGATATTCTTACTACAGTTCAGTGAAGAATGGAATAAACTTGGTTGCTTCTTTGGATTTGGGTTTAAAACCTCGGCGGAGACGCTGCTTACAGTTCAATTGCAACATGAAAATATCTGCATCGAAAGAAACTATAAGAAATTGAATGTGCTTCACTTATTTTGTCACCGAGAAACAGGAAAAGTAGAATTTGAGCGGGATTTTTTCTCAATTGAATAATTTTGTAAAGGGAAGAAGGTAGCTACGAATTTGTTGATTTAGTGTTGTGATTTCTATTAACCCCTGTACTTCTTGAGGCTGCAGACAGTCTGTATTAAACCGTACGCGGCTGCACAGTTCAAGCCTGCGGTAGTTATAAGCAACACCGCTAGAGTGTAGAAGCATGCAGTGCGGTGAGCTGGCAAGGAACAAAGGAGTGTGATAGGGATCCGCGGCAGCGTGCTAGTGAAGATGGTTAGGGAAGCAAGACACGTCCGTGTGGTAGGCTTCGACAGTAGTAGCGTTAAGAGAGTTGTAGAACGAAGTTTTGAAAATAGCCTTTACAACAAAACGCTACATGTAGCAAGAGTGCCTTCTGCTTTGTTGACACAAGGTTTGAACGAATGTCTCATGTGTGTGAAGAGTTGAGCTGGCATCCTCTCTCTCTCTGTGTGTGTGTGTGTGTGTGTGTGCGCGCGCGCGATTGCGTGATTGCGTGCGCGTTTGTGCGCGCGTGCGTGTGCGTGTGTGCGTGCTTGCGCGCGCGCGCGTTTTCTCTCTTGCAAAGGCTGGAAGTGCGAGGGCCGCTATGTTTAAGCGTGGGCCCAGAGCTTGCTGGAGATGTCAGCAAAACGGCACTAGAAAGGACGTGAGTGAATTACATTTTTAGACACTACTGCCGGAACTGTGCAGTTCCTAAACACCTTCCTCCCCCCACCCCCAACATTAGTGCAAGTGCCGAGAAGGCCCACGTCAACAGTTAGTAGTTTAGATGTGCAATATTGTAGTGTTTGTTTTGTCTTTTATTATATTTATATTATTATATGTAGTTACTGGGATCCCAGCAGATATTGTAGTGCTAGATTTTAGAATATTTACAGTGTCCTACTCTATGTGTGTGTGCGTTTTATTTCACTCGTCATTCACATACTGTAGGTGAGCTACAACAGAGAAGGGGCCCGAACCGAAGAAGGACAGTCTCCTGTGGTTCAATTCTTTCCGCAAGTAAGGAGAAACGTGAGGTGCGAGCAAAATTTCCTAACCGTGCAGTACAAAAATACACCACGGAATAGTTACAGGCCTGAAAATCCTACCTCCAAATACTCACGTTTACAATTTACACACGGGTTATAACACCTGTCCAACTGCTACAACCATCTGCCGACCTTCTGTTTCGTGGCGCTATTATAAATTCGCATGCGTTTAGGATTTGATCTTCGCGGTAACCTTGAATCTCCCGGGTAACTACGTTTTCATATTTGGGGAGTGGAATCTAGCGCGGAATGTATGGGACCACCCCCAACTTGATGTAATTTGGTAAATGCTATATGGATAAATCTGTGCTGGCTGGCACCTTGTCGTGATGCAGAAACCAGTCCTGAGTTCGCCTTTTGTGTGGGTGTTTTCGCTGACCGTCTCCCTGAGGCGCATTAAGACATCTGTAATCGTACGGAGTCTGTCACGTGGATTACGTGACGCACGTATTCTGCATATGCATGAGTCCCACTTAAAGATGTGGGACTTGAACTTTTAAAACTCTCAAACAAAATTTCGCCCCTTTTCTGAAATATCAATCTCAAGAAAAGTTTGCGAGTTTTGCACATAAGAACTGCACGAAATATTTTTCAGAATGTCGTTATCGACAGAGACAAATTTGAATTTTCAAACAGTATTTAATTTAAATTCTCTGTTTCGTAACTACGCCACTTCAGTGGTCTTAGGTGTTCGTAAAACGTACACAATACAAGAACTCTTACATAGAAACATAAGTTGCGCAAAAATACAATGCTCTTTACAGGGACTCGCAACACAAAAATTCACGATTCTCAACCACAGGCACAGCTACAGTGTATTGTTTTACTTGTACTTGCGAACAGTATTGAAAAATTTTTCTTCCACCTCTGTCAATAATTATCTTGTTTGCTTCCTAACATACATTTTATTTGAATGACGTCAAACACCAATTATATAAAAATTATAGTTGGTGCTACGTTTTTTATGAAAGATAAATAATAGATTATTATATTCCCTGAGCTGTGTTGCTGTTCTTATCCTTCACTTGGAGAAGGAACATGAAGAAAGACACTGACTGGTGTATCATCTGCGGACAAAAATGAAATACCTGATGTTAAAAAACAAATGTCAAAATCTAAAAAAAAAAAACAATATTTGCAGCTGTCGAAAAATGATTATTCGTATTTAGAAATGAGAGAAGTAAAACATTTATTTTGAGAAATACTGATTTTTAATAAACTTGAACGTCTTTAAATACGAATCCTTCAATTTTTTTTCGTACAATTAAGAATATCTCGTATGCAGTAGGGAGGTTTGTTTGACTGTTGACGGCAATATATAGCTGAAGTCTAAAAAGACCCAGAACCTTCCGCTTCACCCCCTGACATCCGTCTTCTTAAGCTGCATTTTCATGTTACATTCTCATATGTCTGCATCTGCAAATACGGCTTCTTCTTCCGTTATTCCCTCTAAAAGTTCTGTACGTGTCTCTGATTTCTCCCTGTGTATATGTTTTCTGTATATTTTTTTCCTCTTCACGATATATGTAACATATGACCAACATAACCAACCCTCGATTTTTGATCATCTAAATAGAATTTATCTTGCGGCCCCTGGCGATTGAATTTCTGTACCATTCTCTCACTTACTGAAAATAATGATGATGATGAAACTAATAATGGCAACAACATAAGCAGCAGGAGCAGCAGAAATCTCTTGAGATGTGGCTGCTAAATCCACGTTTATGCACCTTTCTTCCTGGTTTTGTGTTTTATATTCTAAGTCTAAATGAAGATTACTCAACCTGTCAATCACACGTATCAAACCATTTATGTTCCTCTTTGGACCTCAGCTTCATATTCCTTATACAATTTTCAACACACGTTTTATCTCACGTGAAATACCCCTCGGATTCTTCAATTTTGGATTCTTATCGCTTGTGAACAGATTCCTGAATGCTGCTGCCTAAATAATTCTCCGCCACATGATGTTAACGTACTTTTTAGCCATCTTTTTCTTTCTAACAATACAGAAATAGATAAATTTTTTCCCTTCTTATGTGAAAATTTGTACCTAGTGCGTTCAAGTTGTAAGGTCTCCTAATTTTTTTCTCGGGAATGGAAGTAGGTAGAAACGTTAAAGTTGTTGGAGATGACGTGGCAGGTCTTTAGGTTGGGTGAGACCAAATGACAACACTGTCCTACCGGTTGAATGCTTGTGACGTCGTTGAGTGACAGTAGTGTTTTAGATACTGAAAAAGGCGAAGTTTACATTCGAAGAAGAGCGCGTGATTATCCGATTCCTCCATTTGCGTGGCATGAAACCCATCGAAATTCATCAACAATTGAGTGAGACGTGCAATGATGGCGTTATGGACGTGAAAAATGTGCGTTCGTGGGTACGACAGTTCAAAGAAGGCCGAACGTCGTGTGAAAACAAGCCGAAGAAGCCTCGGCCACGCACTAGCCGATCTGAAGACATGATTGCGCGAGTGGAACAAATGGTTATGGAAGACCGCCGCTTGACTGTGAAACAGATAGCTGCCAATGCCGGCATATCCGTTGGATCTG
>Ga0123354_10022157_pt1 | contig 10015 bp, 4 predicted proteins | sample TergutLab28metaG_2_FD_97872 | JGI IMG/M metagenome (GOLD analysis project Ga0123354, IMG submission 97872) | Labiotermes labralis P4 segment gut microbial communities from Petit-Saut dam, French Guiana - Lab288 P4 | ecosystem: Host-associated > Arthropoda: Insects > Digestive system > Gut ...
ATTTTAGAGAGAGTGGCAGTAGACTTATTGGCCTATACGAGTTAGTTTGTTGCAGGGGTTTGCCTGGTTTGGCTATCATAATCACCAGGACGTATTTCCATTGGAGCGGAAAGTGTCCAAGACGCAAAATGTTATTATGTGTCGTTGTGAGTAGTACAATTGCCTTCCGTGGGAGTTCTTTTAATACTTTGCCAGTAATGAGATCATACCCTGGTGCTTTATAGGGGCTGGTTCAGTTTATTTCCCTTCATACTTCTGCTGGTGTAATTGGTCGAGGGGGAAGTGATACTGCACTAAAATTTAAGTTCATATTTTTCTCCCATTTATATAATTTTTTTCTTAATGCACTGGGCTCGTTAATATCGCTGTTTGCTTAGTGATGTTTCTATATTTATCACGTTACAAATTTCCAACAGCATTATTTGTTGTTTGTGCACAGTATTTCAGCGCACCATGAAATGTAATGGATAGAAGATCAAAATTTACATTTCGACATCAACACAACGTAAGCTCTCCAATTTCAACAGTGTGGGAAATATTTTTGAAATACATGCAGAAGGGTATTGATAATGTCGTCCAGATTAGAGTTGGTACATTTAAATATGGCTGACAACAAAATTCACAAAATATCACTCATCACTAATAATTTAACTGTTATATTACTCCTATTCTCAGTAGAAGTAATATACAGACTACGTAAATTAGGTTGTGTTACGGAAAAATAGTGTACTTGAAGATTAGCAATATTCGACAAATCGTCATTATAGACACCCGTATAGAATTAGAGAAGTCTTTCCAGCTTTACTCAGCTTGAGAAAATTGGAAATGCCCTCTTAAGGAACAGTGACAGCAGTTGGAAGTGCCATGCTTCATGAAAGTTGTAGTTTATTCTGCAAGACAGCTGACGTTTCTTAAATATAAGAAATTAATATTATTTATTTAAAATAGGAATTAAATTTTCGTATAAATATCCGTGAAAATTGAGTAAGAATGTGCTTAGTATTTTGGGGGAAAAATTCGGAAATGTTGCCACGCTTAACCCTTTAAACGTCAAATTAAATCCCATCTTCCATTTACTGGCATTATTAGGAGCTCACCATATTCTCCACGTTAGCAGGACAGGGGTTAAGGAAAAGTTACTCATTTCCCAAAGTGTTTTATAATTATATTTATAACACTATTTTAACACATTTTATAACATATTTTAGTAATTAATGAAACAGAACTGCATTAAGTCTTCCTATCAACCGAGCCAGTAGTAACTACCCTTTGTATGAAGAAGTTACACATAAAAAATTATGTTTTAGTGAATGTTAATGACTTTTTCACTAGAAAAACTTCTTGTGTGATAAAAAAGCGGATGTAGCGAAACATTTAATTCGAATATCTTGAAATAAAACAGAATGCACCTAGAATACAGTTACTTTCACTCATATCATTACTTTCACTCATATCATTGCAGTATACAATGATGTATTTCCTAAGAAAGGATTGCATTTGAAGACACTGAGATGGAAGAAATCTAGGAAAAGTAGTTACATCTTCAAGGGAGCCAACGAAGTGGGGCTGAGAATAAGTGAAAAGAAAACTAAGTACATGATAAATACAAGAAATAAAGTATGTTTTAGGAATGAGAAACATTTACAAGTTTATAACTATGAATTTGAAACAGTGGGAGATTTCAAGTGTTTAGGGTAACTGATAACATAAAATAGTGATAATAACACAGTTATAAAAGCAAGAATAATGGCCGGAAATAGGAGTTATTACTCAGTATTGCCCCTGTTGAGATCAAAAGCCGTAACCAGGACAACAAAAATAAGAATGTACAAAACAATAATGAGACCAGTGGTGCTGTATGGCTCAGAAGCACGGTGTTTAACGGCAAATGATCAGAAAAATTTGCGTATTTGGGAAAGGAAGGTGCTGAGAACAATATTTGGTCCAATATGTGTAGCAGGATACTGGAGGAGCTGAACAAATGAAGAAGTGAGGCAATTATATGGAGAATTGGACATAGTAACAGAAATAAAAAAGGAAGATTCAGAAGGCTGGGATATGTGGAGAGGATGAGGAGGAAAGGGTGGTGAAGAGGTTATATCAGAACACTCCAGAAGGAAGTAGGAGTGTAGGAAGACCAAGGTTAAGGTGGATGGACGACGTGAGGACCTGAGGAGGATGGGTTGTCACAAACTGGAGGATAGGTGCACACAGAAGAGACGACTGGAAGATGGTCGTGAAGGAGGCCAAGGTCCTACAAGGACTGTAGAGCCATGGAGTAGTAGTAGTAGCTACTTCTTCAAGTTTTGTCAGGTCCATTCCAGCTTTCCTTAGTATTCGAGTGCTAAATGATAATCCAGAGAACAGAGTTTATACGAGTTTTCGCTTATGAACACAGGCAGATTGAAATTCAGAAAATATTACTGTGAATTTTTCAATCATAACCCATCGAATACAGCGTCATTAAATTAATGGATATGTGAAACTGTGTTTCTAATAAATTCCATTTTCATGGGTTAGGATAGGTTCATTATAATCACGTATACTTTGTTTAGAATTAACCTTGAACTTATAATTAAATTCAGTGCAATTCTATACACATCTTTCTTCTGCCTTGACTTTTCTCTTGTCTTGGTTTGTCGAAGATATCGTCTTTTTTTGTTCTGTCTTTGTCACTTTCTACTGGGCCAGCAATGCAGCGTAAAAATAAGTAAGTAAATAAATGAATAAATAAATTGGATTATTACGTCTCCAGCACTATTTTAGTATTTAACCTTTATCCTACGGAACTTTAATTCAGTCTTCGTGCTCAACTCACGAATTTTCTCCGCGACGGCCCCTTAAATCTTTGCGCGTGTTTGACAATATGCGTTTATACATAATGAACCAGAGATAAAGAAATAATGAATTAATCTGCACTGTCCTGCGATTAAATCAGAGATATTTCAGTTCAAAAAAAAGATTAAGTAGAAATGTTTAGTGCCCACATACAGGAAGTTAATTTAAATGTTTTATAATTTTCAATTTATTTTACTTACGTTTCTGTTTCGGGCCCGATGTATGCACAGGAAATTTCTGCTTCAAGATTTGTGGAGTTATGCCTTGGCGTGACAGTGTCAGAAAAATCGTCTTACTTCAGACACTCTCCATACTTTCTCAAAACTTCACAAACGACTTTTTTCTTCACATAACTCGCAGTTCACACGCCACATTTTAACTGCGTCGTTGTCACGAACCGAGAGTGGCCAACATTTTGTTGAATGCTGTTCTAGTTTACCGACTTTCGCCATAATTTCCAGTGTATCTTTCATGCGGAGGAATCGAGAGTCTCTACATGATATTTCCTTAGTCCGTCAAGGGAAGAATAACTAAAACAGAGATATTTCAGCGGTTCTCTGAAAAATATATACAATTCTATTGCTTAAAAAACGTATTTTTTAAATTTTAAATTTCTTTTCCTTACATTTCCAGCTGAGACCACAGTTATAGGTAAGGAGATCCGGTTGAACAGCCTGAAATGTTTCAGGGATCTGCTTTGTTGTGATAGTCCACAAAGCATCTACTATCACAATAAAGAGCTACATCACACCTTTCGCATATCACTGAAACATTTCTAGTGACAACCTTTTCCACACACACACGAAATCTTCTTCGCGTGGCAGACGGAATAGGCCAATGTTTCCTACCACGTTCTTCAAATCTAACGACTTGAGTCGTAGCAGCAGGTGATCTTCCTATTGGTCTTTGCACATTCCGTTCACGCCCAGCGTGTGCCTGTAAATTCCCTAGTAGGATGTTCTGAAAATCGCTATGCGAAATTTTCTTACCCCAGTGAGGAAAAAAGGATGTCGCTATTCAGAATGGACAGGTCAAACAGATGGAAGAAGACTTTCTTTGTCCATTTCCATGTGCGACGGTTGATAGAATAGGAATTTTCCATTCTATCTCCCTTATCTACATAGCCCATGCTGCTGACAAAAGAATATTCAGTCCGGCCAAGACTTAACGCAGTGAAATGCCATATTAAGGCTGACTATTTAGAGACCAGTCTGTTTGTTTATTCGTATATATGTAACTGCAATTGGAATAATAATCTCAGTGGAGATGGTCGGAGTGTGGTTTCTCACGTTAAATATACGAATAGAGCATGGGAAAACCATGACCTCACAATATAGGCATTAACTGCCTAAATTTATTGGTGTGGCGAGTTTATGCGTCCTGTTTATTTTATTTTTCAAACCGTCCTTCTGTAATGGACCAGAAACCGAATTGAAATGGAAGACTGACACACACATTTGGTGCTTAGTCCCTTTTAGCAGTAATATATCCTGCGACCGCAAACGTAATGTGCGCCTCTGTTGCGACTATAGAGAGAAAGGTCGCCAAATAAGCAATTCTTTAGTTCAGAGCGGAGTACACAGCAAGCAAATTGCTATACGTGGCACGTCGTCGCAAACAGAATTCCTATAACAGCAACGCATTTCAGAGTGAATGAGGCTTCGTCGGGTTGGAATTCGCCGTCGATGCACTTCGAATGGAGTGGCATGGTAAGAAGGAAATGAAAAGAGTCAGTTGTTTAACATATAAGCAGACATACAACTGTTTCGATAGTACAGACTGACCAAAAATTTGGTATACATGAGGCGCATATGTACGTTATTGGGTAAATTGGCCGGAGCGTGAATCTTACCACAAACCACTATATAATGTGGAGAAAACGAGTAGGGCTATTATTCTAAGCCCCTACATGAATGTGCGGGGCATTTACATGGCCAGCGGTTTGGTGCGTTCCTAAGATGCCGATTTAAAAGGATCTGGTGCACTCGTCGGTTAAAGGTTAAAGAAAATATACGATTTTATGAAAAAGAGAACTTTATTGGCGTACATGACGACAAAAATAAAGACCTAATAGCTAACCTGAAAACTGTCACCCCTCCAGTACAGGAGGCATATCAACTTACTTTATAATATCGAAGCTTATTAAATAAGCCTAATTAAAGCCTAAGTACAACTTCAGTATTCACATTCGATTACGTAATTTTACCTTCGAAAGATATAATTTGTTGATAATGTATTCCGCAAAAGGTTTATAATTTAATGCTTTTTTACTTCGGTTGTAAGTGGTTTAGCAGTACTTTAATTACTGTACGTCAAACGGTTTCACTTAGCTCTTTTCTTCGGTCGTGTTTAGCTCCACATCTCTTATCTCTTACGTATTTGTTCGTAATAAGCTTTAAATAAATGTGTTATTTAAAGTTTAAATGCATCCTCTTGTATGACGTTCTAAAATTTTCGTTTGTGTAAAGTAAATATTTTTCTTGCATTATACGGTATATACAGTATATACACCATCTTTTACATTGTTTTCTTTTAACTTTCCTCATCACTGTCCCCAAGCACTTTGACAAGTTAATTAAATTATCTGCGTTAGGTATACCATCTGCAGCAGCAGTAGCAACAGCAGTACAATAACAGCAACAGTAGGCCTCAAAGTTGCAAGTTTTCTCGTTCATATTCATGATAGGTGCAACATTCTGCAGCCCAGGTTCTACCTATATTGAAGGTCCCTTAACCTATCTCTCACTTATGGGTTAGTTTAATACGAAACATGTAAGCTGCGCATAAGACCAACTTTCCAAAAATATTTAGGTTGAAACCGTAAGTGCGTAAATTGATTCACAGTAACATCTGTTAAATACAAGGAGAAAAGTGGGAAGTTGAGAACATTACGTCTTACGTAGAATATTATATTATTGCAGGGCACAAGAATAGCAAAATTTAGGCTAGTGGATACACATGGAAATTCACGATTTCAGTGAAATCTCCAAATTTGTTCATTTCTGAAATTCTGACCCTCCTAAGTGTTGGCCGCGTTTGCAAGGAAGCAGCACAGTTTAATTCAATCAAAAACAGTCAACAAACTTTAATTCAGCTAGTGGGCAGCTCTTTTCTTCTCCACCTTGTTGCATTTCACACAGTATTTCTACAGACGTGTCCACATAAACCCAACAGAATACGTCCGATATTTGCCCAGGTCAAAGGAACATAAACCTTGTCACCCGTTTGTCGCTCCAAAGTAACGGCTGAAGTACACTCCTATTTATTACGACACAAAAACTAAGCTCCTGGTATTTCCCCAGAGATGCATATTCCGTTTATGACAACAAAGAACTTTTTCCTCGCCGGACGATTTCCTACAACCAGAACAAAATGTTCTTCTTTATTTCCTATGAAAGCACATTTTGGGTTCCCCCCAGTTATAGTCTGAATTCGCACACAGGAGAACAATACACAGAAATTTTTAAGTACGTAAGTAATGATTTTATTAGATGCTAAAAGACCCTTTAAATAAAATGTAAAGTGGGTACAATTTTATGTGTACTGTGTCACTGAAAGATCAATATATAAATTATACGTCGATGATATTTAGTGTGATGTATATCCTGGTGATAACAGAAAGAAAGCGGGTTGTTTTTCGTAGACATTACACAGTGCAGAAAATGTTTCATCTATTAGAATAAAACTAAATTCTTTCATCCTAGCACTAGGATAAAAAAATTCCAAGGTTGAAGGGGGGTGCTTCATTGAGCAGAGTACATTTTGTTCTCGGCCTTAGAAATGAAAGGAAAGGACAATGTAAGTTTTCCTTGCTTCAACCACACTACGATGTCAGTAGGCTACTCCTTTCGCAAGCCAAATAAATGTTCTCGTAATACTTGCCTGTTACCATAGGGATGCGTTATGACTACCCTGCCACGTAAAGAACAGATCTGGGAAACTTAGGGTGCTGCAGATTTAATAGCATCTTATATAGACTGACAGAAAACATGTGACTCCAAGTGCAAAAGGGTACTTTATATTGTCTTTCATAAGTAAAGAAATTCTGATAATTGAAAGATGATGGCAACCTTGTGACATGAATGCATGGTTTTTTGTAATTCCTCAATCGTTATTCTTGTTTTTCTATACATATTTAAAAAGGTATATGTACAAATGGACAGACATAAATAGACATAGAGAGAGAGAGAGAGAGACGGATGGGTAGAAGGATGGCTGGGGGGAAGAATGGATAGAGACAAAGAGACAGACACAAAGGCAGGCAGGCAGATAGATGGATGGATGGATAGATAGATGGATGGATGGATAGATAGATGGATCGATGGATGGATAGATAGATAGATGGATGGATAGATAGATAGATAGATCGATGGATGGATAGATAGATGGATCGATGGATGGATAGATAGATAGATAGATAGATGGATGGATAGATAGATAGATAGATAGATCGATGGATGGATAGATAGATAGATCGATGGATGGATAGATAGATAGATGGATGGATAGATAGATAGATCGATGGATGGATAGATAGATAGATCGATGGATGGATAGATAGATAGATGGATGGATAGATAGATAGATAGATAGATCGATGGATGGATAGATAGATAGATAGAGAGAGAGAGAGAGATTAGTTGATGGGTATGTGAGTGGATTTGGTGGTGGGTGTGTAAATTGGTCGGTAGGTGGGTGAGTGAACGGAAGGGTGGTTGGTTGGTTTTGTGGGTGTATCGACATAAGGACAGACTCCCATAGATATTATGGACATTATGTATATATAATTTCCTTACGCAGGATTAACATTTATACAGTCTAGCAGTAACTGAATGGATCAGAAGATGTGACCAGATGAAGGCAGTGAGATTTACCTCTGAGATATCTTATACTGCAACCCCGACTTTTTAGAAGAAACGTTGTGTAATGCGAGTATGGGGTGAACTGATGGTCAAGTGACCCACAGTGCCTGGAGTGTGTAACAGAGCACTGTAGAGTGGCTAAATATGAGGAATATCAGCTTTTACTGCAGAATTTTCATCTGACACTACTTTAGCAACGAATAATTAAATGTAGCTGTTAAAAAATGTTGAATATTTTCGGTATTCTTTTCAAGAAACCGCAAATTTATTTTGAAAAGAGAGAACGTTTTATCGTGCATTCGCAGATATGTATTACAACTAGACTGTGCGTTGGGCATGATTACTTGGGTACACATCTTCACCGCATTGGAATCCGCCCTGACCCCTACTGCACGCTATGCAGCCTCCACGAACCCATGGACAGAAACCACCTAGGACAGTGTACCGCACTATTTAATAAGACGGATTGTGAGCGATACTGGGAGGCCAGGACAAAAATGATGGAAAATTGACTTGTCTTTTTACTATTATTATTTTTGTATATATAATTAATAATAAATAATTATACAATAAATATATAATTTCTTATCATTAGGGCTTTCATAATTACTTTGAATGTTTTATTTTTTGTACTGTAATTTTAACGTTTTACTTTTATTGGTCGCATAGGTTTAATGATAAATAGTCAATTTACCTGCCATTAGGAAAATAAAAATAAATGTCTCCATGTCTGCCTGCCTTCCGTGAGCATCTCTTATATCTCCAAAGTGTTTTGTAACCTCTGTTCAGATACCATTCATCTTCGAAGGCATAAGGGGGCCTGAGGTTTTAGTTCCACTCATTCTTCATCCCGGTCCTAGTTTTGGTAAGCCTCATATTAATTTTCCTCTTTTCATATGTGAAAATGTACAATGTCAAACATTTTGGGGCCATTTTTTTTTCAGAAAATGCAAGACACGGACCTTGACTGGAAATTGTTAGTTTCATTTTTAATATATTTCGATTCGTTTCGATGGTTTCTCTGATAACTCGATAAAATGAAATTTTTTCCCCACCAAAATACTTCCCTATTCTGATATGAGAGTTTTTACATAAATAGATGACAGAAACCAACACAGGTCTATTTCCCCTGCCGGGAAATGAACCAAAGGTCTTCAGTTATCTAGCCCATAGCCTAGTCATTAAAAAGCCTCTGAAAATATGGCTTTTTCAAAAACGGTATAAAGTTTAAAGTGACATCTTCACATTTTAATTCAGCCGAAATATATAAAATTCAATACAGTGTCGTTATTTCCCTCCACAATTTCTTTTGTTCTCCTGTCTCTTATAATTGCCCTGTCAGTGTTACGGTTTCGTAAAATTGTGGACAGATTTTTACTACAGAGAATCGATAAATGTTAAAGTGCTTTAATCCCGTGTTACGTTCAAAGAACTGTATCTCATGCAACATGGAGCATCATGTGCTGTGTGTTTTACATGACGCGAGAAGAAGCAAACGCGGTTTGTTCCAAAATGCTATACCACATTTTACCTGAAGGGATAAGGGAAGCTTCAGAAATACTCTAGTTCTAACAACGTATTATCCCGAAATTTTATTATTAATCAACACAATATAGATATTTGTAGTCTTCTGGTACTGTGACACACTGTTGTTCGGTAGACGAGTACCAATGTTTGGGAGGACAAGTGTTGTTTCTTCCTAATCCTGAAGATGGAGGCAATATATACTTCAAACACCTTAGTAAGTGTCTCCAAAATGACAGGGCATCACATTCTAGAACATTCCAACCTTGATGCTCACTTACATGAGAACCTGATATCGTTATGGTTCACGAACTCTTTGCCACTATGCCTGCATTAACGGTGAGAGAATTTCCATTTCCTCTCATATGCAGCTGACAGCTGTCCATGGAATAAGTTGTGCTCTCTGCACACCGTGCAAACGTGTTAGGGAAGCCAGTGTGGAATAAGATTTTGTTACAGCAATTGTACCTTGTTTGAGAAGAAGCCAGAAACGGCTGTGGTTATGTGAAAAAACTTCAAGATTTGAACATTATTAACAAAGCTCTTAATAATACGAAAATTTTATTTTCGTTGTTACACCGTGCATGTTGTCGAGTTACTCAATTATTATACCAACTACTGCACATATATAAAATTTACACATTAAAACGCTCCGACATATTTTCGTCCTAGGACCATCATCAGGGAGCCATATCGTCCTTGCTAAAGTAACACTATAAAAAGTCATTAATTTCGCTGTACCAGTTGGGTATTGTGGCAGCATGCCGTGTTGTGTAATGTTATGTTGCGAA
>Ga0123354_10022158_pt1 | contig 10015 bp, 6 predicted proteins | sample TergutLab28metaG_2_FD_97872 | JGI IMG/M metagenome (GOLD analysis project Ga0123354, IMG submission 97872) | Labiotermes labralis P4 segment gut microbial communities from Petit-Saut dam, French Guiana - Lab288 P4 | ecosystem: Host-associated > Arthropoda: Insects > Digestive system > Gut ...
AGGTCTCCCCAGTGGTCTCTTTCCCTCCGGTTTCCCCACCAAGACCCTATACACCCCCCTCTCCTCACCCATATGCGCCACATGCCCAGCCCATCTCATTCTTCTCGATTTTATCACCCGCACTATGTTGGGTGAGGAGTACAGATCACTTAGCTCCTCATTATGCATTCTCCTCCATTTCCCCGTTACCTCGTCCCTCCTAGGTCCAAATATTCTCCTCAACACCATGTTCTCAAACACTCTCAGCTTCCTTTCCTCCCGCAATGTCAGTGAGTGTATGTAAATATGTACTGTGAAGTATTTTTAAGGGGAAAATAGTATTAAAACCGTAATACCACATATACCATTCTGTACAGTATTAAGAAGAAGGACAGATGTTATAGGGGGTCCAGCGACTGTTTTTCTTGAGATGTCGTTCCTGCAGGCTGTTACTTTTCCTTTTGAAGAATATAGTTAACAGTAACTACCTTTCTAAAAATTTTAACTCGTATGTTTCTTGATATGGGTGTAAATCCTCTTCAGGTGCCCACTCATTGCATATACATTATTTCATGTAAAAATATTTCATATAAAACACAGCTGTACTGTACTTTCCCCAGCACATAGTTGTTACATTGAACGCTTTGCTTGTCTTTAGGTTCATAAAGCTGCTAGAGCATTGTCACAACACCAGAAAACTAAATTAGAAGAAGTTGGGCAGCAGCCTGCATTTTTGCAGTCATTTTGCAAGGATCATCCAGAACAGAAAATGGAATTTTTCTGCAAACCTTGCAGTCAGTTTGTGTGCTCACACTGTGTTATCTGTCTTCACCGCGACCATGGAGTCATCACGAAGAAGCAGAGGGTTAGTTCAAGTTTATTTTGTGTGTTAATATTGAAGTTCACTTGAATGTTCAGTGAAAGACTGTTTTCATAATCGTGGCTAATAATGAGAGATTTCCTGTGGTGAATACTACAGAATACTGTCGCCATTTGCATTTCTTGAAGGTAAAGCAATCTCATTGCAGGCCTGGATATGCCTTGAGGGTTTCAGGAGGTTGAGGCTCCCAGATTTGTAGATAATCAACACGTGAAGGTGGTAAGGTTGTCAGCTGTATGCACTGGCCGCTTTTACCCCCCAGGAAGTAATCCTGGTACTCATTTCTGTTAGAGACTGAATCAACCCCAGGGCCATAGTGCAGCCAGAAGGATTATGTCAGTGACAAATACCAGTGATACCACTGGGAATCAAACCCACAACCTTCCAACTTGTAGCACAGTGTCTCAACCAACTGCACCACCACGTACTCCATTTGCTGTTCTTACGGGCTTAGAAATCCCTACAAACACAGAATCACAATGTATAAATTAAGGTCCAAGTGCATAAACGGGATTAGAGGAACCACAGGTGCACAAAACATGATGTTTATTAAGTATAGCTAGTAAACATGTGAGCATTAGTGTTGTTGTGTAGTGTGATGACATTGGTGTTCATGGATGAAAGTTGCCAGCGCAATCAAATGACATACAGTGTGTGGCAGATGGGGAGACAGAAGGTTGAGTGAAGAAGGAGGTGATCTTTCATTGCTTTGTCTCCTGCATGTCTTCGTACATCTTGTATGTTACCGTGATGACTGCTGTCTAATTCTGAAATTTCATGTACCACTCCTTGAAATGGTAAGCCTCAAAGAGATGGTAGTCACCTATCATCTGAGAACCTTTCTTTACAGCTCTGGTATGTGGCTGAGGCCTCTCCAAAGCAGTGGCAGATATCTGGTTCATTGAACTCAGTCGGGATTTCACACAGCAGTTTGAGAGCCATGATTCTTCTGGATGTCATACTCCTCTACATCTGGAAACCTTTCCCTTGAACTTCATGGGATTGTTCCATATTTTGTCCTACTGATTGGTGAAAGTTTAGAAGTTTTTTTTAACTTGCAGCAGCCATTCAGTTTTGTGATTGAGCTTATCAGTGGACTTCTGTACACTGTCTGTGCATTTGGTTGTGCTGTATGGCATTCAGCATTTAATGACACTAACACAATCTCCATCACACTTACACCCAAGATGCCGTGGAAGGCGTGGCAAGTTTAATACACCTTGAATGCTGTAATGATACCCTGATTGAGAGGCTGAAGGAGTGAGGTTGTGGTCTTTGGCAGACTTGACCAAGATGGTGCAGTAGCCCCAGGGATATTATCATGAACAAGGGGGGACCTTGAATTTTAAATACTGTTCAATCTCATAACAAGAATAGTTGAACCACTCCAGCCTCATCGTCTGTGTTTCCTGATTAGACCTCCAAAGCATGGGCCCATGTTTGTTGTTCTTTCCCCTCACATCTGCAGTCAGTAGAAGTTGCTGTCTCTGGACTACTGATGCAGGTTAATTACCATTAGGGACAGCAGTTTTATTTTGCTGTCACATCCAAATTTGCTCTGTGTCCAACCCAAGCTCATCCAAGTGGTACCAAGGTTAAAATTCATGGAATTTGATGCTTTTGCGGTGTGAGACATCAACACTATGACAACTGACACATTTTCTACACACATTTTGTGCACTTGCTTTTAGATGGTTTTGAGTCCTTTCAGTTCTGAAAATGTAATTATTTGTATACATTTTCATACTGTGTGTATGTGTATAGATATATGCCAGTTTATTTTTGACTGTTTAGCCCAAGCTGTAATGTGCACTTCTGTTCTTTATTATTATAAGGGTAGAAGGGAAGGACTCCAAAGAAAGTATTCATAAATGGTGGTGATGTAAGGCCAGAAACATGACTTGTTCATAACTAACAATCCTTTTGTGTGTTCTTGTTTTGGTTATTGGCTTCAGCTGTGTATACATAATATTTTCTAAGCCTAGAAAAGATGCAGTATGTTTTTGTATGTGATTACTGTTTAAATAATGTTTGTGAAAATAGTAGTAATTGCTGAATTGTCCCATGATATGACCAGAGACGTTAATAATTTACAGAATGAGGAAGTTATGGTTGAGCTGGATGATGCAAGAGACAAGGCTACTGAAGTACTGAAGAGATTACTGCATACACAGAAGGTAAGACATGACATCCAGCATATCATTCCATATCCTACATATAATTATACAGTACAATGTATGGTGTTTTGTTACTCAGGAGAAGAGTTTGTGAATGAGTCAGTTGATATAAATGATGAGTGAAATCAAGGAATTGGAAGAGAATGATGAAACAAGTTATCAGAGGCTGTTGATATCATGAACGGTACTGTGTCAGACAGCTGTTTTCCTAGTGTTACCATTACTTTCAAGATTTATCTGACAATAACTTGTTCATCATGTGAAGGCAAGAGATACATTTCAAAACTTTTTCGTAACAAAACTGAGAGAACACTGTCTGAGTATGTATGCTTAGAAATGATTTTGTTAAGAAAAGAAATTTTTCTTTGTTGATAAGGTAACTTCGCTCTGTATGTAGTTTAAATAGTGAATGTGTATGACATACTCTTTTGTTACTTGGAAAGAAAGAGATACATTACTTTGTCATCTGTTATTGGAGAAAACTTTTCAGTGGTATAATGTTATATTATCTCTACCATTATGAACTATGACCACTTTGGTTTTGGAACCTATGGGCCCCAGAGAGTCATAATTCACTACTGGTCTCTGCACTCCATGAGCTGCTGTGGGTTTGAATTGTGGAAGGAGTGAGGGTGGGGAGCGTTTTTCATGATCTGATTTTGGCCATGGCATATGTTAGTTTTTAATAATCCTGTAATTTGCTCTGATTTTCTATAAATTGAGAATGAAAGAACAGGAAACCATTGACTTTTTTTTTGGAGGGGGATCTCTATTCAGAGCAGTTGTTTATGCCAACTTCATACCTGTTTCAAAGGATCAGTGGTCACTGCTTTCTGTTTTGATGGCTGGTTTGTGATGTGAATGTGGGATATTTGTGTAGGCCGGATGCTATGGGAACTGCTGTGTAAAGGTATCTGTGATGAGATGGGAATAATAACTCCCAGTCTTCAAAATTTTAATTGCAGTACATAAGCTAAACCACCATACTTCCAAATTTCAGTGGCATTTTCACTGCTTTTAGCTGCTTGGTACATGATGAATGGTACACAATGTAACACAATCACAAAGCAACCAAAACTTGAGTTTCCAGTGATGGTATTTGTTGAGTACATACTGTGTTATTTGGATATGATTCTTGTTTCTGACTCAACTTTTCTGCTTTTTATGAACATTGACCTTTTGTTGTGAAGTATAAATATTTTAGCCAATACTGTTGGCATTTTCTGAGAAGCCTTGGGTCTTCCTGTAAGATTCTTACATATTTAGCAAGTTGTATGTGGGACAGCCCAGCCATTGAGACCAGATGTAAATGTCACAGCCGGCTGTGGGAAGTCTGCTGTTGCAGAATGCATGTTGGAAACTGAACACAAAATTTATTTTGACAACACACAGATTGAGTAAGGTCAGTAATTACATGGACCTTGTGGCGATGAATGTAGCAATAGAAATAGATTTAAATGCTAAGAACTTCAACAGGGTGGAGGGCTTCATACTATATTGAGCAGAGCAGAGGTAAAGCCAAGCATTTACTACACCCACTAACCCCAGTTGCCTTATCCTTTCAAGATTTATTTAAATGACAATGCAGCTGTCAGCCTGGGAAGATTCATGGCGCTCTGTTAATTGATTATGAAACCTTAATACAGGTTGGAAATGGGTTCTTGATAACATGTCATTAAAAAAAAACAGTGTGCTCTAATGTGCTTGCATATCAACATGCAGCGTTTTGTCTCCTTATGTAGTTCTGGTATAACAGGCACGTAATAAATAGTTTTATTGTACCGAAAATAACATTTTCTACACCTAACTTAGGGATCTGGGTTAGCATGACTTTGAAGGAACACTTGTGCATACATATGTGGTTTGGTAACAGCTGTATTTAATGATGTTCTGCAAAAGAAAACAAACAAGTCACATGTGATCAGTATGCATGTGGAACATATTGTGATCCCAGTAATTTGGACATTGAGTGTTAGTGTGTGACCAGCTGTCATTGTCACTAATGGTTTCTTTCCACTTACTGTTAGTATCGTATTTTTCATTATAGTTGATATTTTGTTTGTCTGAACATATGCTTATCTTTAGTCATCATTCTCTGGCATGTGTAATGGGCTCAGTCATGTTTCATTAGTTTGGGAAGCCGTGGTGCTGAGAGGTCATAGTCATCTGATGATACTGTTTCATCTGTAGTGTCACTCCAGAAATAACTTTCATACACATTGTTGCTTTGCTGTGAAAGTTTTTGCTTTGCTTTTATCAGACTACAAAATAATAAGCACACATATATACTCTGAACTTAATTGTCCAATGCAGTTCTGAACAGTATGAAGCAGCGTCACTAGGCACGGTGAATAGTATTTTCCAGATAACTTAAAATTATGTAAATAAATTTTATATTGCTATATATTGTGCTCAGATGTGAGAGGAAGCTTCACTGTAGAAGTGTTTTACCTCTGTAGCCTTTTAAATTTGTGTGTACACTATGTGAAAAAAATGAGTAGTATTTGAACCAAAAAAAGATAGTAATGAAATATTTGTGGGATATAAAGCAAATTTGGCATTCAGAGGACTGTGCATTGTGATATATTCTTATAAATAAAAGCCAATGAGATGCACTATTTCTCAAATTTATTTTTAACCAAGAACTCTGTGTGTTTCGGACAGATCTACTGTCCATCATCAGGAGTCTCAACACTGTATATGCAGCAATAGGTATTTGTCATGCTAGTTTTATGTTGACTGTCTGCTAGCGAGGTCAGAATGAGTTTCATCCTGACCTCGCTAGCAGACAGTCAACGTAACTAGCATGACAAATACCTATTGCTGCATATACAGTGTTGAGACTCCTGCTGATGGACAGTAGATTTGTCCGAAACACACAGAGTTCTTGGTTAAAAATAAATTTGAGAAATAATTTATCTCGTTGGCTTTTATTATAAGAAGACATAAAACAAATTGTGTTGCATGTCTCAAAAATGTACTAAACATCCTTGTTCCCTAAATATAGGACTGCTGCCCTGTTTGCATTCCATGTATGGGATGCATGTAAGGTAATTGTGTCACATGTGAATGACTTAGAGGTTGGTATAAATAATGTGAATGCTTTGAGAAACAGTTTTATTACAAAACTATGTTCCATACAAATATAAATTAATAAAAAGTATATTCTCCAAGTGATTAGCAAGACCCTCGTGTGATCTTGCAGGTATTGCACATGTTTCAAGTGACTAGATAAGTTGGTATCATCACAGAGATATATAAACATGTTAATTATCATCTTGGGTTAATGCTCTTCACATGTTACATAGAAGTCATAACTACTGAGTGTGCTGTTCATTTCATGAACTGTAGTTTTTCACGTTCCTTTATATACAGTCTGGCACTGCTACTGTAATGATACATATAGATTTAATATGGAACCTCAAATTTGGTTCTTTATTTAGAGCTTTGAAAGGATCACTGTAGTGTATTCTCACCTATTATGCAGTCCCATGATAGGGAACCTTGGGGTCACATTATTATCGAGGCGTGTTTAATGAATTATGTTACTTCTTGTTGTTAATTTTCTAATACATTAACTCAAATTGTTTAGGCCAATTTTATTTTAGTGTCTAATGAGTACAGCTGAAATAATGCTGCATTTACCAGAATGTGTAAGGAAGGAAAGAAATATAAGTATTGAAACAAAGTTGGACACAGAGAAATTATGAAGTGAAACTTTTTTCTTCACAGCAGAATGTATCTAATGCATATACTGATTCTAAGATTTCATTTCATTTCCTAACTAGTAGTTCCTTCTGTATGGGATACATATGTCACCCTTATATGGGATAATTATCAAGCAGGAGCATAGGAAAGAAATTAATAATGCCTTATTTAAGTGGCTTAAAAGTATGAAGCCACTGGAATCACACATCCTTCTCTGTGTGGGACACTTGTTGACCTTTAGTGGATGCATGGGACGTTTCCTGTAAAATACACATAATTTTTGCCCAAATAGGAAAGCAATGTCCTGCAGTGGAAATATAAATTGAATAGTCCTCTGACCAGAGCAGAATCCTGGCATTTAAATTGCTGTGTGCTAAACATTGTACTGTGAAGCAAACTAATTGGTCTTTGTTGAAATGGTTTAAAATTATAAAGCCACCTGGAATTACATAATACTGTATTTTCCCTGTAATCTTATAGATCACTGAATGTTTAATTTTTTTGTGTGTATTGTGTTAAAAACTGATTTTGCTTCAGAAAAAGCGTGTCTGCCATTTTAATCAGTTGATTCCTCCCCTTCCCTTTTTCAGCTTTGATACATCAAATGTTGACTGTATATACAGAGTTGTTGCTAGAAACTTTTTTGATGTCCCTCTACATTGCCTTTATTTTAAATTACCTCCTTTTTCACTTCCTGTTGGGTTGATTGTGCTATGCACCAAGCCCAGTGGTGAAATAATATCCTGAGATTAATTTTTAAGAAGGCAAATGTAATTGAAGAAAAAGACCCTAATGGAAAGAAGAGTTCAGAGGTGTGCAGAGATGTTCAGAATGAGTCGGTCTAGTACAGTGTGAATTATGAGGAAGGCAGCTATGTTTGAACTTAAGTTGGACAAATTCTTCAGCAAGTCTCAAACCCATTACTGCACTCAGCAGAACAAGCTTATGCTCTGTAGACTCATAATCATATTTAAATTCATAATTTAATTGAAGCTGTGATGATGTGCTCTGAATTTCAACATTTGCCAAAGTTTACAGGAAAAAGAGGAAACCTTTGCCCCTTCCCTCAAATGTAAGAGGGCATCTATGTGACTTTTCATGCATCCAATTTCCGTAAAAAGTCCTCCTGTGTGTAGAGTCTGTAACCCTAGAGTAGTTGTCTGGTTTGAAGAATTCTAAAGGGACTGGACAGTTGAACAGAAGGTTGTTGGTTGGGGGGGAGGACCTCCTTCTTTTGGGCAGTAATTTTTTATTTAACTGACATAAACTGCATTTGGTTCCAGACTGCATAATAACTCATCCTAGTTGAATAGCCTGATTGTCTTGTACAGAATGTTGCTCTTTCAGTGCCATCATTGTTCAAGCGCTGTATTAACTTTCACTCACCATGCGCTGCACTACGTGTGGTCCAACAGGCCAAGTGGTGTATTTTTTTCCATATGAATACCATTACCTTCATGTTAAAATCCAGCCACCATAATACTGGGGTACTTAATATCCCCTGTTCCTGGACAATGAAGGTTAATAATTTTTGTATTCTATCAGGCATTCCCTGGTGCTGTAACTGTTGTATATTTGTATATGGAAATTGGGTTTACTTTCGAGTTTAGGTAGTTTGACTTGGGATGGTGGGTTCAGTTTTGTTTGAGTTTTCCTTAATCTTTTTCTTGTTTTCTAATTCTCTGAATTTTAGTGCTAGGTACTGGTCCACTATGGGACCTGAGAAGTCTTCAGGAAAGCTTGGTGCTACTGGTAGAATGTACTTGTATAGCCTCTCGTTTAGCACGTACAGTTGAGGTGTTGAAGAACAACGAACGTTGAACCACCAGTCACATGTAAGACCTACTTGACTGAATATAGTTCCATTTGGGCAGAGGAAGGAAGCTTGTCCACCATTCAGGTCACAGTAATGCCATACCTGTAAAGAGCGGAGAGGGATAACTGTTACATACCTTAATAAATCTTTAAAGATTCGAGGTCCTTACAGGAACAGGTAGTAAGAGTACAGTGTTCTGTGATGTGATTCCTGATTGCAGTTTGGTAGCTGTATACCAGACTAGACTGCATCACATTCCAGACAACCTTAGTTATAAATAGTAACACTATGTTATGTCTCAGCAACAAGTATGGTTTTTTTTTTTTAAAATCAGAATGGAGGCTGATTCCAGTGGCTGCATGGTCTAAGGCGTGGGTCTGCACCTACTCGCATACTGGGATTGCAGGTTCGAATGTTGCTGGGGGCATGGTTGTCTTTCTCTTGTGAGTGTTGTATGTTGTTAGGTAGAGGTCTTTGTGATGGGCCAATCACTCATCCAGAGGAATCCTACTGAGCGTGATGTGTCTGAGTGAGATCGCAGAACCTTAACAGTGAGGATACCTAGGCCCACTAGGGCTGTTGAGAAAAAAAATTCAGAATTGAGGTGATGGAACTGAATGTGTATACAAAAGAATATTTATACTTTTCTTCCTGACACAGTGTTGAGTACATGACCCATATGTAAAATATTTAGTAAACCTTCTATGTGGTTGTATTTTAAAAAGATGAAGTCATCCCTGTGCATGCCTTGAAGGAATGTGGATTTTGGTTGTTTAGTTCCATCCATTCTTAGCCTCGGCACTAGATATAGGTGGGTGGTGAGCTTCATGCCCCAGCAACTTTACCCCTGGGTAAAACTGTCAATTTCCCATTGAGCAAGAGGCTGGTTGGGCCTTGGAGATAATCTGGATGTTTTCAAGAACGGGTAAATCTCCTGTCTGTGCCAGAAAATCGAAGCACAGTTCCTTGATCATTCATTCCTTGTCCTTATCTTTGTATTGACAGAGCTATAGTTGCTCCTTGGTTAGAATTTTCCCCGTTCGTATATACGGGTACAAATATCGGGTCTCTGACTTTGAAGTTACAGATGTGTTACAGATTGCTATTGTTACTCTCTTTTGTAGTGGTTGTTGTGGGGGCAGTGGTGGTAGTAGTAGTTGCAACAGCAGTGGTATTCTGTGTTGGAAGAACTTATTAGTCGAGTACACAGTTTACCTACATCAAATTGTTTGATATGCCATTTTGCATCATATTCTTATTTCTTGATTTGTAAGCAGTATTTTACACGTAACTTGTAGCAATGTTTATGATCTATTTTCATACCAAATTTGATATGCCTAACTTTACTGATCCATTGTTTACTGCTGTCAGTGTAAGAGCTCAATGCAGTGTTTACAGAGCTGCCTTCTTGTCATTGTATGGTCTACAAAATTCTGTCCACATGAAAGTAACATA
>Ga0123354_10022162_pt1 | contig 10014 bp, 6 predicted proteins | sample TergutLab28metaG_2_FD_97872 | JGI IMG/M metagenome (GOLD analysis project Ga0123354, IMG submission 97872) | Labiotermes labralis P4 segment gut microbial communities from Petit-Saut dam, French Guiana - Lab288 P4 | ecosystem: Host-associated > Arthropoda: Insects > Digestive system > Gut ...
TGGGCTGTGTACAGTGGGGATGTGGGAGATGAGGTGGGCACGAGATCTCGTTCGTGTCATGGAGGTTGGGGGGTGGGGGGGTGGGTACATGTGGTAACCGCTATTGTGTATATTTGAGTTAACATTAGTTATCATATATGTACACTAAACACTTTCCCTTTACGTATGTACTGTGCTACAATATACAAGAATATGGAATTTGTAGTTTTTGTAATAGGTACATTAAACTAAAAACTAAAAGTTAGACTAAAACTAAAATTATGCGCCGTAAGGTAGTACTGAAGTGTTTGGCTTAATGTTGTTCTTCCGATTACTCTGGGTTGTGTGCTACAGTTGAGTGTAGGGCTTCAGACGGTTCACAGTCTATGTGTGAGTTATAGCTGGACATCGAGGAGGGCAGAAGGACCATACTTTGACGCACCGCTGTGTGTTATTGGTCAGCTGGTTCCTCGGAACGTGTTAGAATGAGTCATACCTAGTGTGGTTCTGCCTGTGGAAGATATATGATAGTCATTGTCAGTCGATGTATTTAAAGTATCGTCGATATATGTGTACTTGTATAAATGGCAGATTTACTTACAGTTTTTGGGTCGGAGTGTGTGCGTTGCACTGTGTAGTGCGTGCTGTAATGGGTCGTCCCTCCGGATTAAAGAATTTGGGGAGTGGATGAGTACAATCATTTGTTGGTGAACTTATTCTTTTTGCGCGGGCGTGGTCTTCGTGTAACTGAATATCACTGATAATAGTCAATATCTGCGGATATGTGGTGATTACGAGCCAGTGGGCAGTGTTTCCAAGCTCCGTGTTAGTTGTGGGCTGCCTACGGTCACAAGGGCGGAAGACGGACTGCTGTTATGTTTCGTGTCCTTTCTATTCGGGTGCTTAGGAATGTCTACAGTCGAGTAAGGGGTTTGGGGGTTGGGCAGTAGCTGGGTTTAATGGTCGGTCGGTCGGTCAGTCGGTCGTCGATCGGTCGGGCCTTTATGAGGGTGTCAAAGATGGCGTTAGGGAGTATTGTCTGAGGGTCATTGAGATGGGTGTTTTTAGAAAATTCAGTGTGGATATGGAATTTCTCTATTGTATTAAGTTGTGCTCCTTTTTTGTGGCAGTGTATAATTTACATGATCTTGTTCATGGGGCCAAATGAATGGGCTTCCTCTATCAGGTGTTTAACAAAATTGGAGGTATTGCTGTTTTTGCACCATGCTGTCTTGTGTTCCTTGTAGCGGGTGGAGAATTGTCTTCCTGTCTGTCCGACGTACGCTTTGTGGCAGTCGGGGCAAGTTAGTTTGTATACGCCTGAACGGGAGTATTTGTCATGGACATAGTTTTTGTGTGAAAGTAGGTTGGCTAATGTGTGGGTGGTGCGGAATGTGATTTTGAGGTCCGTACTTTTGAAAATGTTTGTGATGTAAGAAGTTTCCTTACCGATATATGTTAACCTTTTGAAGCCTAATGTCAACTATAGTGGTCGTACCGCACCGCTAACCTCTAAAGTTGCATTTTATATATTTATTCAACAAATACACGTACTGAATATTTTGAACATGGTATATACTCTCCGTTTTTTTCTCTTCAAAATGCAGTTTGTTTCATAATTCTAACGTATTTGGTTCCTGTATTATTCACATTTACATACAGGGTGTGCTAAAATAAACAAAAATAATTCCGGCGCCAAAAAGTTAAGCTAGCCCATTTTTGTGTGGTGTGGGTAGATATTTATTTGTCTCGGTTGGGGGTTGGGGGTTTGTGCGGTTTTATTGGGAAGCAGTTGTTGTGTAGAATGTTATGTATTATGTTGAATTCTTGTTGGTATTCTTGTTGGTTTAGGTTGTAGGAGTCGAGTCTGTTGTACAGGTATCTAACGGTAGTGTATTTGTGTTGCATGGGGTGATTGGATGTGAAAGGTATGATGGTGTCCGTGAATATGGGTTTTCTGAATATGGCGATACTTAGGCCTGTGGGTGTTCTGCTTATTGATAGGTCTAGGTAGTTAAAAGTGTAGTCCTTTTCTGTTTCCGCCGTGAATTGAAGTTTGGGGTGTAGGGATTTGAAGACATTTATGATCTCTGGTATGTTGGAGTGGTTAGGGTCGAATATTATTAGGATATCTTCTACATATCTGCAGTAATTTATGATTTTGTGTTTTTGTGTCAAGTGTGTGAGGTGGGAATGCTCGATGTGTTGTAAAAAGATCTCTGCAATCAGACTAGAGGAAGGGGCTTCCATGGCGAGTCCGTCATGTTGGACTATAATCCGCTTCTTATGTGCAAAGTAATTTTGTCCTGTGATGATATCAAGCCACCTGAGTAGTTCTTGTTGTGTTTGAGGGGTATTAAGTTATGTGTCAGAATGTTGCTAAAAATTGTCTTGGTCTCCTTCACCGGTATGTTGGAGTATAGGTTAGTGATGTCCAATGAAGTTAAGTTGTAGTGTGGGAGCATGGGGGTGTCTTTGAGGTTTTTCAAAAAAACTTGGGTGCTCTTTATGTTAAAGGAGTTTTTAGTTTAATATACCTGTTACAAAAACTACAAATTCCATATTCTTGTATATTGTAGCACAGTACGTACGTATAGGACAAGTATTTAGTGTACATATACGATAACATAGACCTAAGTACTGTTAACTCAAATACACACAATAGCAGTTACCCCATGTACCCCCCCCCCACCCTCCATGACACGTACCAGATCTCGTGCCCACTTCATCTCCCACATCCCCACTGTACACAGCCCATATTAAATCTTGTATAACTACTTTCTAAGGATTCATGTACAACCTGAAGATGGCCATTATCAAGAGCCGAAACAAGTAGTTGTACCTTAGGTATTAAATATAAATAAACCTATATCATCAAATAAAATAAAGTTGTGTTAGCTTAGGACATAAACTGCACTCTATTAGTTTATTGAACACAACGGGGATGACAAACCTTATGATCAATCCATCTTTCAATCAGTCAGTCTACACTACTACACATTCATTCACATTTCTATCGAACGGTCAATCGATCACCCCATCTATTCACCCATCCATCCATCGCATTAACCACGGTAAACCTTGGAGCCGACTTTCATCACAGTTCAAAGCAATAAAATAAACAATTTCAAACTGCGTAATTTCGCCACACATCTACAGAACCTTACTGCTCTTGACCCATATAGAACTATGTAGGTCCAAACACTTGTCAAGGCTCTGAAGAAGTCTTACGGAATTTATTTGAAAATATTGCGTGTTGGTAAAATACCCAATAATACTGTTCCTATTCGCAACACGAATGAATATGGAGGAGTGGATGTGTACCTCCACTCATTACTATCTTCGACAGTATATGGGAGTGGACAGTTTCATGACTCGGCTCCTGTACTTCGTAACCACTCTGTAGAAAGCTGGATAGGCTCCAGAGTCGATCTGGACAGTTTGGTAGAGAAAAAGAAATCTCTAGCTTCTGCCGGTAATCGACGCAAGACTCCTCGACCGCGCAGACCACATCTTGGTGACTATCAAGACGCTACACTGGCTCTAAGATTCTCATTACTTAGCACAGTTTGTAACTGAGTAAACCACACTTCATGTTAAGATTGGAATTACGTGCAAGTTACTGATGATAAAAATGTTGAAGCGTCTGGTGTGGAGGAGAGTGACTCAACAACGAACATATCTGCTGCATGCATTCTGCTATAAGAACGAAGCTCGAGTATTACCGACCTACGCGAATCCGTGTTCTATACATGCAACTTGAATTTCTGTAACAGAGGGTGCTCACTCCGTCAAGGTGTTTCGTTGCTGATGAATCAAATATTAAATGCGAACCTGAAATAAATGTCCAATCATAACCTGCAGAGAAGCACCTACGGCCATGAATACCATGAAGATGGTTTCCTCCGAAAGATTGGCAAATATTTACCAGACTAAGGGCCTCACATCCCATAATTTTCCAGTCTCTAAAATCAAGTTCCATTTTTAGTGTAAAACAGCGGTGGACAAACTTTTCTGCACGAGGACCAAATCGGGAGAAAAAGTTTGCAGGCCACATAAATTTTACCTTTTTTTACTGTCATTAATTATAATTCCCGGTCGCCACTATTGCTAACACTGGGATGTAGAACGCATTTGAAAATAATCTCACATTCGAGGAACATGCTATATTTGCAAGTACATTACGCTACTTACACGTAACCACCACTTAACTTCACTCTGCTTTTCACGAAACCTGCAAAGGAGGGCAAGTATCGCGACGGCTGCTTTTATGTAAGGCACAAGTTTTGTTTTATATTTTGTTACGAAAAAGCTTCTTGTATTGTCGGGAACAAAACGTAGTTATGAAAAACATTTCTGTATAAGTGGGAGTAGCAAATTATTCTTCGAATTTCACTGCGTTTTGTTTCGTACTTCTGAAATGAAATAGCAGGCCGCATTGAAGTGACAGAAGGGACACACTTTGCTCATCCCTGGTATAAAAGAAGGAGCAGAAAACTCGTGTTAAAAGCTGCACGTTGTAGCACGAGTCGCGCAACTATTTCTGCTGAGCACTGTTATTGTCATTTCTATTATAACGGTTTTTATATTTCTTGTGTTCTGCAAATCCTACGTTTCTGTTCCTGTGCTGTTTATTGTTGTTTCGTTAACCATCCATTGTCTCTTAAAGGGAGAAAAATCACGGATAAAATAAAATAAAATAAAATAAAATACGCCGTACAAGAAACTCAGCTGCATATTCCAGTGCAATGTGGCCGATCTAACAAACTGCAAGGAGAAGATGGCTCCTTGAGAAACAAACAGCCGGCAGTCAGTCAAGGTCTTTAGGGACTCCATAATTCAATTGCTATGTACGTACAATTCTGCTCCTGACTTTAATAACTGTGAAACGAATTGCCGAAATTTCATGACGTCTCGTACCAACATTATAGAATTATAAGGCTCGCAATTCACAATTCCTTGTTCTCACACCACATGAGATTGTAACATGGTGGCAGAGCGACGTTTAGGGATGGCGTCAGCACTAGCGTGGTACACCCAACATCACATGTATAGATCTGCATATTAACCTTTTGACGCCTAATGTCAACTATAGTGGTCGTACCGCACCGCTAACCTCTAAAGTTGCATTTTATATATTTATTCAACAAATACAGGTACTGAATATTTTAAACATGGCATATAATCTTCGTTTCTTTCTCTTCAAAATGCAGTTTGTTTCATAATTCTAACGTATTTGATTCCTGTATTATTCACATTTTATATACAGGGTGTGCTAAAATTAAAAAAAATTAATTCCCGCGCCGAAAGGTTAAACCTTCTGCAAAAACGCCCTCCAACTCTTTTGTAAACGAGATCTCGTCTCCCTCTATTTACACCAACACTGATGGTTATACTCCATCATATTGTATATTGTGTAGTTTTCTCCGATAGTTATATCCAACCTGATGATGACCAAAAATAGTATTGGCCGAAACATGCAGTTGATATGTTATGTATAATTGGCAATATAGTTGTGTTATGATGGTCATGTCCATGCATAATTTTTTCCTTATGTAATAGCGTGGTAATGTTTTTGTAGCGACGGGTGTTTGAATTCCAGTACAAATGTGTTTTTGAAAATAATCTCGACAGTAGGGGGTAATGGCTTATCGGAGTTGAAACAAAGGAGCAGGTGGCAATGGGTCGACCTGCAGCACTTCTGCATCTCTCAAGTTACAATCAAGAATTCTAAGCCTAAAACCGCCTTTGTGCGTCGTCCTTCACAAAGAACATTACATCAAGAATTTCTTTGTTTCCCGGTCATCGACAACCAATCGTGAAGACGTTTCACGACTCGAGGGCAATCATCTGCAAAGCAATATGAATGAGTAAGTGATGACTTCACTAGGAGGTGGGAGGAGCTGAGACGGCCTTCCAGTTTCAAAAGTCGAAGCAAAATCTTTTCTGAGAAAACACATACTACTATATTATCTTATTTTTAAGCAACGCAAAGTTGTCCCTGTGATTGCCATCATTGCGTAGAGGAGAGTGGAATTACAGCGTCAAACATTTCTAACCTCGGCACAATGCTGTGTTGCGTTTCAAGCTCACATCCTGGCCACTTTACTCGCGAAGAAAGAATCGTCCTTGTGTCTGTCTGTTGAACAGGATGCTGGGTGGGCCCCAGAGCCGGTCTGCGAGCTTTGGAGAAATCTAAACACGATTCCCCCTTTGTCCAGCCCGTAAACTACGCAATCCCACAGATTATTCTTTTCCTCAAAGTTTCGATGCTGTTCCCCGAACTCATGAATAATTATAAGTTGAAGAAAACCGCACAGTGTAAGAGAAGTTCAAGTAGTTGCTAAACCGCAGCTTGGTAGATCAAGTTAAAACGATCGGAACAAGTAAAATGAGATCGGCAGGGCCCTAAAATGTTTGAGTTAGTTGACATCTCTAATAAGTTTATGAGAAATGTCAAACCGTCTTACATCGTGGGTTGACAGGTCTGGGCTTAGAAATACAGACCGTCGGCTACCAAGCACAGGCTGCTCTATGAACATAACAAGATGCTGAAAGAGGCACACACTGAAGTGTTTTGTTACAGTTCTGTAAGCAGTGCTTCAGTAGTACTGAAGTGTGGTAAAGTGTGGAATTGTTCGCGCTCCTGTACATGTTTTGTTTATGGGTTCAAGTGGCACAAATAATGGTGCCATCATTTCAAAAGCACAGAAAAAATGAAACTGAATCACTGAGAACAGAGCACCTAGATAAAATGTGACTCAAAAAGCGGGTGCGCACGATACTCCGTGAAATTGCATACGCTGGCTTCTCTCTAACAACGGCCGAGGAAAGTGCGACTTGGTTAGTAGCAAGATTAAACACTAAATAGGAGAAGATACTTTTTGTTAAACTCTGAAACGCAAACAAATGCTTAGTTTAGTGCAATATACCGGACTTACAGTGTATACACAAACGAAAGGTAGGCATTCTTCAACTCATGCACAATAATATTGTTATTTACTGTATAAAAATTCAATTTTCAGACCTTGTCGCCTGAAACACACCACGTTCCGTGAATATGTGGCTTTAGATTAGATAGTCTTTAATTGTTTCTAAGAAATAATGCAAGAGGTGAGAACAGGAAGAAGAAAGCAAAAGTTTCGAAAGGAGGAATTCGACATTTTCAAGAAACAGAAGAGAAGAATGCAACAAAAAATAAAAAATAAAAAAATTGTACCAGAAACACCGATGTTGACGACGCAGGAAAGTCAGCCTAGAATGGACAAGAAAAATCTTTGCTTCTCTTCTGTCTTTTGTCTGGAGACAGGATGTGAAGGGTCAGATCAGCTAAGAGCCGGAACAACAGGAGGTGAATAGAGACAGCAGGCGGCCAACAAGATGGCAGGGAACTCGCCGCCGGCTGCGCTAACTTGCACTGTGAACTTCATTGGCATGCACAAGTACATAAGTCAAAACTGTCACCAATTTTGTCACGCGTCGAAACACTGCAGGCAACATCCCGCCCTCACCTTGCCTCTCTTGCGATAGACGCCAGCTGTGAAGGGACTCTCTAAAGAACAAAAAGTGCGGTCAGTGTGGACCGCAGTGTACAGGGAGGGACGCACCAGCCTGCCCACAGCAACAGCGAGATACAAGGCAGTTATCAGGTCATTCAGTCCTGACTTTGTCAACATTTCGTCTCGACAGAAGTTCAGGGCCAGGTGAGATTCCAGTCATCTCAGAAATTACGTCATGTCGACTGGTAAAATTTGCTTTTTCAGTCTTCAGGGAATTATAGCCCATTGTTCTTGGACTGCTTAATCCTGAATGAATACAACGAATGCAGGTGTAAGGCTTGTTGAAACTTCCTGAAGTCGGTGATAAGTCGTCACAATTGCCCAACGTGATACCTGTATATCTCTCTACAAGAAATCCTGCAGACTGAATCTGTCCTGCGGGCGAACTCTTTTGAAGGTGCGGGTACGTACATACATGTCACAGTGCGGAGTATGAACACATACCCAGATAATGAAACATTTCACTCTCCTAGCCGCGTGCAATACTTAACGAAGGTCACACCCGTTACTCGTAGACCTACAACCAGAACAGGGGTTTCCAAACTCGAACAACACAAGTTTCATTGCGCGAAGAACATCGGGCTCTGGAATGAGACATCACACCAAACTACGTGACGACACATCCCACAACAACGTTATCTTCGTCGCCATGTTTGTGAGACGCCCAAATATAACAATTCTGTTCGTATTTGTCAACGCCTGCTTAACAAACTATTATACAGGAAAAATTGTGAGGATGATTTTTAGCAGTTTGAAGAGATTTGGAGGCAAGGATTTAGAAAGCCACACAAAACCTCATCCGGGACAAAATAATTTCAGAAGACACAGTGAGAGTAAACTGTAAGGACGGAGTATTATAATAATCCTAGTAAATAACCAACTTGACGCACAATTTTTTGTTGTATTTTTATTTCTGTTCTCTACATGTTTCGGGCAGACATGTGCCCATCGTCAGGAGAATTATTGTATCAGTGCGACACCTGGTTTATGGTACACTGTGTAGATGACCGTCCGCATACCAGACGATCATCTACACAGTGTGCCATGAACCACGTGTCGCACTGATACAGTAATTCTCCTGATGTTGGTAACATGGCTGCCCGAAACATGTAGAGAATAGAAATACAAATACAACAAAAATGTGTGCGTCCTGTTGGCTATTTACAAGGATCCTACCAACATGCACGGCCAACAAAACATGATATTCTAGTACATTTTAAATGAAACAAAACAAAAAAACAGGATGCAGGTAAAACTTTACATAAACTTATAACTGATTGGAAGTCCACACAAATTGATATCCAGTGGCTTAGACAACGGGTTGGGGAGGTCCACAGCGACTCACTAGTTGAGGGGCCCTCCGTAATTTTTAGCGAAATTACTCTGATAACTCACACAAGACTTCATAATACTGCCTTCTGTCTTATGTGAGATGATGCGTTATATTAAGCAAACGTCGCTCAAAATCTGAATTCTCCAAAACGTGTTGTGGCAGTCTTTCATGCTGGATTGCAACGAAATAAACAAAGCAGTTGTTTACATAGAGAAGTCCTTATATTGTATTAGGTAAAACCCTAGACATCAATTTGAATCAGTACGGCTTGATATTGGAATTTACGGCATTCTATAAAGTCTTTGAAAATCCATCATTCCACTGGCAGGGTAATATTAATATTTATTTACTATTAACGAGTAGAGTGGATTGAACTGGTTCAGATAAGGTTCTGGCTTTTGTTAACACTGTAACGAAACGGGGAGGAGCTTAGTAAACCTCTCTTTTATAAATACTAATCTCTATTATATGGTTACTTTTTGTCATTTCATTCATCCATATCCCATGTTCAGTCGATGAAAATAATTCACAACTAATTAAACACCTCTTGAACTTATTACACAAACCGCCAGTCACAACGCTGTTTATGTGTTAAAGCATGTCACGTGTTTCGGCCATAATGGGCCATCATAAGACATTAAAGATAAAAATACATAGAGAAAATTTTGTATATATGGGTCCGTGCATCGTGAATCGAATTTCATAATTTTCCAACAATATGCGATTTATTCAGTTTATTACATTTCTGTAGGCAGTTCTACATGTTTCGGGTGTTGACACCCATCATCAGCAGCTCGTACAACTCTAATTACAGCTTCTGGTATTGATTAACTGCAATGAGTAAAATACGTTGCTATGAATATCGAATGCTACTAGCCTTGACGAATATATATATTTATATAAAACATTGGTGGATTGCTTTTAAAAATACTGCTTTTAAATATCCACCAATATTTTATATATATATTTGTCAAGGCTAGTAACATTCAATATGACCAATCTAGAATTTTAAATTGTACATTAGTATTAATAGCAGCGTATTTTACTCATTGCAGTTAATCAATACCAGAAGCTGTAATTACAGTTGTACCAGCTCCTGATGATGGGTGTCAACACCCGAAACATGTAGAGCTGCCTACAGAA
>Ga0123354_10022165_pt1 | contig 10014 bp, 2 predicted proteins | sample TergutLab28metaG_2_FD_97872 | JGI IMG/M metagenome (GOLD analysis project Ga0123354, IMG submission 97872) | Labiotermes labralis P4 segment gut microbial communities from Petit-Saut dam, French Guiana - Lab288 P4 | ecosystem: Host-associated > Arthropoda: Insects > Digestive system > Gut ...
ATTATTATTATTATTATTATTATTATTATTATTCTGAGACAACACCACGTTTTATCCACCTGTACATAAGCTATTCACTATCTACTGATTCCCATTTCCCCATGACATCACAGCTGAAAGACAAAAATCCGTCAATCACCCCACAGCGAACAGAAGAAGGAATTTCTGAATCTCTGAAATAAACATTGTAAACACTTATGGTCTCTTCATACGCATCGAACAAACATTTTCATTAATACGTGTCAATCTTTGTATAAATAAGCTGTGTGCTGTTTCAAGATACATTCAATTTCTGTTGTGACTCTTTCAGTTGTCATTTCTTAGTCGGCAAGACTGTGCGTTGGTTGAAGTGACACCTGCAAAGGATGAAGGCACTTTCTTTCTCTTTCTTTTCGTGGATATGTTTATCGCTGCCTGTTCTTATCTTGTCCTGGCTGTGTGAATAGCTGCATTTGACTGTGGTAGCTTTGTGCAGATGTCGACGGCAGTGAATAGAGATGTGCTGCGGCTGTATAATAGTAATGAGGAATCCCACAACCCCGAGATATGAACTAAGTACAGTCCACTTACATCAGTGACTCTAATAAAATCTCACACGTAATAAAGGGTAGACCCTTGCACTTGCGAGTAGAAATACCGAGTAATATCATAACGCTAAAATATGTAACATTTAAAATACAGTTTTCGAAGTGTAGTTTACAAGATTAGCACAAAACCTCTTTCAACATTCTTCCGATTCAATATTTAGAAATTCTTCCAATATATGACACTACAGGTTACCATATACAGATAGCTTGGTTCATTCAACACTGTAAATAAGGCAATAAACCTTCCGGAAAGTCAGTAACTCTGTATCACCCAACAGAATGTTTTTTCCCAAATGACTTAAATCTTTCGCACCGCTTAAAACGTTAAGTCTTGCATAATATGTTTAGTGATTTAGAAGAGTCGTGTCATGTTCCTTCAGCAGTTAATAGTTATTGTCCGTACAGAGATTATTTCTGCTGTCACTTACTTCGAAATCCAATTCCCTCGCACACGAAACCTACTGTCTGGTTTTATTCCGGGAATACTAAATAAGATGCATTTAGTTTTATTCTTTCCGCCACTTGGCTGTCAAGATCCTGTAGACTGCCTTTCCACTGATGCCATACCTGTTTGTTTACTGTGCCGATCCCAGTGGCCGCACAGTGTAAGGTGTGGGTCTATGGCCGCTCGTTTGCTGGGGTTGCGGTTTCGAATCCCGCCGGGAGCGTGGATGTCTGTCTCTTGTGAGTGTTGTGAAGTAGAGGTCTCTGAGTCAGGCTGGTAACTCGTCCAGAGGAGTCCTACCGAGTGTGGTGTGTCTGAGTATGATGGCGAAGACTCGATAATGATGAGGCCCTGGGTATTGTTGGCTGTTGCACCACGGAAAAAAAAATCAGTTTCTTCTATTCTACATTATCACCGTCACAACTGAGACATTTATCGTGCCTTGGAAAAGTTTCTATATTTCCTGTTGTTTAAAGTTCCGGTCCTCCCATATAAGCCATGGTGTCAGTATAGCTTCCACTTCTCTGTCAACTATAAATTTTTGGTCGCCAAGATTTTGTTCAGCCCTCGGCACAGACGATAATTTTCTGTGTTTAATTCCCCAGACAGTACGTGAAACATATCTTGTGCAGCTATTCATTATGTAATTTTGTCCACTTTAAACTTGTTTATATCGTCTCTCGTGGGCGACTGAATAACCTCCATATATGAGACAGATACCTGAGGAAGGCGTGAATGGAATAAGCACATATCTGACATGGATTGGAAACCAGATTTGTTGTCGAATGCCTTAAAGATTTTAAACATAATTAATGCTACAAGTTTACCAATATTTCCCTCAGTCTATGGCACTTCGAATATTTGACCACCAATATGGCTTCTCTAACCAGGCTAATGTGCTCGTATTTACGTTTTGCGTGATCTCAGACACAAGCTTCTTCTTTGAAGAAACTTTTACAGGTCGTACTGTGAAAATGTGTGTACTCTTGTTCACAGGGTGGCGTTCGCGTGATTGTTCATACGTCCAGTTAAATTGGGTAAGAAATATATTCACCAGTGTGCCAGCGGTGGTTACGATGTAAGGGAGACTACTGACGAATCAAGCAAAGTGTCTCACAACCGGCCAGAAAACATTTTGAAATGGTCAGGTGGACAACAAGAGCAACCCTCTTGCAAGACACCAGCCAGCGTCTTGGAGAACAACACAATGGTCAATATCCCAGCCGTAACGTCCACAGGGAATCTGCTGAAAACTGGGGCATGTGACAGAATTCCGGATGATGGTTTTATCGCTGGCACTAAAAAAATCTCAGTTCGAGCTAGGCTTCTAAATCAGGTTTAATTCGAAGCCTATACAAAAGAGAAGACTTCTGTGTTTTGTGTACATAAATTATATTCGTTTCCAATCACTTAAAAAGGGCGTAAACCAATTTAACATTGCACATATTGCATGTAAACATTACATACATGATTTTTTATACAAATTGTTGCACAACGTTTTTATCCATTAATTATTGCTCCGACATGTTTCGACCTCAGATCTTTGTCATCTTCACGGTGCTCATAATCTTGTGGGCCTGAATATTGACTTAACTGACTTTTTACATGGGCAATTAAAATTAACGTTAAAATTTTATTGAAATATTAGCTTATTCATTCATAACCGGAACACGAAGAGTCGGAAAATTAATTCCGGGATTACTTTATTTGAATAAAGAGCAATCACAGCTGTTCGGACACAGCATATTTTGCCAGCCACTAGTTGGGATGATTCTGTACTGTATCAATTACAGTTAAGGATTTTAATTCTGTATTATTAATTACAATTTTAATAACATATGCAAAAACTTCAGTCAAACAAGTTGATATGCAAGCTGCAAAAATCTTTGAGCTCCCAAGATCTGAGACCGAAACATGACGAAACAATAATTAATCAATAAAAACATTGTGCAACAACTTGGTATTAAATATTATATATGGTGCAAATTAGTGACTTTCCCTCTGTTGTCACTACTTTCAGCACCAAGACACTTCTAAATGAAAAACTTTATCTCATTCCATGTAAGAAATATGAATGAAAAAACAAGACAAGCAATCTGTATGTGACGTAGCAAAAGAAGCGCGTTCGTGCGACGATTGTTGCAGTGGAAGAGCATTAAGTATTATATATTCTGAGTGTGTTTTTGTAGCCTTAGATATCCAGTGTGCAAAGAGCATGCGCCATACTGTCAACTGGGACTTGCCCGGCTGTAAAATAGTTTTCCACATTATCACACGAATTTGGGGGGAAAAAATTATTAAACATAAAATGTGTTCTCATTTTCTCTACAAACTTTGTCTGAAATATTTCTCATTCTAAAAAAGAAATGAGCGAGATATTAAAATAAATGTGTATAGATCTTCATGTAAAATAACATTATTCCTATTGGATTTTAATAACACTTGGGATTTCTCAACAGATTTTCGAAAAAAATCAAATACCAAATTTCGTAACAACCTGTCCAGTAGGAGCCGAGTTGTTCCATGCGGACGAACGGACAGACAGACAGACAGACAGGACAAAGATAATAGTCGCTTTTCGAAATTTTGCAAACGCACCTAAAGCAGTTTTAACTCTTAAAGATTCCTTTCACATTTACGCCATCGATAGAGATGTCCCTCTTTCAGCAACACGGGCGTTATGACCCCAATTTGTCTGATTGCTCTTTTTATGGTAGACTAAAGAACTACGAAAATTTTTCCGGTAATTCTGTCATTTCAAGGGTCCTGTTCTCCTGACGCAATCAGTAACTGCACGGTCCCAAATTCTGTCCGTCCTGAAATTAATGGTGAAGTCCAGGCAGGAAGGGGGTGGCGTAATAATTTAAATGAATAGTCATTTCAAGAGACGCTGAAATGTGCGGCCCTTCACATCCAAAACAAAAACAAATGTGTTTTTGTAACAATGCACGAGGTCCCGAAAATTCGGCGTGCCCAGTGTTTGTGGTACTACTGCCACAGATGATGACGACGATGATGATGATGATGATTTTGTTCCAAAAAAAATGGCTTAATTACCTGTGTTAGGAATGTAGCTAATTTACAAACACATAAGTTGTTCTCCTTTCTGATAAGGTACAGTCTATGTGAAAGAGAAAGAATTAAATAAATAAATGAATAAATAAAATAAAATAAAAAAAGAAGAAAACGCTGGATTGTGAGAGTTAATTTTTCTTCAGTTCATGAATCTGGCTGATGTTCGATCTACGTTAGTGTAGTAGGTCTGTTTAGGTTATTATATCAGTTTATCACCTACTGGTAACTGCTAATTTAGTTTGGATGATAACCCGATACTTTTTCAAATACCATTCCTTTTCCGCAAAATAAATGTATATTTCTCTAATCGTTTTAGACGCGTAGTGACTATTACTTGGGTCAGGTGGCTCAGTCGGTATAGCGACTGACTATGAGCTGTACGGCCCGGGATCGAATCCCCCTGGGGCCCACTCAGCCTCCTGTATAATGGGTACCGGATCTTTCCCTGGGGTAAAGTGCGGCCGGGACGTGCTGCTGGCCACTCACACCCTTCTAGTGCCGCGGTCATGGAAGAGTACAGCTATACCTCTACCCACCCTCTGGGCCACACCGAGCCTGTAACGGGATCACTTTACCTTTCTTTAGTGACTATTAGCTTCGTCATGTCTGTCCGTCCGTCCGCATGGAAGAACTCGGCTCCCACTGGACGGATTTTCATGAAATTCGAAATTTGAGAATTTTTCGAAAATCTGTCGACAAAATTCAAGTTTCATTACAATCTGTACAAGAATAATGGATATTTTACTGAAGACCAATATATATTTTTCATCGCACGTCGCTAAACTCTTCATATAATAAGAAATGTTGCAGACAAATTTGCAGAGAAAATCAAAACCCTCAATTTGTATTCAATAAATTTTTTCATCGATCGTGCCATTTATGACAAAATGTGGAAAAGTATTGTGCAGCAGGATACGCCATATAGTACAATATGGCGCGTGAGCATTGCATGCTGGATAACTAAGGCTACAAACACACACTCAGAATGTGTACCATCAATTGCTTTTCCACTGCAAAAATGGTTGCAAGAACGCGCCTCAATGTTACGCTTACATGTACATTGCCTGGCTTGTAGTGTCTCTGGATGTCATTTAAAACGCTATATGCGTGTGTCACAATGTCAGTTTTGATTCTGTTCTCAATGAAGTTGCACCAAATATTGCAGCTTATCTCCTTGGTTTGGTTCGTCACCTTCGTATTGTCATATCATGTACTGCAGTCTTCAGTGTTTGTTCCCGCTAGTACTTTTGAAATCTACGCAAATTATCCGCCACTAGTAATGGCTATTTCTTTTATTCACTAAATTTCATAATCAAAATTTTGAATACTTGAACTCAGAAAACGCCACTGTTGTTCAGTACCCCTATTGCCTACGAATCTTTTGTGTGTATTTTAACACCTCCATGAATTTATCTCAGTAATTAGCCAACTTGATCCACAAAAGTTTTTCATCACACCTATAGGTGTGATTATACCAGAGGCTGTGTAATGCAATTTTGACCTCCTGATGATGAGCAAATGTGCTCGAAACATGTAGAGGCATGAAATAAACTTATTGTAAAACAATTTTGTGCATCAAATTGGTTAATTACTGAGATAAATATACTGAGATGCACGGTCAACAAAACGTCAAAGAAAACCTCCATGATTACTGCAGACGACTGCCTCGGTTTTGCTATCCACGAAGCACTTCATCCGTTAATTCTTTCTTTCCCCATCAGAAAGTCAAAACTTGCCAATTTGGTTTAAAAGCTGATTGAAATATTTAATTTGGAGCTAGAACCGCCTTATCGTGGTTTTTGTAAAAGAAAATTTTGTTTATTTTTAACGTAAAAACTATTCTGTCATTAAGTTCGATAAACTTAAATAGTATGAGTCCTTCGGTAATAACTTAATGTCATCCCCACCAACCATAATTTTCATTACAGCTCCACCTTTAGGAAAAATAATTTTTATTCAACTCAACTTGCAAGTTGACGGATCCGACATAGATGAACCTACTAAAGTCCCGGAAGCCTTTGCCAACAATTTTCCCTCGTTTTGTAATAATATTTGTCTTCAGACTTCTGTGCTCACTGTAATTAGACGCTTCTCCTTCGCTTCTTCATCTGTAGCTCGTATTACTAACTCTGACGTACAGCAGGACGGGGCACGCGGTGGTGCAGTCGGTTGAGGCACTGCTGCTACAAGCCGGATGTTCTCGGGTTCAATTTCAATGATGTTATCGGAATTTATCATTGACTTAATCTCTCCGGCCACACTATGACCCTAAGGTCCACACAATTTCTAACAAAAATGAGTAAAAGGTAAAGGTAAAGTGTTCCCGTTACAGCCCCGGTGTGGCCCAGAGGGTGGGTAGAGGTATAGCTCTACTCTTCCACGACCGCGGCACTAGAAGGGGGTGAGTGGCCAGCAGCACGGCCCGGCCGTACTTTACCCCCGGGAAAGACCCGGTACCCATTTTACAGGAGGCTGGGTGGGCCCCAGGGAACAAAAATGTGTACTAGGAATATATTCTAGGGGGTAAAGTTGGCCAGTGCGTAGGGCTAACAACATTACCACTTTCATGCGACGATTGTCATTAAATCTGGTAGCCTCAACCCCTGGAAGCCTAAGGGCCTGTCCAGGACTGTACTGGGATTGCTTTAACTTTTTTATGTACTGAATAATATGTGTAAATCTGTCACATCTTATTTTAAGGAAAGAAACAGGGTGTCCCTTAATTTAAAATGCATTTACATAGCTTATTGGCGTTAATAATTTTTTATGATTTAGACACCCTGTACTTACTTCTAAATAAAAAGTTTGTCAAATAAGGAAACAGCAGTTATATTGGATAAATTCTGTACTTTCAACAAGCCTGTTAGTATCTAGATACCTAAACTCTGAAGGAAATAAAGAGGAACAAAGCCATACACACCGCTGACAGTGGCAACCGTTCTCGACTTCAACTTTTTCTTTTTCCTCAACGCGTAAATTACAGACTTAAAACCGGAAACACGTCACATGAGCGGCCGCCATAATTTTCGAGCGACAGTTCAAGAAAACTTTCATCGGTCTTTTCTTTTATTCGATAAACAAACCAAGCGTTAATATCCTCTATCGAAGTGCAGCCATATGGTTCTGTTATGTTGTGTTATGCGCTCGGTCCTCAAATATTTCTTCTCCCTCGGTACGTGTAACAGGAGGAAAACGCAAGGTAACCATGACAACGAAGAGCGATACTCACCTACTGATTTTGCCTCACAGCGTACGTGACACGGAACATAACATCAGTGGTCGACATGGCAACACTGTAACGCGTCAAACAATGTACGAAACAAGACATTCAATGCACGTATAACATAATATTGAGGTGCGTTCGCGTAACCGTTACTGCAGTGGAAGAACAATGAGTATTACACAACCTGAATGTGCGTATTTGTAGTGCTAGTTACCCAGCATGCTATGCGCATGTGTCTTATTACATTGTCATACGTGGTCTGTCTGTCCTCACCGTATTTTTCCACATTATCTCATAAACAGTACGATTTTCAGAAAAAAAAACATAAAGTTACTGAATATAGGACGTGTCTTCCGGTCGCAATATGGTCCTCGGTTCGACTCATGCTCTAACAGAAATCAGTACCAATAATATTTCCTAGGGGTACGAGCGGCCAGTGTGTATGGCTGGCAACCTTGCCAGCATCACGTGCCGATTTTCTTGAAATATGGGAGCATCGGCCCCCTGGAAACCTCAGGGCCTGTCCAGGAATGTACAGGGATTGCTTTATATTACAGTTGATTCTATATCATTTGGTTGTGCAGCTAATTTCATGAATATCGGTGGTAGAAGAAAAAGTGTTACCTTCTCTAGGAAAGCTAACTAATGTTTTAGTAACAATCTTCATAATAGTTCCATCACACTCACCGCCTGGATTAATACCCTGGGAGTGTGTACTGATTATAGTTATATTTCCATCACATTCATGTCATATTTTGTAAGTCTTGGTTGAATTCCCTGCCACAACGCACTCCTTTGCAACCCTCGATATTATTCGTATGTGATATTTTAAACGTAGTTAGACCTAAAATATATTACGTCTCTGTTAATCAAGTGCAGTCACGACTTCAGATGCCGACTAGCGGGAATATTCACTTCTTTATTATAATCCTATTTCCTTGACGATTGTTCTAGGTATACTTTCAACAATGATACATTTCAGTCCCTTCGTTTGCATACCTTACAATAGAAAATATTTCAGTTTGAAGCAGTGTTTAAAATCAATAATGTTTCAAATTTTAAACTGTTACCATCTCTCACGGACATGATTAGCCTTCGAGATTCTGTCGGAATCTCTGCGTCATGCCAACTGTTCCTCTCTTTCTGTTACCTGCCCAACAAACAGACAATCTTGTTGGTGGAGATGTGTCGATTTCTCTAAATAGCAAAGTATTATTGTTAATCAGGTATCACAGTAATTGAAGCAGTATTATCAGCAATTAATTCCTTGATTTACCTGCTTATTCTATGTTTATATGCTGCTTCTTTTTTCTTTCTTTGTCTTTTTTTCTGTATGTGTATTTGTGCGCCATTGCTGCACTGTCAATATTTTGTGTACACGTTAGCTCCAAATCTGTTACACTCAAACAGTTTGGTTATGGAGCATTTCAATACATCGAAGCTGAATGTAATTTAATTGTTATCTCTTTCTCCAAGCTTTCAAGTTTCGTTTGTTGAAATAACAGAAGCAGATTTTTCGGGGCTTATATTATATAAATATTGCGTCTCATAAAGTATTCTTGTAATGCAATATTTTCTAGAAAAAACTGCTCTCAGAAAATAATTAAAAATGGTTTTTAAAACATTCCCTACGACAGACAAGCACACCATTAATCTAACAAACGCATTATTCTCGGAACAGCATATTTTTATAGGTGAAGAGAGCTAACACGCAGTCACTACCAAGAAGTGGCAATTACAACAATGTCCCTGTATTACAGCATATAATAGCAGCTTTAGAAGGTAAAACCTTGGAAGTGTTTCTCTGAACACATCCAAGTATGAAATAGTAAAAATGTAACCGAAGGTGTTTGCTCTTGTCACTTAAAACTTTGCCAGAAAGGTACAGATTTAAGTATTTAGTATAATGAAATTCACTACAACATCAACAGCACACCAACGGCACACCAACGGCACACCAACGGCACACCTGATAGCAGAGTAACAACGGAAAATTGTACACTGTACCTCGGAAAAGGGTTAAGACGCCCGAAGGATTTGTTCAGAAGACAGAGCATGCAGATGATATATGACAATCCATTGGCATCACAACAATACGAAATCTTACAGTTGTCTCTAGGACAGTAGTGTAAATGTCTCTACACTCACACACACATATATATATGTATATATATATATATATATTAGGAAATTCATAAAAACACATTAATACTTTGAAGTAAATGACTTTACACTCACACACACACAAACATATATATATACATACATAAATTCAGAAAATTGGTCAAAATACAGCAATTCTGTAAACTAAATCTAGTTCACACCACACACACACACACACACACACACATAATATTAATAATATTTACCAATATTTTACAGTGAACAGGCCATTTCCCCAACAGTGCAGTTTCGAATACCGGTTTTCACTCTGTTATATTTTACATGTGACAGGGTATCAAATAATTCACTCCATAATACGGAGAGTTATTTTGGTGCAATATCTCGGCTTTTGGGTCAAACAGTGTAGCCTATCCTTCAATTTAGCACACGTGTTGTCCAGCTCGGGTTCTGACTGTGTGTGCTGTATCTTACAGTTTACTGCACGTTCTGACTGTATGTGCTGTATCTTACAGTTTACTGCACGTTCTGACTGTATGTGCTGTATCTTACAGTTTACTGCA
>Ga0123354_10022167_pt1 | contig 10014 bp, 4 predicted proteins | sample TergutLab28metaG_2_FD_97872 | JGI IMG/M metagenome (GOLD analysis project Ga0123354, IMG submission 97872) | Labiotermes labralis P4 segment gut microbial communities from Petit-Saut dam, French Guiana - Lab288 P4 | ecosystem: Host-associated > Arthropoda: Insects > Digestive system > Gut ...
ATTTATCCCAGTATTTAACCAACTTGATGCACAAAATTTGTTTCACAATAAGTTTTATTTCATGCCTCTACATGTTTCGAGCACATGTGCTCGAAACATGTAGAGGCATGAAATAAAACTTTTTGTGAAACAAATTTTTTGCATCAAGTTGGTTAAATACTGAGATGCACGGTCAGCAAAACGTCAAAATTCTTTCACCGAGTTAATCACTGTACAGCGCTTTTTCTCCAGTACAGTAGTGGAACGCCTCTTCCAGCCCACGAAATATGTAGTGTTTGGTGATAGCATTGTTTGGGAAACGCTAACGTAGAATCCATTAGGATTCCAGGAAGGATCGTGCTGTAATGCCTTAAATGGGCCACAGACGTTTGATTTACTTTTTTGTTCTATTCAGTAATTCCTTCATTCACTTCTCTGCAACTAGTTAATTTGATGAAATGTTGTTAAATTAATTCAGATAACAAAGCAAGTTCTGGCGCACTTCCCCCCCCCCTTCCAACCCTTGGGGCGCTGCGGCCCAACGCGAGCCAGGGCCTCACCATTCACGAGGTTTCTAGATCACACACAACGACGCACCACAGTCTGTGGGACTCTTCTGGACGAGTGATTAGCTCGTCGCAGAGACCTCTACCTCACAAAACGCAACACACACAACAAGCGTCCATGCCCCTGGCGGGATTCAAATCCTCAAAATCAGCAGGCGAGCGGACGCAGACCCACGCCTTAGACCGCTCGATCACTGGGACCGGCCTAGCGCACTTTACCGTGTTCTACATGTACTATGGTATTAGGCCTATTGCCGGAAGTCTGTATAATATATTATGCACCGTCAATACACAACATACATCAAACAAGATGCAACAATTACAATTAGGTAATATTTGGCTACATGTTTCGGCCGTGACTGGCCATCTTCAGGCCAACTAAGAACAACAATTAAGGTACAGTAAAAATATTAATATTTTTACTGTACCTTAATTGTATCGCCTATTCGTAATTATTGCATCTTGTTTGATGTATGTTGTGTATTGACGGTGCATAATATATTATACAGATTTGATAATACACAACGGGATGGCCTCTCTCAAGTCTATTGCCGGAAGGCTGAAAACAAAAATATGGGAAACAATGCAGGTGTGCTTTAAAGAAACCAGACGAAGTACAGGCACGTACATAAAGTACTCAATCATATGATATTACTTTTTCCTGAAATATTGAAGCTCGTTTCCCGTTTCTCTGCGACACTCAAAAAACCTTACAAGTGTCAACCGTTGACACATTGATATTTTTATGGTTTATTTTACGACGCCTTCGTTGTCTCAGAGTATGTAGCGTCGATGGTAGAATATCTACGGAATGATTAACTAGAAAGCATTAGGAAGGAGGTGGTCTGGGCCAACATTTTTTTATGAAGCTGCTAAAGAAACCCACAAATTCCTCACCAGTGTTCTGTTTGAGATTTGAACTGAAACTTCCTGAATACGAGTCTAGAGTGTTACTTCTTCGTATAAATCCGCAGAGCGTCGCTTCATTCTAATCTGACGGTATCAAGAATGTACTGTGGTAGCGTTCTTGGTGATGTGGTCTCGGGTGTGTTCCAAGTTCAGTGATGTGGACTGAACTGTGTCCTGGGGGCTGGCGTTTCTCTTATTAATCAACTGAATCAGCCACGCATAGTCCAAGAGAGACAAACCATACCCCCTTCTTCCACTATAAATCCTCATACATACATATTTCCTTCAATTTCCATTTCATAGTTGGGTAGCTATTTATATAGAGTTTGGTGTGTCTGTATGTAGCTTGGCATAACTGAGATTATTCAGCTTCGCTGTGGTCCACATACCTACCTGTAGTCATTGCATAGCGCTTATGTAATTGTCCAATGTCCCAAATTAATTACTTGTGTTAGAACCTTAATGTAACATCATACCACACGCGTTTCTGAAGCAGTTTTCACAGTCAGATGTTAGATTAGGGTAATACAGTCCGTTAAGTGACGACGAGTTCTACTGACCGCGGGAAAAGTGGCGCTTATTTCTGGGAAACCTGTAATACATGAAGTTATACAGGGTGTGCATAGAGTGTGTACCAGAATTATTCGTGGTTTATTATACCGTACCTGGTCACTTTTTCTCTAGTGATTCTCTTCGAATTTCTTATGTAGCCCATAATTTACCGACCGACCAGCCGACGGACTAACTAAATAACTAAATCGTTTTATGAGGCAGAATCATTCTTCAGGATCTGACAGTATTTCAGCTGATCAGTAAGTCCCCACCATTTGCCAGAGGGTTCATTACCGTGTTAGCAAAGCCTCACAATTGGGCTGTATCCCGAGACAATTGAATCTAGTGTACAGTACTACTTGCTTGCTGTTTTAATAATATCAAATCATGTGCGTCATATCTTAGAAGTTATGTGTTACCTTTTTGTACCACCATAATTTTTATGCACTTCTAATCTTGTTCATCTTAATTTGGCCTCCGTAATAATGTGTGGTGAAGAATGCCGATTATGAAAATTGAAGTTCATCCTAGAATAGTCCATGAAGACCTGAAGGGGAATAAACGTATAGCTCTATTCCTTCTTTAATCGCGGAGGTAGATGGAAGTTGCAGATCAACGCCACGCCCTGGCAGCTTTACACCCGAGGAAGAGACCGGGTACCCTTCGTAGAGGAGGTTAGGTGGTCCCTCGGGCCGATCTGGACGGGTACGGAAAATCTTGCCCTAACAGAAATTCGATCCCCGGACCATCTTATAACTTTTTGTCATCTAATTCTGTCCAGCTCCTTGTTAACCCCCTTTTTTTTGGGGGGGGGAGGATAAATGTTCTGTTTTTCTCTGTTCTCGAATACCTTCAGTCCGTGTTCTCTTAGTGAGGTAATCATACCCATATAAAGTAGCGAATGTCCTTACAGTTCCTTGTGTAGGAGACTGGAAGAAAATTATTTCTGAACTGAATGATCGCGTGCGATGAAACGCAACAAGACCACAATATTTTCTCGACGTTTGCGCCATCTGTGAGCGTAATCGAACGCAGTCCCGCAAAAAAACTGCTGTGACATGTTCGAACTAAGGAGGCAATGAGGGAAGAAGTGGCTGCGGACTGTGCGAAGGCACATGTGCGTGGAATGACTGGTGCACTGACAGGGATTCGACCGACATACCTTCCGAAAGTAAGTGAGAAATGTTCGCTGCTTCTAGAGTCCGTCGTATGAATTAGTTTTGTGCCTGTGACGTGGCGCTGTGCTGTATTGCGGGTCGGTATCGGTTTCTTGCAGTAACCTTGACACCCTTGTCGTTTTACCCCCCATCCCACCCCACTCCGACTTGTAACATATAAAACTAGGATTTACACCGCCCATTAAGTGGCAGATCGAGATTAGCCCCCCCCCCTCCTCCACCGCCTTGGTGGTGTGGTGTGAGGGTATGCGGTAGGGTTGACCGGACACTCGCCATGCTGGTCATTGATTCTGACCTCTTAGGCTGTAACTCACTCTCGGTGAGCCCCACCACACCTCCTATCTGACCAAAACAAAATACCCTGTAGGTTACGTTGTGGCGAGGGAGTAGAAAACAACCACTTTGGATCCAGAATCGATGTTGACTGTCTCTCCCTTCTGGGGAGGCGGTCTGTAATAGAGAGAATTATTACTAGGATTTGACTTTTCCGTCGGCAGACGACGCATTACAATAAGTGGAGAGGCATCACCACTCTTGCGCCATGGACACTCTGTTGGCGTTGAGTGACAACAGAAAACCTCCATCACAGCGTCTTAGCGTGGCGTAACTCACATAACTCCAGGAAGCGAAGCCCTTCTGGACAAGCTAGTAGCTTCGTAACTAGTGAAGAAATACCCTGTATTTTGTGTAAGCAGGAATATTCTTTACCGCGTTCACAACAACCCTCCAGTTGTCCGTATCCTCAGCTAGATTAATCCATTCCACTCCTTCCTATCCTGTTTCTAAAAGTCAGGTTTTAATATTATCTTCCCATTTACACGTATGTATTCCAAACTGATTCTTTCCCCTCATATCTCCCAACCAAAACCCTGTGTGCACTTATTCCCTCCACCATACGCGCCCCTTGCTCCGCACGTCTCAATCTTCACGATTTGAGACATCTTAGGCATATAAACTTGAGAATATGTTAGATGCGAGATCTGCGGTTCTCATGGCAACACGCATGGATATTTCAGTGCCTTACACCAGGAACAGATGAATGTTGCACTGTCCTGCAGACAGAGGTAGCAGACTGCTGTGCAACTTTACGTTGGTAAATGTACCAGTTTACCCGGCATCATCTTAGCAAGCTGTTATCGCAGTATGTTAGGCTGTTCAAAAGTACACGTAACCGGACACTAATGAGGCCATTTATGAGGGAAAATTTTGCAGTATAGCTTAGCAGCAACACTGTTAATTTGTGTTAATTGCAGTACCGGTTACGAGATCCTCATTCTAAGCTTGCCTGTTGTGTAGCATTATACAATCGTCATTATGTGTTCAGTCCCAGACTTAGCAAAGCTATAGTCATTAAGTTGTATTGTTTCAGTATAAAAGTCTCACGTAAATCGTTAGTGTACATTTATGTTGCACTGTACTGTAGTGCTCTGAGTTCTAGTGTCGAAAGCTGCCTTTCTTTTTCGTGGATCTTGATTTTAGGTTGTAGCATGACTTTTGTGATGTGCCAAATTTCTTATGATGTTAGTGCTGCTAGTCACTGCTTTTCATGGTGTTTGAAATCCATTTATTGCCTAGTCATTTTTGCGATAGGTCCACACCCTCTTTCAAAGCGAGTTCTTCAGAGAGTGTGATTAGCTTTTTTCTTTTCTTTTAGAAGTTCTAGGATCTTCTCTTTTCCTTAACGTAATCTATTAGCTGCTTACGTCTTCTTTCTCGTCTTCCCGTCCTTTATGTCTTCTCTTCTGCCTTTCCTTCAACAACATGCTTTAGAAGGCAGTTCCTAAACAATATGTGACCAATCCTGGTAGCTTTCCTTCGTTCTGTAATAATACTTATGGAGGTCGAGGAACTCTATTTAGTTTGGATATTTGGTTGATTCGTGAGGTGAGTGATAAGTCATTTCTGTTAGGTTGTGTGTTAACCACTAGTATACTGTCAAAGCCATTAACTTTATGAACTTTATCCATCTTCTAATTATTAAAATAACTAAAATTAATACTGCCTTACATTTTGAGGGCTATGAAATTTTAATACTTTTTTCCTTCCCCTGTGGCGCTGCGGCCCAACGCGGGCCAGGGCCTCCTCATTCTTGAGGTTTCTAGATCACACATAACGACGCATCACAGTCGGTAGGACTCCTCTGGACGAGTGATCAGCTCGTCACAGAGACCTCTACCTGACAACAACACACAACACTCACAACAGACAAACATCTATGTCCCCGGTGGGATTCGAACACACGATCTCAGCAGGCCAGCGGCCGCAGACCTACGCCTTAGACCGCGCGGCTTCTGGGACCGGCAGTGTCTGTAATTAGCATAATTAATACATTAATTACATATAATACATTACACTACATTACATTTAATACATTAGAAGATGGGAAAAAATTCCGTAAAGTTGATTAGTTTAAGTGAGATATGCCGTTGTGACATCCGTATAGAATTGCATTTGGTTACTATTTTAATTAAATAATTTCTTAACTTTGTTACCAGCGGATAAATAAGTTAGTTATTCAGTAATTTATTTCGTTTCCAGTTACGTAGTTACTCGCGCCGGCTACTTGCGGTGGGAGACGGACCCACGCACCAGCCCTCTGGTTTATTTATAGCCCCCTTCACAAATTACAAGCGTATGGCTGGGAGGGCTTTGATATCTAGCGCACAGATGTCTATCCCACTAATTTGCTGCAAGGCTGTTGTCGATTGTCAAGATATTCAAAAATTTCATTTCACAATTTCGGAGTAGTAATAAGCCGGTCTGGCGGTGGCAGCAGTATCACAAGCAGTTCGTCGGCACAAAATGACGCGCGACAGCCAATCAGCTTAGCATCGCAGCTGCTTTCACTCAGGTCCTCTGATAAATATAACTAAAGAAATACTATAGAAACTAATTAAGACAATGTACATAATTTTATAGCCTAACACAACCTTGATTGTATAAATATAATTAAAAGATCACAGCAGCGACATGTTTCGTCTTTTTTATAAAGCCATCTTCAGGTTGTAACTTAAAGGGACTTTTTTTTTTTACAATTTGCAATGTCTTAAATTACGAGATCTCGTTTACGTTTTTTTAAATTATTATAGCATATTAAATTATTATAGCATATTAAAATGTAAAATGTGAAATAAAAAAGCTAAGGTAATCCCGTTACAGGCCCGGTGTGGCCCGGAGGGTGGGTAGAGGTATAGCTCTACTCTTCCATGACCGCGGCACTGGAAGGGGGTGAGTGGTCAGCAGCACGCCCCGACCGCACTTTACCCTAGCACGCCCCGACCGCACTTTACCCTCGGGAAAGACCCGGTACCCATTGTACAGGAGGCTGGGTGGGCCCCAGGGCCGGTCTGGACGGGCGGCAAATCTCGTCCCAACCGGAATTCGATCCCGGACCGTCCAGCCCATAGTCAGTCACTATACCGACTGAGCTACCCGGCCCACGTAAAATGTGAAATACGATTATAAAATAACATAAGAGAATAGAGATAGAGATGGGGTCTTATGTATTGAGCGGTCTTGTAGAAGTTGTGTGTTGCGATATTGTTTAAGATTCGCTTCACTCAGTTAATGGGAATTTGTTTTGTCGTGTGTCTCCTTTTCTTTGGTGTATATGGAGCACTTTTCATTGTATTCAGTGTAGTGTTATATTTCGTAGTAGGGGATCGCTAGATGAAATTGTGCTGCAATCTGTAATTATGTGGAGAATTTTCATTTTATGATGGTGAATAGGTTGTCAATCTATAAAAACCAAGTACAGTAATAGCAAAGTTGGTTCTGTGCACACCACAGGGCGTATGATGGAATGAAGGTATAGCTCCATTCATTCTTAACCTTGGCAGTGAGTGGCCAGCTTTACGTCGCGGATGTTTTGCACACTTGGAAAGAGCCCCGAGTTTTCTTTGATTGAGGGGCGGGTGCCCCAGCAGCGGCCTGGGCGCTTTGGAGGACATAATAATATATTTTTCATAGTGGGAATCGAAGCACGACTCCTCGGTTTCCAGCCCATAGCCTAAGGTACTACTATACTGACTGAGCTATCCCAGTTCCAAGCTATGGTAAAGATGTTTGTTCATTTGTACCACAGACTTTAGTGGTATGATTTTTTTTTTCGTGTGGCGCTGCGGCCCAACGCGGGCCATGGCCTCCCCATTCTTGAGGTTTCTTGATCACACACAACGACGCATCACAGTCGGTAGGACTCCTCTGGACGAGTGATCAGCTCGTCGCAGAGACCTCTACCTGACAACACACAACACTCACAACAGATAGACATCCATGCCCCCGGTGGGATTCGAACCCACGATCTCAGCAGGCAAGCGGCCTCAGACCTACGCCTTAGACCGCGCGGCCACTGGGACCGGCAGTTGTATGATTGTTGGAGAATATTAGTTGGTAGTGTTGCGAATGGAACGTACTTGGGATGTCGTAAAAATAAACTATAATTAACTCATAAAAAGAACTCTCATTTGTACATTTTCTTGATGTCATGAATTATCACTGCAATTTTTTTGTCCTATAGACTATTTGTACAACCAAGAAATAATATTTTAAATGTAATGTATTACTGAAGGATCCCATTTCCGCAACTTTACCACGTGGTATGAGCTCTTAGATGAAGTAGGAAATAACTGAGCTTGAATGCAGTGATTTGTTTTGGTTGTCCGTTGTAATTGTGGGCGGTCTGCAGATGTTACGTTGCATGATACGCCGTGGCTAGTAGAGAGCGGATATTCATATGAGAGCTGTCTGTCCGCTCGTGGTACTTCTCTGTCAATGTTGACTGAAAAGTCGCCGTGGACATGTAAATACTCCGCCTGAGCGAGGGGATCATCCCGGTCCGCAAATGTTTACACACGCGGTACCGTATAATCTAAGTGTATTCAGACGCACACACACACACACAAAAAGCCTCTACTTCCCTTTTCGCTTTTCCGCTGTTCTCATTTTAGTGTGTGCCTTTTACCTTCTTTTATGATTCACTTTCATTTTCACTGTAACCATCTTTCGGAATTAGTTTTGTACCCGCGAAATCTCTTATGCTTATGCGGTTCTCGCGTATGGGCATGCCAAGAGAAGTCACGCGCTGCAGTTTCAGTGGTACCTGGACCCTTCTATCCTGAATATGGGACAGCAGATTCCTCTGAAGTGTCTGTTGCCATCTACCAAACTGCACGGTGGTGTGTTTTGTAACACCTGTAATGTTTGCCTATTTTATACTTCCTGCCTGCTTACGTAATTAAAGACAATCCATCTCGTGAGACGGGAGGATAATATTAAAACATATCTGAAAGAAATTGGGTAGGGGGAATTGGACTAGATTAATCTGGCTCACAAAAAAGTGCAAGTGGCAGACCATTCTGAACCTAATAATGAACCTTCGGGTTCCGTAAAAGGCGGGAAGAATCCTTCTTCGTGGAGTTAGTACCATTGTCGTTTGTTATTGGTTTTACGTATTTATGGTCCGGATAGCGTAGTTGGTATAGAGATATGCTACGGGCTTGACGGTTCGGGGATCGAATCCCGGTGGGGGCGAGATTTTCCGGAACCGTCCAGACAGGTCCTGGGGCCCACCCAGCCTTCTGTACAATGGATACTGCGTCTCTTTACCGGGGGTAAAGCGACCGGGGCGTGGCGTTGACTTCCCACCTCCTATCTAGCGCCGAAGTTAAAGAAAGAGTAGAGCTCTACCTCTACTCTCATTCTGGGCGTTTATGACCTGTTCTAGGGTGAAGTTTAGCTTTAACTTTACCTTTTACCAATAACGAAGTAATGAGCTGCTGCTCTTCTTAAAATTGTCTTCAGGCTGTTGGGTCGACAAGTTGGTAAACAAGAATGCAATATAATTGGGTTGTACTGAATCATGCTACTGACTCAATAGTTAAGTTACACAATAATGTTGAGTGTATGACACGTGCTTATTGCTGTGTTTTTTGTTTTTGTTTGTGTGTATTTGTAATTATTTGATATTATTGCTGGTATTGTAACTGACCATTTCGCCGTCGAAAGTACAAGTTAAGTGGGCGTTGTATGGCTGCCATATTGTGTATTTTAGCGTATGTCTGTGTTTCCTGTTGCGCAACTGACCTAATCGGGCCTAGGCCGCCTCATTATTGAGGCTTCTTGATCACACACACCCACACATACACACACACCGCCCCCCCCTTCTACACACACACACACACACACACACACACACAGAACTGCCCTGAATGAGTGATCAGCCCGTCGCAGAGGCCGCTACCTACACAACATACAACAAACACAACAGACGAACATCCATGCCCTTAGCGGGATTCAATTCCAAGAACCAAGAGGCTTCAGACCTACGCCTTGATGATCGGTGGCATGCGTATGTTACACCACACAGTTTCAGAGCCCTACGTCAAATGTCCCTGATGTTATCATCATTTTACGACCACTGTATTACTATTACTATTACTCAATGTTTGGGATTAAAAAGCAAGAGTTCGGGGCGGTGTGCATTGACTCCCGCCTCATCCGCTTCCCCGCCTCCCTCCCTCACACATTCGACCTGTACAGATACTTTGTTGATCTTATCAGCCCACATTTACCGTAAGAAAGGAAAATAAGATAAAATTGTCTTTGTCGTGAACACAGTAATGAATCTTGGGGTTGGCGCGAAAGGTGAAAAATGTGTTGAGTGGCTGAGAAACTAAGGACTTCTCAAGAAGAATTCCTAGTAATTAACCAACTTAATGCACAAATTCTTGTTTTATAATAAGTTTATTATATTCCTCTACATGTTTCGAGCACTATTGTGCTCATCATCAGGAGGTCAAAATTGTATTATACAGCATCTGGTATCGTCA
>Ga0123354_10022168_pt1 | contig 10013 bp, 4 predicted proteins | sample TergutLab28metaG_2_FD_97872 | JGI IMG/M metagenome (GOLD analysis project Ga0123354, IMG submission 97872) | Labiotermes labralis P4 segment gut microbial communities from Petit-Saut dam, French Guiana - Lab288 P4 | ecosystem: Host-associated > Arthropoda: Insects > Digestive system > Gut ...
AGATATCCAGACGATGGGAATAAGAGGGTGGAGAAAACTGAGTAAGGAAAGGACGGAATGGAAGAAAATCACTGAGAAGGCTAAAACCCATAGTGGGTTGTAACGCCAACAAAAGAAGAAGAAAACAACGACGTGGCTGTACGCACCGGACTGACAGCACGATTTGAGGGACGTTGTGAGACTAATCAGAAGACATAACGTAATCCGCAGTTCTTTTCGATTAAGATTAAAATGATTGATTTCATATTTATTTATGTGAATATTATGAACATGTGTTTAACTGAAACACAAGCACATTCCACTCCCACAACAGACGCCTGACAGACAGACAGACACTTATATTCTGCTCCGAAAAAATTGGGGCGAAAATAATGTGGATGGCAATATATATATATTATATGTATATATATTATATATATATATATATATAACCGAACAAACTGTCTGTTATTCTGTCAGCCACATGCAAGTAACCCAGGTGCACTTTTGTCGCAAAGTGTTGAAGGAATTTTGAACTTCGCGTTCAGTTAACGTAGTAGACACTGGACAAGGGGCCGGGCGATCCGACATAGTTTAGTGATTTTTATCTTCTCTGAAGTGTCCAGAACGGGTCTGGGGCCCATTCAGCTTCGTATTCAAAGGGTATCAGCTTCTTTTGCTGAACAAAGACAGCTCACCCCTATCTAGTGATGGCACTAATAAAGAATGCAATGCACCGCTCCTCCTCCTATACGCCTTCATGGCATGGAAGGCAATTTAGCCGTCTAAATTTGAAGGTAATGTGAATAGCCTTCAGCAACCGAATTTATACCTTATGAAGACCATTCACACAAATGCTGCGCAGGGGAATGCTGTATAAAGACTCAGTACGTACCGCGCAGTAAACACTCCATCTCTGTTACACAAACCAACCAGTTAATGTTGTATAGGGAAATAATCGCTGTTTGTTCTGAGATCCACACAAAACACATAAATACACTGTGTGGGCAGAAAGTAGGCTGTTCAGTGCTCCAGCTAACTGTACACACAATTACTACTGCGTGTTACAGTTTAATGTACCTTTTATTTTAGAATCCAGAAGTGGCGCTAGAACGCCATGATTCAGCAAAGCAAACACCAGTCCACTTCCAGGCTCCATAATTTACATCTGTAAGATATCTCGTAACGTTGTCCTGCCTTCCGTTCTTAGGTATACCAAGTGGTCGTTTTCCAAGAGGTTCCCTTCAGTTCACTTGAACGCCAGTGACGGTACAGCAGTGCATACAGAGTGGTCAGGCCAGTGGGCAGGTGTAGGCAGGCCGCGGTTTAATTGGCCTGACGTATGTGAGACAGTGGCGTGTCTCTCGCGTGTGCTGGCATCACACCTGCTTCTGTGCCACGAAGTGATGTGGGAGAAGCAGAGTTCCACAGCTCCACTCATTCCTAGCCTCGACAGCAGATGGAGCCGAGTGGCCAATTTCTGCCTGCCGTCACATTACAAAGTTCTACGTTCTGCCCCTCTGGCAGTGACTGTGATATAGCCGTGACGTAACACTGTCACTGTGCTTGATCAAGCACTACACGATGAAGGCATATGGAGGAGTGGAAGTATAACTCCACATTTTGTTGAAGTCACGTTGTGGCCGCCGTACCGCGCTGCTGTATACGACGCTCTGCTGCACGTAATGACGCTGTGCAGTTGCGTGAGCTCACAGTGCGGAAAGAAAGCTGTAAATTAAACGTTACCATCCACAGTTAGGTGCGTAATGAGACGAGATGCAGGCACTACTTCAGATAAACTGGTCGAGTATTTAGCTTGAAGCCGTGCAATGGAAGCGCGTAGACTGGATTAATCTGGCTCAGCATACGGACAACTGAGGGGCTCTCCTGGACAAGGTAATGAACCTTAAGGTTCCACAAAATGAAGAGGTCCAGCTGATAAACACCCAGCTTCTCAAAAAGGTCTGTTCCAAGGAGCAGCCAACAGTCCGCACCAGTCATCCGTACAGCCTGCACTCTCAGGCGGCAGACATTTCTGTTTCATTGCTGTCCGTAATCTTCGTGTGTTTGTGTGTGGGCCGGCCGCGATAGCTCAGTCGGTATAGTGACCTGCTACGGTCTGGGTGGTCCAGGGATCGAATCCCGGTGAGGCGAGATTTTCCGCACCCGTCCAGACAGGCTCTGGAGCCCATCCAGCCACGTATACAATGGACACCGGTTCTTTCCCGCGGGTAGGGTGGCCGGAGTGTGGCTTTGTCCACCCACCCCCATTTAGCGTCGAGATTAAAGAAAGGGTAGAGCTACATCTGTACTCCCCCTCTGTACCTTCGTGGCCTTCGTGTGCGTTTGGCGGCCCGTCAGTGTTTCTGGCTAGACAAGTTAGGAAATGAATTCAGAGCGTAACAATTCTGGGGTATTCCCTGTCGATTTGCGGCGAACGTCTGTTGGACACAAAACGTTAACGCAGTTTCCTGTCGCAATTTGTGTTCGCAAACTGTTCACTGCTGCGAATGTGTGGGGAGTCGCGCGTGCGAAGCTGCCGACAATGCTGTCCGATGGTAGCGGTAACTGGGATGTCTGTGCAGACTTCATTAGGACTGTCTGGTGTCTCACATAGAGAGAGAGACAGACGGACAGACGGAGGGACAGAACGAATTTCACAGTCGTGTCATCAGGCTTGGCAAGCACTGGCCTCACAGCGTACTGTTTTTTTGGGCGGTGCTGACAGCACTAAGGCATTAGGAAATTCACTGTGCACTGCTGCCAATATGTACGGTGGCTACAGCTGTTAAGCGATGTGCACGTATTGCGGGACAGTTTATGGATGTCGCTACAATTCGCATTCCCAGTATTCATTAAAAACAAGAATAAAATTTGTTAGGTAAACAGTTGGGGGGAGGGGTCACCTACTGAGGTCCTTCCGATAAAGTTAACATGAAACATTCGGTCAATTAGGCTTTCTTTAAAATGCTAATATTGGTCGCTGACTGATATGTCGTTCACAAAATCGTTAGCTCTTGGCGGGCGTGGCTAACAGTGTGCTCCCTTCACCCGCCAGTGTTCACCTTACAGTACTACGTGAAATTAAGTGAGGGAACACAATTACAGCCACGCCCGTCCAGAGTTCTGCAGTCGATGAACGACTTGTACGTGGACTGGGTGGTATAGAATAGTAAAGGTTCACTTCAGTCGCTCTCTGTCACAAACATATACTTCCAGTCTCTCCTGAAGTGGAGCGTCTTGCCAAGCACCAATCTGTCTCCGAAATTTCTCCACACAAAATTGTGTTTTGTCTTCGTGGAGTGGCACACTGGCACACCACACTGGCACACCGCACAGTTCTCTATGCAGTTTTGCTGACGGACCTTCCAACTACCAGAACGACCGCAAATGAACTGTCGGCAGTCAATTACGTCAGAATAATAAAAGAAATTTTGAAGCAGGCTACGTTCTGCTGATTGTCGATTTTCTTTCCCTTCTGTCTCATGCACTTTCCAACCACTGTACCTGCAGCCACACATCGTTCTGTCTGCAAACGTCCGTCGGCCGTCGCGCTGCTAGTACAACCGTCAGACCTTGCAGCCAAACACCCAGCTTCACCCACTGGATTGACTGTACCTCTACATCCGCTGGACCTTTCTTCCTCGGCTCTTACGTATGACTCTTTGTAAAACGCCCTGCAAACAAGCGCAGTTCATCTTCTTTGCACAGAATGCAATTGTTTTCCTGTCAGCATCCCGGCAGACCCGTAGTGAAGCTTGTTAATTACGAAAGGAAGAACGTCTGAAGATTTCTCACATAATCAAAGGCAGTACGAATGATAATGCTAATCACGTCATAAACCTGCAGCACAACACTACAGTACATAATGGCACGAGTGCAGAATGAGTTTCGTAATATCGTTAAACTGCATGTCTCTTGTTAGCTGCAATTTACGTAACATCTGTAAGTAATCTCTATACTTGCTCTCAGTGTTTAGAGACATGAAGACTTCGAACGTGAGTGCTAAGACAAAATGCAAGTCCAATAGAGCGGCACTTCTGTAGACGGTAGCACGAGCAATTAAATGTCAAAGTGGCCACAGATTTAAGGTACGAAGGTGTTCCTGTGTGGACAGCAACCCGCGAAACATATCAGGGTGATGACCACACAAAATGTTTGTCTCAGTTCCTCAGACTGCAGTAAGTAGCTCTACAATTACACTTGTTTGTGTAATGTCAATTGTCGGCATTTGGAGAGGATGAAGAGTGCTACCGGATGCACTGATGTCTAACTAAACACCGAGTGCTACTGGATGCTCTGACATCTAACTAAACACCGAGTGTTACTGGTTGCACTGACGTCTAACTAAACACCGAGTGCTACTGGATGCTCTGACATCTAACTAAACACCGAGTGTTACTGGTTGCACTGACGTCTAACTAAACACCGAGTGCTACTGGATGCTCTGACAACTAACTAAACACCGAGTGCTACCGGATGCAGTGACATCTAACTAAACACCGAGCGCTACCGAATGCACTGCCATCTAACTAAACACCGAGTGCTATCGAATGCACTGTCGTCTAACTAAACACCGAGTGCTACCGGATGCACTGACATCTAACTAAACACCGAATGCTGCAGGGTGCACTGACATCTAACTAAACACTGAGTGCTACCGGATGCATTGACATCTAACTAAACACCGAGCGCTGCAGGATGCGCTGACATCTAACTAAACACCGAGTGCTACTGGATGTACTAACTAAACATCGAGTGCTAGTGGATGCACTAACTGAACATCGAGTGCTACCAGATGCATTGACATCAAGGGCTGAGTGTTACTGGGTGCACTGACATATATCTAAACACAGATAAAAGCTCTGACTCCCCCAGTTCAAAACCTTCCTTCTGGTAAAGAAACCCCCGTTTGTCATGACAAAAATCCTCATTAGGTCCCTGTTGATATTCTTCAGCCCTCTTGTGCTCACAGCAACTTTAGTAATACCTTCGCCCTGCACAGCTGTCTACCAGTTTTAATCTTTCAGTAAATATCTCAAGTACATTTGCCGTATACAGCCAATCGAGTAACACTCCTGGGTCATTCTATACTGGACCAAACAAACAAACAAATAAACTGGATGAGGAATAAAATTGAAGAAGCACACTGTCTTCTGGGACGTGACGCCGTGTAGTCTGATAGATGTCTGTCTCTATTTTCAACTCTGAACGTGCAGGCAGTATGTCGTCCCTAAATCTGTGAGCGCAGTAGCGCCTGACGTGGCACCCGCGTCCAGTGACCGCTGTCAATACTTTCAGAGTCACAGGAACCTGTGGCGGTCATCAGAAGCAGCGAAGCGAGCCAAAACCTGCAGCGTCTTACATAAAGCAACTTAATATTTCCTAGAAGAACGGAAGGAACTCGGAGAAGAACCATAATTATATTGTTGGAGAAACTTTGCTTTCGTACTTGGAGTGGACCGTGCAGAAGACGTCACACACTACAGCAAGGTCCAGAACATCAATGGAACTGTTACGCAGTCTGGATGCTCGTGAACAAATGGGACCGACAAAACCGTCACGAATATCGTAAATCATTTTTGGGTTCAGACATACAGTTGGTTTCAAGAATTTCCGAAATACCAGTAAAATAATTACACATTTTTACCAGCAAAATACACTAATTACAATTGAACAAAACAAATCACAAAACACAGTTCATATCAGGTGTCAACTGCTGTACAGTTCGGCACCTTGCTGGCGAAACATGTAGCAGTTGGCACCTGATATGAAGTGTGTTTTGTGACATGTTTTGTTGAATTTTAATTAGTGCATTTTATTGGTCAAAATATGGAGCGTAAGAGGACGCACGGTGAGAACAGCATAACATTTGGCACTAACACATACAAAGAATAAGCTCAACCAGCACCACACTTCTTGTAGTAAATTATTTGCACCCATTTTTAATTAATTTCAATACGAACACATTTAGAAGCGCCAACTGGGTGGGCCGGGATAGCTCAGTCGGTATAGCGACTTGCTACGTGCTGGACGGTGTGGGGATCGAACCCCGGCGGGGGCGAGATGCACCGTCCAGACCGGCTCTGGGGCCCACTCAGCCTCCTATATAAGGGGCACCGGGTCTTTGTCGGAGGTAAAGCGGCCGACGCGTGGCGTTGATCACCCACCCAATCTAGCTCCGACGCTAAAGAAAGAGTAGAACTATACCTATATTCCCCTCTAGGCCTTCGTGGCCTGTTCTAGGGTGAACTTCTTAAACTACGTTAGTTTCAGGTTGGCCAACATCAAAGACCATCGGGAACAGAGGAAGATTGTCTGGAAAGCCAAGATCTATGACAAACTGTAGTGCTGGAGAATAATAATAATAATAATAAACGTTGTTAAATTGCTGAAGGAGAGCCACATGCTATAAAGCTCTCAACCTCACTTCATGAAAGACAGAGTTTGACTGAGCTGGTAGCGTGAGTGTGGGGGAAGGCGACTCGGTACCCACGTGGCCTCTTCTAGATCCACTGAAACCAGTCACGAAAGGTTGAAACACTGAACATCGAGACTGCTTTGTGTATATATACCCTATGGACAAATACGTCACAGAAACGTCTTCATTCGACGATTATCCTCGCCGCACGACACTAAAACAATTTACTGTTTGATGGAACAACAAAACATTTCACTCCCTGAGAAAATCAGCTACAGAATTTTGAAATATTTAGCTTTGCCCTTGACAGAACGCGCTACAGCAGTGCTGTCGCTGTCGGCGTGACTCACACACGTTCTGACAATTCTGAAGTTTTACAGTCTGTCTTATCATCTGTATTGCGTGGTCAGCTACAAAACCACGAAAAGATTAAATGCAAGTTGTGTTTCACATCCTGTAATTGTTCTGCGCTCTAAAATCTACAAATGAAGATAGAAGAGGGAACGTGATGTTACGTGGCGTGGCCCGAGCTGTCGAGCTGGGCTTCAGTTTGACAGGCCAGAGACTTGCGTTGCAGCGATGTTCTGTGGCCAGTTACTGGCAAGACAGTGCGTGTGTAGCAGTGGCATGTGCACGCAGCACAGTGACTGTTGGCCCTGCCAACGCTGTGAAGGCGTGCGTATATGTGGAGTGGAGGTACAGTGCCACTCATTCTTAAGCTCGGCATTAGAAGGAGGTGAGTGGTGGGCTTCCTGTTTCAGCCTCTTTAACCGCAGGAAAAGAACTGAGTAGGAGGCTGGGTGGGTTCTATAGACGATCTGGACATTTTAGAGGAGGTTTAAACTTTGTAAAGTTGCTTCGATCTATACTTTTATAAACTGTATTCACAGGCCTATGCCCACACTTCAGTACGCGTACCACATACATAATTATACAATATGCTTCACGCACAACAAGACGTGTGACTATCATTTCCGTAAAGTCTACTGGTTATGATCAGCCAGTAAGTGCGCAGCGTGTGTGACTCTACGTCTGTACCCACAGTCAACTGTAGCTCTGAACCTCTCTCTGGCCCGGACCGAATCAGCGGTAGTCACGTAGCTGCCAGGGCAAAAACACGGCAGTGGGTGTGGAGGAATTGCTTCCTGCTGCATGGACCGCCGTGCTCACTGGCGCGAGGTGAGGCTCATTTAGCAGCTTTCTGTGCTTGTGTCGGCGGCTGAAAGAGACTCAACACGTACTGGTAAAAGTAAACACTTTTCCTCACACACTGTATTTAATTTTCCATGTAATTTTCACATTCAACAGCGACATTTTCCTTAAACGGAAGGGCTTTGTAATCGAAATGCAATGTGATCTCTGTGAGGCATGCCTGGCATGGGCACAGTCTACGGCGTGTACGTCCTTGGGCATCGACCATACTGGTCATCATGCCGCCCGGACGGCTTGGCGCCAGAAGAGAATGTAGCTGCTTTCTGCAGCCAAACTACACGACGTCTAATTTTGTTGCTGCTGTCAACTCTCAGCCTCTCTTTAGCCTTTGCCAGTACCTTACCTGCCGCACTACCGCAAGGCAGTCCACTTTCCAGCACTTTACCTCGTTCACTCCCCAAAGCTTTATCCTTTCTCCGAAGTATATTTACCAGAAGGGCGAGAGGGAACTGCCACAATTTTCCCACTTTCAGTGCGTGGACGCGTGTCTAATTACAACGCCCTCTTGTTTAGACCCCAAAGAATTAACTAACAATCACACAACTAAATCTTTTGAACTTTGTCACAATGCCACAGTTGGCTGTCGTGTTTACGCATGGCACAAGCCTGACGGTGCATCTTGTTTGTGTCCTTCACTTCTACTCTGTGCCGTTAATAGCCACATACCAATCACGTGATGTCACAACAAATAACACCAAAACACCAAAATCCACAGGGCGAAAACCTTCAATTATCTGAGATTAGCGTCAAAATATTTTCAGGATTTGAGTGAAGCTGTCTAGCGCAGCTCCTTCTCTGGACTGCAAACTAATGTGCCTGAACTTCCGGTTTGTCCTGCGTTCCAAACTCCTGTCCATCTTACGTTCGTGATTAAGACAACACAGTCTGACTGTATCGGTTACAGTAGCACGAGTGGGCAGTTCTGTGAAAGGTATCGTATGCTGCTGTTATCAATACATCTGTCAAGAGACTGATAAGAGCCACGAACGAAACTCCAGTTAGGACGCCATGCCTCTGGACGAGCAACCGAAATTGGATCTTTTTTAACATGAAGTACGATGTTACTCAAACATGCACTGATATTTTTGGGACACAATACTAAATGAGGACAGAGGAACAGAGAGGTAAATGGCGTTATTTTGCACCCCATTATGTGTGCTTCTACCATTTGTTTCAGAATCGTACGTTTTACCAACCGCTGTTTAAAAATCTAAAGATTAAAATAAACTGGACTACAGTTTTACAGTTCGTAGCGTATGGATGTGAAACCGGATCTGCCGAATTCGGGGAAGATCCTAAGCTATTCGAGAATAGGGTAGTGAGGAAGGTGTTTGGTAGTGACAGACAGGAGACTGCAGAAAATTACACAATAACGTGATCTGATGAGAGGGACAAGTGTCTGTTGTCACGGGGACAGAGAAATTCACAGTGTTCGTTGGGGAACCTTGCGGATGGTTACGTGGCTCAGCACTGCAGTGACAGGCTGTTGTGAATACGGCAATGAACATAACCTTCCTTGCTGACTGTCAGCTTCTCCAAAAGTCTCTAATCCAGGCGCAGTGCCCATCAGCTGACCTATTATTTCCATTAGAACGAATGCCGCGAACTTCTTGTGAACGCTTGAACGCCACTGTAACTACAATATACACGTTCTATAGAACCGGCAACGGAAAGAACGTGTCGATTCTCTACTACGTAGTCTGTGAACATCTGTATGTTAGACATGCTGTGTTTAGAACAATTATCTTAGAATCAACTGTGTTTAAACAATTTGGCTTTGCAGCAATACCGTGACATACTGACAAGTGATCATAATTTTGGCACAGCCATAACATTATGGATCGTTTGTTGATGGAGATTTAACTCTTTTAAAGAGTTACATTCAACACACAGCAACAACAGCAGCAAATACCTCGGTATATAACTTGAAAACTACCAAATATGACCACAACATGTAGTTTATTACAGAAACTCTTGGAAAACCCGTGTTTTAAGCAAATAAAACAGTCTGCTTTCATATTTTCATTGTTAAACCGTGCATGTTGTCGAGTTACTCAATTATTACACTAACCACTGCACATATATAAAATTTATAAAATTTACACATTAAAACATTAAAAAAGATCCGACAAGTTTCGGTCCTAAGACCATCATCAGGGAGCTATATATTCCTTGCGAAGAGTGCCCTGCAGGGCACTCTTCGCAACATAACATTACACAACACTGCATGCTGCCACAATACCCAACTGGTACAGCGAAATTAATCTGTGACTATTTCTAGTGTGACTTTAGCAAGGACGATATGGCTCCCTGATGATGGTCCTAGGACCGAAACATGTCGGAGCGTTTTTAATGTTTTAATGTGTAAATTTTATAAATTTTATATATGTGCAGTAGTTGG
>Ga0123354_10022173_pt1 | contig 10012 bp, 13 predicted proteins | sample TergutLab28metaG_2_FD_97872 | JGI IMG/M metagenome (GOLD analysis project Ga0123354, IMG submission 97872) | Labiotermes labralis P4 segment gut microbial communities from Petit-Saut dam, French Guiana - Lab288 P4 | ecosystem: Host-associated > Arthropoda: Insects > Digestive system > Gut ...
ATGGACGAAGGTGTCGATCCAACCAAAATGTGCAGCAGTCTTGTTGAAAAGGTAATCCAATCAAAGCAGCTGCAGGCGGTTTTTCACCCGGGAGTGCTGGAACTCTTCGAGGCCTGGCTGGAAGAACTGGAGGACGAAGTCATCAAATCCAAGGCGAAAGGCGCGGATCCGGCCGCTCTGTCCCGGGAGACGGGGATCCCGCTGTCTGGCATCGCGTTTATCCTGGCGAAACTCACCCGTGAAGGCAGGCTGTAAAGTACGTACTTTTTAGAAGGAGAAAGGAACATGCGATTTACTCCGATAAAGTTCCAGATGCCGCTGGCGTCGGGCGGCATCGCCCTCATGGCGTTCAATTATCTGCATTTCGCAATCCCAAACGCCAAAGACCCCATGACGCTGCGCGACATGCTGTCGGCGAACATGACGCCCCTCCAGTCGGGCCTCAATTGGCTGCTTATCGCCCTGATGCTCGTTTTATCCGTTTTCACCGTGTGCAACATCCCGCCGTATCTGGCGCAGTGGTTCAAATGGCGCAAGGATGCGGACGCGTATAACACGTTCATGGCCGACACTCCCCCGACCCTGGCCACCGGCTGTATTCCGTTCGCCTCGCTGGCCATGACGAGCCTTGTGGTTCTCGCGCCGCTGGCTTTTTTCATCCCCGCCGTCTCCGCCAATATGCAGGCCCTGATGCTGCCCGGCCTGATCGTATTCGGCCTGCTCTGGCTGGGCCTTTTCCGGTACACGTTCACGATCCTGAAAATGTGGCTGGTGCACCCGACCGATGTCGAAAAACTGCATTTCGTCTGGCTTCTGGACGCCTTTTCCTTTGGCGTCGTGAGCCTCATGGGGGCGAGCATCGCCGCGCAGTCGGCAAACGCGGTCATCGCTTCCATAGCGGCGTTCGGCACGCTTCTTTCCGTCGTATTCGGCTTCTTGCTGCTGGCGGCCAAACTGGCCTATCTTATCTTTCTCCAACTGAGGGCCGGCGCGCTGTCGGGAAAAAGTTTCCAGCCCGCCTACTTTCTCGTCGTGCCGATGTCGTGCCTGTACGGTTTCAGTATTCACAAGCTGGCGCTCTATCTACATGCGCACTTTGCGTTCGACATGCAGTTCGGGCTGTTCGCGTCGCTGGTGATTCCCTATGCCATCGCCATCGGGTGGGGCCTTTTCTGCATTTACCTGCTCTGGGAGTACCTGACGAGAGATTTCCGCACAATCGGCTTCGCCGCTCCCCAATGGTCCATGATCTGAGCGTTCGTCGGTTTCCAGGTTCTGGGAACGAACGTTTACGGAAAGTATTTTTCTGTTCAGACCTTGGCCGTCGTCAACTATGTCTGCGTGCTGCTGGCCGTCATGCTTTTTGTCGCGATTTTTAAGAAATTTTACCGGCAGGGGAAACAACAGGAGGCCGCAGGATCCGCCACGGCATGAGCCGGTACGCTGTTTAGGCTTAAAGGGACGCCTTGCGGAGGGATACGTTGCATCGCGTTGAAAAAGCGACTACGGTATCTTTCGGTTTTGAAAGATTGGGCGTTTTTTCCGCGAACCTGCCTCAAGGAGGATGCTCTTGTCCGCCGCTCTTCGATTTTTTCTCGCCGCCGTCATGCTCTTTGCCGCGGCTTTACCGTCATTTGCCGCGCAAGACATGGTGGTGGACAAGATAGTCGCCACGGTCAACGGCGAACCCATCACCATGTTTGACTTAAACGACAAGGTGAAAATCTATGTCACGCAGATTTTGAAAAGAAATTACAATCCCGCTGATCCGGCCATGGGGCAGCTGCGGCAGCAGGTTCTGGCGAGCATGATTGATGACCTTTTGATCCGCCAAGAAGCCCAGCGCCTGAAAATCACCGTCTCCGACTCCGAGGTGGAAGCGCGCATCCGTGATCTCATGCGCAAAAACGGCAACATGACCGAAGCGCAGTTTGTCCAGCAGCTGCAGCAGGAGGGGATGACCCGCCGGCAGTTCGCCGAGGATATGCGCAGAAATATCCTGAAAGAGCAGTTGCTTGGCTACATGGTTTCGAGCAAGGTTCTGGTGGGCGAGGATGAGATCAAGGCCTACTATGAGGCCCATAAGGGCGAGAGCTTGGCTCAGATCGCGGGATCCCCGGCCGCCGGTCCGCACCTTGGGGTCATCATGGTGGCCAAGCTGGAAGAGGCCAAGGCTTTGAAGCAGCGCATCGCGAGCGGCCAGATCAGTTTCGCTGATGCGGCCCGCAAGTTTTCCACCGGCCCCGGCGCGGCTCAGGGCGGGGATTTGGGGCCGATCAATCCCCAGGAACTCGATCCCAGGCTGGGCAAAGTTCTGACGGCCCTGCCTCCGGGCGGCGTGAGCGATCCGATTCTGCTCGACGGCAATCCCGCGCTTGTGACCACCCTGGGCGAACCTGCCCAGGCGGCGCAGGCGAATCCGGCCCCGGCCGGAGGAGAGGCGTCCTTTGCGAGCGTGCATGACGCTATCCGTGACAAACTCTATGGGGAGAAACTCGATAAGCAGTTTGGCGAATACATGGGGAAACTGCGGTCCAGGGCGGTCATAACGACCTCGCTGTGATCGTGCGGCCTCATTCTCGTATCAACTTGCGGCTGTAATGGGCGTTAGCACATGATGACTCTTGAGGAAATGGGCCAACTCCTGCGCCAGGAGCGGGAGAAGCGGGAGATGACCCTGGAGGCGGCCGCCGCCGACATGCGGATCAGCAAGCGGTATCTGGTCGCCTTTGAGGAAGGCCGGACGGATCATCTGCCGCATCCGGTCTATGCCAAGGGGTTCGTGAAGAGCTATGCCCGGCTCATTGGGCTTGATCCCGAAGAAATGGGCAATGTGCTTTCGTACCATTACGCTGACGATGACGATCACGACCATCACCATCATAGATTAGGCAAGGGCCGCGCCAAGCCCGGTCCGGACGCGCAGAGTAAATCCCCTCCGGCCGACGAGCCTGACAAGACGGCGCTTCGGAACGCCGTGCTGATCGCGGGGCCGCGCGAATCTTTGTCCGAACGAAAGGGGCTGTTCAAGCCGTCTCTGTGGCTTGTGATCCCTCTTGTCGTGGTGTTTGCCGGGCTGCTCTGGTTTTTCTTCTCGAGTTTCGGAGGCGATACGGCCAGCAAACCCGGTTCCGATGCGTCCAAGACGCCTCAAGCGGAGCCCGGCCAGGCGGTCGGCCCCGTCTCCACCTCGCCGCCGCCGGATGCGGCCCCGGCCGAACCGGCCCCGGCGGGGCAGAAGAGCGCCGCGTCAGCCGTGAGAGTGCCGTCTGGCGCAACGGTTCCCGGCGTCGAGCCGCAGGGCATGACCGCGTCCGCGCAGACGGGGGCGCTGGCTCCCGCCGTTTCCGCGCAGGCCGCCAATCCTGAAAAACCAGCGTCGTCGTCCCAGTTCGCCGCTACCGGCGATCAGACCGTGGAGGTAAACGCGAGGCAGCCCGTCGCCCTGGAAGTCTCCACCGAAGACGGGCAGACGCGTTCGTTTACCCTGGTCAAGGGACAGCGGCTGTCCCTGCGTTTTAACGGCAAGGTCTCCGTGCGGTTTGGGGATGCGCGCCGCGTTGCCGTGAAGGTGAACGGCAAGGACTACGCTCTGGCGGACAGCGCTTCCGGCCAGACCGTCACTTTTCCTTGACTCTCCCCTGACGCTCCCCTGGCGTTATGGAATCCACGGAAAAAGTTCTCATCTTAAAGGTCGGGCGGCTGCGCGAGGTGGACGTGTGGCTGCGTCTTTTCTCGCCGCGCAAGGGGGTTTTCACGGCCTTCGCCTTTGGCGGATCGGTCAGCCGCCGGAGATTCCTCGGCTGCCTGGACCCCTTAAACGTCGTGATCTTCAAGATAAAGACCGATACGGTCAAAGGCTATACGTATCTCTTGGAAGGAGCGCTTCTGGCCTCGCATCCGCGTCTGCGTCAGGATTCCGAACGCTTGGGCATGGCGGTGAACTGCCTCAAGTTTCTGGAGGCCGCGCATCTGGGGCCAACGGGCAGCGAAGCGGCCTTTGAGCTTTTGCTTGGCACGCTGGCAACGCTTGACCGGGAGGATGCCGCCTCGCCCCTGTTGCCGCTTTTTTACCGCGCCCGCACGGCCTTCGATCAGGGGTTTAAGCCCGATCTGTCCTCGTGCGCCCGGTGCGGCGCATCTCTAAGCGGTCAAAACGCTTCGGGAGCCGTCTTTCTGGTGGAGCAGGGTCAATTTTTGTGCGGCGGCTGCCGGACCTCTGGAAAGGGCGAGCAGGGTGGACGGGGCCGGGCCGTGATGCTTGGGAGCCAGTCGCTTGCAGCGCTTGCGCGGATGGCGACCCTTCCCCCGAAAGAATGGTCCGCGCTTGTGCCCTCAGTCACGGCGCGCATGGAGTGCGGACGCTGCCTGGACGCTTTTGTGGAACATCATCTGGGCTTGACCTGGAGCAACGGGTCGTTTAGGCGCGTCTAGGCGTGTTGACGCTTCGCGTTACGCCAGAGGAATTTTCAAGTTATGAACTTTCAAGATGTCATTCTCACGCTGCAAGGATATTGGGCCGGGCAGGGGTGTCTCATCGCCCAGCCGTATGATCTGGAAGTGGGGGCCGGGACGTTCAATCCCGCCACGTTTTTCAGGGTCATAGGCCCGGAACCCTGGCGCGTGGCCTATGTGGAGCCTTCCCGGCGTCCGGCGGACGGCCGCTACGGGGAAAATCCCAACCGTCTCCAGCATTATTACCAGTTCCAGGTGATCTTAAAACCCTCGCCCAACGATGTGCAGGACCTCTATCTGGGCAGTCTGCGCGCGCTTGGCATCCATCCTGAGGCGCACGACATCCGCTTCGTGGAAGATGACTGGGAATCGCCCACGCTTGGGGCCTCTGGCCTTGGGTGGGAGGTGTGGCTAAACGGCATGGAGGTCACGCAGTTCACCTATTTTCAGCAGATCGGCGGGATCGAGCTTTCGCCTGTGGCTGTTGAAATCACGTATGGACTTGAGCGCATCTCCATGTATTTGCAGGAGAAAGAATCAGTGTACGACCTCGCTTGGAACGACCGGGTCACGTATGGCCAGGTCCACCATCAGGGCGAGGTGGAGTATTCCAAATACAATTTCGAACTCGCCGACACGCGCATGCTGCTCGATTTTTTTAACGCCTGCGAGGCCGAGTGCAAGCGCCTGGCCGAGGCCGGGCTGCCTTGGCCCGCGTACGACTACTGCCTGCGCTGTTCGCACACTTTCAACATGCTCCAGGCCAGGGGGGCCATCTCGATTACGGAGCGCACCGGCTATATCGCCCGCGTGCGCGCCCTGGCGTCGAGTTTGGCCAGGCTGTACGCCGCGCAGCGCGAAGACATGGGCTATCCCCTTCTTTCCCAAGGCTAAGGAATGGCCTAGATAAAGAGTTCCCCGGAGAGTGGTAGCGGTTTTGGTAGCGGTTGACCTCAAAAAAACAACAATCAGGCCCCGACGGTCGCAGCCGCTGGGGCCTTTTTTATGGGCAACACCTTAGCGCCGAACACTTCGTCCAGAGCGACCTTTGTGCCCCGTAGCGAGTGCAGATACCGCGCCGTGGTTGTAGCTGACTGGTGCCGTAGAATCGCCTGAATGGTGGACAAGCCCAATCCTGCCTTGTCGAGGATGCTTGCCGATAAATGCCGGATTGCGTGGAACCCAAAGGGTTTTACGGCTGCTTTTGCGCAGAGTTCCCTCATGACAAAGATAGGAGCCTGGAACTGCTGGCCGTTCCATTTGGGGAAAACGTAGAAACTATTGGCCTTGGCGCGATGCGCCTTGAGGGCCTCATAGAGTTGTGCCGTCATGGGGATGAAGTCTTGTCCCTCGTCGCCATGGACACGCTTTCGCGTCGTGAGCCGGATAAGACGGCGCTCGAAATCAACATCCGACCACATGAGCCGGAACACTTCGCTTTTCCTGGCCGCCGTGTGTAAGAACGCAAGAAGCACAAGCTGGTAGCGCTCGTTGGCCGCTTCATAAACCTTCCAGAAGTCGCTTTCCGGGGGCACATAACGAGGATGACGCTTTTCAGCGAAGGGACGTACAGCTTGAAAGGGATTCTTCTCTGGCAGATCAAGAACTTCTGCGCCCCAGTTCCATGCGGCGCAGAGTTCTCTGCGGTCCGCATTGGCGGCGTTTCCTGTAGAGGCGTTTGCGCGAGCGCGTAAAGCAGACAGCGCGACCGCCGTTGACACGTTTGACACTTCGCCATGGACAGCCCGGCCCATTGACCGAAACAGTCCCGCGAAGGCGCGGCGCTTGGCCTTGTATGTTTTTTCAGCGAAGCTTTCCTTGGCATAGTCCAGGTATTCGTTAGACCACTGAAAGACCGTGACGGTCCTCTTGGGATCGGTCCAGACTTCCGCGCGCATGGCGGCCTCGACGGAGAGGGCTTCCGCCTTCGTATCGCATTGCTGTGTCCGTATCTCGCCCGCTTTCTGGACGCGGGCCATCCATTTCTTTCCCTTGCGGTATGGCATTTTTGACCACCTCGATTACTCGATTTTCAAAGAACACCACCCGCGAACCGATACGGATGCCACCGAAGGATTCGGCATACCGCCGAAGATGGTTTGGGGAAAGCCCTACTTTGGGGGCAAGTTCGTCGGCGGTGAGGGGGCGGCCAAGCGTTTCGGTCAGCATCATTCCGCCTCCCTCTCTGCCTTCATAAACACGATCCAGTGCGTCATGCCGCGCCGTCCCGACACCTGCCCGAAAAGAGGACTCTCTGGCGTCAACGCGAGAATGTCTTTCAGGGGGACTTGGGTTTCATTCCATTTGAACACCAGGACGCCATGCTTATCGAGGACACGAAAGCACTCCGCAAACCCGGCGCGCAGATCATCGCGCCAGGTCGTGCAGAGCTTACCATACTTCGCGGCAAGCCATGATGTAGGATTCGCCCTGGTGCAATGTGGCGGATCGAACACGACTAGGTTGAACGTGTTGTCGGAAAACGGGAGCATCCGGAAGTCCATTTGCGCATCCGGCGAGACATGGAGTGTGCGTGTCCCGTCCGGGCGGTGTGATCTGTCCGTGACCGTGATGGTCTCGCTGCGGCAGTCGCCGAACACCACGTCCGGGTGGCCACGGTCGAACCACATCATGCGGGAACCACAACAGGGGTCAAGGATGCGCTTCACGACGTGGTCCTCTCTGGCCGGCACACGTCCTCGATGCGCTGGCCTTGGTGCGCGGCGTCAATCCCACGTTGAGCTAGCGTCAGGTATCCTTCTGGCAGGGAATAGGCACTCCGTCCGCACTGTGGGCATTTGCGAATAGTGCAGCCAAGGGGAAGCCCATCCCAGGCGATCAACCACTGATGATCGCATTCTCCGCAACGGAATGTGTGGACGAGGCCTCCAGATGAATAGCGGTGGTGTATCACGGCTAGGCCCCGCTCCCGCTGGGCTGCTTCTCTCCAGGGACTCCAAAGTGCGCAAAAATTTTCTCCATGCAGTCGGCCGTTGAAATTCTCTTTACACAAATGAGCGGACATTCACGGCACGACATAACCATGGAGTGAGCCATTTTTCTGATTATGACCATATAAGGGAGTACTGCACTGCAATATGCATCGCTCATATATTCTCCAGGTTTTTCTGTGCCGCTTCGACGGCGGCGGTGGCGGCTTTATATTCCGCGAGCCATTCTATTTTACTTTTGGCGGGGTCTTTCCAGACATAGCCATCTCGCGCGGCGTCTTTCTTCTCCAACGCCTCGCACAGTTCTATGAGCGCCGGAAGGGCCGTGCGGGCGGCAGCAATGAAATCCCCATCATTCGGATACACCTGCCCTGAAACGAGCCACGGCCTACCATAATCTTTATGGATTACCTTGCTGTATATGCCGCTTCCATCAACTTCCCACGGTCCAGGCGTAGCCGCGTCGCAGAGGGCGCGGAGCTTATCGAGTGAGTCCACAATAGCCTCCTAAACCACAGCTGTTTCGGGGTATCGCGTTGCAGTCCGTTCACTAGTTATGCCCAAATCGTTGCGTGACTTCTGGCATTGCGGGCATTTCATCTTCGGTATGACGTTGTCATGGAAGTTGCGGTCGTCATATCCGCATTTATGATGTTCAATGTGTCCACACCCTTCACATTCAAAGTCCGCCCAGAAGTCACGGCGATTTTGGTTCAACATTTTTAAGATTTTCATTTTTCCTCCTCGCGCTTGGCGGCTTCCTGGCGCGCGTAAGCCAGCCAGCACTTATAAGCGGGTCTTCCGTCGCACCCATCCCATGTCTCATCTGGATGAGGACAAAAAGTGTCCCATCCGTAGGGACATTCTCCATTTGCGCCGCCCGTTACAACCTTTGCCAGCACATTCCGCTCACGCTCGGCCTGTTCCGCGCGGGCTTCGGCGGCGTCCAGGGCATCGAGGAGGCGGCTCGTCGGGACATCTTGTGAGCCCCCGTGAAAGTAGCCCCTGGCTGTCCCATCTACGACAGCTTGCCGCCACTCCGCGCGCTCTTCGGGCGTGATGGTCATTTCAGTTTCTCCCATGCGATGCGGGCCGCGTTCATCCTACTGATCGCCTCTTTTGTTTTCTCATACGCACCAGCCCCCGTGCGTTCGCAAGAAGCATCGTAGGCAGCCAACGCCTCTATTACCTGTTCCGCCGCCGCGAGCCGTTTACAGGCCATCTCATGTGCTTCCTGAAGCTGTTTTTTGTCAGCCCGCAGGTTGCCAATACAGACGCAACAGTTCGGACATTTCGTACGGTCCAGTTCGTGAAACGGCTTGAGGTCATCCATTGTCGGCCTCCTTCTCCCACTTCCGGCACATCGCCATGTGTCCCTCGGTGGCCTCTTTCGCGTCCATATATCCTCTTCCTTCAACCTCGTTCCAATTCTCAATGACTGGACATCCGCAAGGCTGAAATTTCCCGGTTGTCCTAAACACCATTGTCTCGAAAGTACGGCCTGCGCCGATCTTTTCAATTTCATTGTTCAAAGGGTTGCGATAGTCGCCGATGGTAGAGACCAGCATCCCGGAAGGGAGAAGCGTCGCTAGGCTGAACTCGCAGCGAGATGCGGCGCAATAATGTTGCCTGTGGCCGAGCCATTTCCAATTATCCATCTGTGTTCGCTCATCCGTGACCTCCTGAACCCGTGACATTTTGTCACGACCTGCCACGCGGCTACGGGGAGGGAAGGGTTACTGTGGCTTCTTCTTGTCAGCACCAATAATTTTTAGGAGGATGCGCTTTATCCTTAGGTGGCACAGCCTCCATAATCAGCGGGATTTTACGTTCTTCGTCGGTCATCACGCGCCGCTGGACGATCTCGCCGGAGTCGGGGTCCAGCCACATAATCTCGCCAGCGTCGTAGTCCGCCACTTTGTTGCAGTGGACCCTGTGGCGGCTGGGCTTGGATCAGGGGGATATTTATTGCGCCTGCGCTCCAAAGAACGCCGCAAAGGCTTCATGGCCATATCTGCCCTTTGTGACTTCAATGGCTTCCCGGACGGTGTACTGTTTCTTGACCTTGATGCTTTCCACGAAAGCCTTAGTCCCGGCGGCACATGCACCAGTGATGATGCGATACGCTTCGATTGCGGACTCTAAAGAGAGTACGCTATCCAGCGTGAGGCCCTTATACTTGTTCGTGTCGCGGTCTCCGATCTTGTAAATGAGGTCGTGACGCGCTTCTTCCAATGTCGCTCCATGCGCCCATTTCCCCTTAGCATCCGTCACAAGGTATTCCACGCGCTCTTTGCCGATCTGGCGTGTGCGGTAGATGTTCCCCTTGTGCGAAATCAGCTCCGAGAATATCCCGTCAACCTTGATGTACTTTCCATCTTGCCAAGTCATTTTTTCGCGGAAAGCTCGCAACTGTCTTTGCAATGACGACTGGAAGCCCGGATTAGGCTTATTTACGTGGACCTTTTCTTTTTTGGCGCTGGTCAGGCTGCCCAGGTAGAGGTAGCCGCCCACGGTGGGGTTGAACCCTTCGGGGATGCTGGTCAGGCTGCCCAGGTAGAGGTAGCCGCCCACGGTGGGGTTGAACCCTTCGGGGATGCTGGTCA
>Ga0123354_10022174_pt1 | contig 10011 bp, 6 predicted proteins | sample TergutLab28metaG_2_FD_97872 | JGI IMG/M metagenome (GOLD analysis project Ga0123354, IMG submission 97872) | Labiotermes labralis P4 segment gut microbial communities from Petit-Saut dam, French Guiana - Lab288 P4 | ecosystem: Host-associated > Arthropoda: Insects > Digestive system > Gut ...
AAAAAGATGGACGGGATTTGAAACCGCTACAACTTAAAAAGTACGTGTTTCCACAGATTGAAACCTTCGAACAAGAAATTGTAAGTAGGGTTATTTTTATGCAAGACGGAGCTCCTCCCCATTTCAGTTGCTTTGAGACTGACGTTTTAAATGAGAGATTCCCTGATGCCTGGATTGGAAGGGGTGGACCAATACCCTGGCCATCTCAAAGCCCAGATCTCTCTCCACTTGATTTTTTCCTGTGGGGGTACATTAAGAACATTGTGTATGCTGAGAAGATAAGGAATATCCAGCACCTGCAAGAAAGGATCACATCAGCCACTGAAACTGTAACACGAGACATGATTCAGAAAACGTGGCAGGAGACAGACTTTCGTTTGGACGTCTCCAGAGCTACAAACGGTGCACATATGGAAATGTACTAAGGTAAGTCTGAAACTTCAAACTTTTCTGAACATTTTAAGATGCAAACATGTAAATCTGTCTAGTACTTTTTAAGTTATAGCGGTTTCAAATCCCGTCCATCTTTTTCAATGACCCTGTACAAGGATGCACAGTCAACTAAAACATAAAGTTCTTGCTAAATCATGTCTGAAAGAAACAACAAATCTTCATTCTTTCCTTCCAACATTATTTTTACAAAATGTAAGAAATAGTGTCCCACCACTGGAATGAAACATGATGTCAATAATATACACCAGAAACACTGCAAAAACATCATGAAACTGTTCCACATCCTACGAAGTGTTGTTAACACACCAGCTAAAGGCATTTTCAAAGATGCGTAACCATGGTGATACAGTGTATCTGTTATGCCAACTAGCTGGTAGCCATGGCCATTGCCACAGCTGTGTGCAACGCTCTGGATGGGGCATCATTGCAAGATGACGGCCGTCTTCAGAGCATATTCCAGCAATACCACCTGCAGAACATGGAAAAATTCAATGGAACACATCCTGTTATATTATAACTCAATCAAGAAAGTAAGGTTTAGTCATCAGTCAATTTACAACTTATATTCTGTTTCAGATGCATAGGCTGCATCCTTCGGATTAATTCATCCAAAATCAGGCCATATATGTGTAAGACAAGTAGCAGGTGTCATGTAATTACATGGCATTCCATTACACCTGCTACTTGTTTCTTGTATAGTACATAGGGTCTAATGATGGATGAATTAATCTGAAAGATATAGCCTATGCAGTGAAAGAGAATATAATCTGTATTTTGATTGATGACTTAACCTGCTTTCCTCTAATGATTGAACTCAAATTATGTGTAAAATCAAATAACTGCTCTTATAACCATCCAAAGTACAAGACTTATAAAACTGTATAAACTTCTCAAAATAGCCAGACGTTTCGCTTGCGATACCACTAGCATGGGCACATATACGCCAAACTCAAGATGCTACTGTGGGTTTTGTGTTTCAATCATGAACTTATTTTATAAAATTATTTAGCAATTTTGTACGTACATAGGTAATAGAAAAATAAGAGCTTACATTTCTCATACATCAATGCTAACCTTTTAGTGCCTACTGGTTACTTGATGCACCAACAGGTTTAACATTAAAAAATTGTACATTCTGTCCACACTGTATTTATGTATTTATCTCAGAACAAACAACAACTTTTGCCCTATATAATATAAACTGGTTGGTTTTTATAATGATGAGAAGGTGTTTACTGTGCGGTATGAACTTGGTCTTTAAATAGTTTATGCTGTCTCTCTGAAGGGTTAATATGCTGTGGACTAGCTAAATGTATGGAGCTGAGTCCTTCTCAAGAAGCAGTAAAAAGTATGTTATAATTGTTTTATGTTAATTACTTAAAATTATATATAAACATTAAAGTATTTTAGCCCTTTTTTTTATTGAAAATCATCAAACATACAGGAAGGGGTATGATGGGGACACTACAGGGAGTGGGAGACAAATGGAAAGATTCATATTTTGTATTCCTGGTCAAATACAGGATGAGCAAACCAATGATAACAGGATAGGCACAATATGGAAGAGAACAGAAATGCATACAGGGTTTTGGTAGGAAATCTTGAAGGAAAGACACCACTTGGAACCAACAGGCTTAGATGAGAAATAGGATGCACCTGCTTCAGGAATGGGTGCAGTGGTAACCATTTCTTGACCAGTTAGGTCAATTATTAGTTAATAGGTAACTATTAACTTCTGAATGACTCTACTATATGGACTTTGCTCATTTGTATGTATGCATGCTCCATTGTGCACTCATCCATATCATTCTCATCTAATCCAAAATGGTTTTAATTTCAACCATATCAACTTACGCGGACTGCCATTAGGATTCAGTGGATATGTCTGGGTTGGCTTTCCATCATCATCAACATACTTGATGGCAAGACAGCGTTTTTGGTCCAAGCTCGAAAGGACATTTTCATCACGGAATGTAAAGCAACCTGCAAATATTAAATAAATGTACTACATAACAACCCACTCCATTGTTCTTAGCTCCTTCAAAACAAAAACTATAATCCCTGCATTTATATATCATACGAGGTTTTTACCACAGTTCAAATTTCGATAGTGGTCCCATGGGTTACAATGCCAGTAACCCATGTTGTGGAAACTTGCTGCCTCCATTCTCAAGGTACCCTGGTAAATATCTACCAGACTATGTGGTGTCAGAATGCACTACACCACAATCTAAACACAAGATATTCTTTCAATCGGCAAATACCCTTAGTACATACCAATTGGTAAGAAAACTAGCTAGACAATTAGCATATACCAGGAATGTTGGAATGCTGCACAAGTAAAATTAATCCTCATAATTACAATGTAACTCATACTCAGTAGCTCATATGCAAACTGTATTATGATACTACAAAAAATGAATGAATAGTAACAGAGGTATCATTAACAGTTTATAAGAACATCTAATATTTCAAAGCAACATGTTTACCAAAATATGCAAAAGGAATTTTTTTCTAACTCATCTAAAAAATGAGAATTGGGGTGGGGTTGGTTGGCCTTATAATCACCCAAAACATTTTCTGTGATGGTACCTGGCTACATTTGAGCCCAGGTTAAACATTTCTCGCATTACAATACTTTAATCTGAAAAAAGTACTAATTTAAATTAGAAACTTACACTTCTAATGAACTATGTGTAATAAAAATGCAGTCAATTTAAAAATTGCCTGGTTCAGTCGAATACAACAGTCAGATGATCAAACACTAGTACCACCTTGATTGGGTTCACTTTCATCTTCCAAAACAGCATCTGGCTATCACTAATGGCTAGTTATGTATGCTCTGTACAACAAAATCTGGCATTTAATATATTCTGAGTCCCAAAGAGAAGTAATGAAAGTGTACAAGCTGGGATCATAATTCCAAGTACTTTTAATTTTCTAATTCTTATATTTGTCAACATGTGGTTTTTCTCTGCTTTCCATTATTTACAATTACTTATGCCATATATATTCATTAAGCGAACACACCAACATGTTTGCTTAATTTTAAGAATGTAAACTAATGTTAATGTTCTTTCCCAGAAGTTTCATGTAGAGAAACGAAGGTGAGGAATATCTTTGCTTGGACTTCTACCTTGGTGACACAAAAGTGGGTAAGAGACTAGCGCTGTAGAGGTAAAGTATGCCAGTACCAGTCCGTGTATTGGCAGTTTTTTTTTTACATGCATTGTATTTACACAAATCCTAACTGACAGTGGGGAGCTGCACTACTTAAATGTACACTTCAAAACTTGTTTTTACTGCATTAGAGAGACTAACAGTGAGAAAGGTAAGGTGGCACTGTTAAATTTCCATGAACTGTTTTTTTTTTTAGAAGTCTGGTTGTAAAGTTCCAAATGTGAACATAAACAATTCTACTCCAGTTGCAAGAGAAGACTCATGAGCACTTTTACTTCTTAAACTATACCATTTACATACAAAAATGTTATTTGGTATGCTACCCTTTAAAAAGGGGTGTTTCTCTAGATCTTGTGTAATACAATGACCACAGCATCAGCCAAACTGCCTTCTTCTCAGGATGGACTCAATTAAACTGAGACTGAAAAGAAACTGTTCTTTGTGCAGCCATGTCATGACAGATCTATTCAATACTCACTGCTCATATGAAAATAATGCAATTACAAACCTTCTCCATGTGCAACCCACACTCCAAGTACACATCCTTCCATGCCTTGGAGCATTATGGATGGACTCCTCTCAATGCGAACTGTGCTGAATCGACATTCATACCTCTCTGACAAGTTGTGGTCAAGAACAACATCAGGTATATGCACTTCACCTGATGTACCCTCCACTGTAAATTGTAACACATCGTAAAACAACTAAACTGGTTTCCTGCCTGTCACAATCACATATAATTTACATTACTTACTAACCAAACAAACAAAACCCTATGAAATACCAAACATGATATGTTAACAGCTAAAATAAAAAGGCTTTTGATAATAAGCCAAGCATGTAACTCAAAAAAAGAAGAGAGAGAGAGAGAGAGAGAGAGAGAGAGAGAGAGAGAGAGAGAGAGAGAGAGAGAGATGTAATTTTACTGAATGTAACAGATCCCACTGAAACATGCTTGTCACTAATGATCAGTTATCAACAAGATATTAACTACTGGTGGTAATGAGATGACAGCACAGTAAATTATAGTGCTTGTATTCTTACAATACACAAGGAGCACTTGTATAAGAAGAGGCTGCAAAGTAAATTGGCATTCCAAGAAATAACAAACAAGTTTCCTGTGTCAGTTCACATTTTTGTTTCAGTGCTGTTTTATCACTTAGTAAAGCTGTTATGGCTAGAGGCAAGACACGAAACATTTGATGGTATAAACACATCAATGATGTTAGGATACTTACCTGCAGATTTCAACCCTACCCATCCTAGAAAACTCATCAGCTGGCAACCATTACATACTCCAAGGCTGAAAGTGTCTGTTCTTTCCAAAAATGCCTGGAATTGACATCTTAATGAAGGGTGGAACATCAAACTTGCTGCCCAGCCTTTTGCAGACCCCAGAACATCTGAAAAATTATAAAGTTAAGTGAAGGTAAAGATGTCCTTATGTTTATTCATCACCATGTCATCATGGAATGCAGTGTACTGGAGGTAAAGCCTCTAGGTCCCAGATGTTTTACCCCAGGAGAAATATCCCTCAGCACCAACCAGATAGGAGGCTAGATGAGCATCACGGCCAATTTGGATTCTCTTCCCCTCTGCTGGGAACTGAATGACTAGATCCTCAGTCATTCAGCCAAGAGCTTATTCATGCTGACTGAGCCATTTCAGATCCCACAGCAGTTTACAGACACATCTCAAAATTCTCAAACGTAACATTACATCAAGTAAAGAATAAATAAATGTAACACAAATCCTGTACAATAAACATATCCTTCATTACTGATCCTTAAAGTTTATATATATAAGAATATGATCCTTAGTCCAACCGCAAAAGCACAAAGATCCTGGTTTTAGATTTTTGTGACAGAGTGAAGTCTTCAAATCTCTGAATATTATACCAAATTAAGTGACGAAATATAAGTATGTTCTGCATATTGAAAGTAACAAAAGACATGCACTCAATTTCCATAAAAGAGAAGCTACTCTATATTTGCTGCCATCTGCAGTCCTGAAACTTGTCTTTGAACTCACCTGCATAGCTGAATCCTCCAGGGAAAATAATTCCTTGGAAATCATTTGCTGTTACCTGCTTGTTCAGCAGATCTTGCATTGTCACATCCCAAACTTCAAAGCCAACACTGAAAAGAGATGCTGCCATTTCTCTGTCACCATTGGAACCTTCTTCTCTAATAACTGCTACACGAGGAGCTGAAATTAAACATGTCTACAAATCAATGTTTTGTATTCCTTATTATCTGATGATCTGGAAGGCGGGTGAAATCATTCTTCAAGCAAATATTAAAAATTATGATGAGATACTTACGAGATGATAACGACTTAGCAGGTGCTAGTGACTTCTGTGGATCAAAAGTAAGTCTATACCCTGGAGCTTTGCGATTACTTAGAGATTCAAACTCCTTCCTCACACAGTCTGGATTAGCCTGCCGACGCTCAAGTCGATAACTAGTCTCTTCCCACATTTGGAACAGGTATAGCAGATCACTGGTTAATGCTAACGTGTCATTTACAGAGACGGTCACCAGCGAATGAATTCCAAATGTAGTTGACTCTCCAATAACATACACAGGAACACTGTGACTCTTAAATGTTGAGTCTATAAAGTCAATGTCCTTAGAGTCCACTTCTAATACCCAACCCACTTCTTCAGCAAACAGGATGTCCAACACCTTGCCTTCCTTGTGGGTAATGTTGATATTGATACCACTTATCCCAGCAAATGCCATCTCCAGGACGCAAGTAATGAGACCCCCATCACTGACGTCATGGCCAGCCAAAATTTTATTTGCTGCAAACAAATGATGTAATATGGCACTAAGAAACTCTGACATGAATACCTGATACAAAAACATTTGGTTTATTTATTTTATTACACAGACACTGTACCACTCATCAATATTACGTTGAACAGTGTAATATTACTGAGTAGTGAATTAGAAAATAACTATATGGCAGGAAGTGAAGGCACTCTAATTTGAGATACTATTGAGGCATTGCCTGAAGGGGCTGAGGATATGCCCCAAAATCCTCAGTCAGGACAGCTAAACTCCTCCCTTAAATTTAAACATGGAAGCTCCTGAATATAATTCAGGAGTATTACTTGCTCCACTGCAACAATTGGTGAGTGCTGGCATGTAGGGAGCAAACTTATTGATATTACAGGAACACAAAATGACAGAAACAGGAAGAATTAAAGTACTGCACTGAGGTATATTAAACACACACACACACACACACACGTGCGCGTGCATACCGACACACACGCACGCGTGCACACACACACACACACACCTCATTTCACAAATCCAAAACCATTGATACGGTTCAATATTGAACATGTCAATAATACACAACCTACAAAAGACAACAGTACATAACACACAACATATAACAGTACACATCACACATAATGGAAATGGTATAAATCAGAAATGCAGAATGCTTCATCATCAAAATTAAGAAAAGAGATCTGACACTATAATTATATTGAAAGCTGGATATCAATAACACCAATTAATTTTGACCGTGTGGAAAAAATTCTGCATGTGAATAAAAGGAGTTAGCTATAAGAAATCTCCTTAATGATGCCTTGAACTGTGATTTATTATTTTTATATTCTAGAATTGCTGAAGGAAAGCTATTAAAAATCTTTATCCCAGAGTAGAAAACTCCCTTTTGAAAACATGACAACTTTGCCACAGGCCCATGCAATTGATTTTTGTACCTCTTATCAATCCTATGAATTGATGAGTTCATATGATAATTATCTAAATTACTTACAACATACATCCTCAATAAGAAAATATACAAACAGAAGAGTTACAATGTCCAATTTTTAAAATAATCTCCTACATGAGCATTTGGAAGTAACTCCAACCATAATTCTAATTATTCTTTTTGGAAGCAAAAATATATGACCAACAGGAGAAGAACTTCCCCCAAAATTATGCCATAGTCTAAAAAAGATTTAAAATTTGCAAAATATACAACTGTAAGAACTACAATATTCAAGACAGAAGATAGTTTTCTAATAGTATAATTGACAGTACTCAATTTGGAAAGTAACTTATTACTCCTCCAACTTAGATGTTTATCAATTAGCATACAAATAAATTTAAAATTTACTATTTTGGTCATGAGTTTACTATCATATACTATAGTTAATGAATTACACGATACATTAGATTGAGTAAATTTCACAATATTCATTTTATCCACATTTAGGATAAGCCAATTTGCATGAAACCAATTAGCAAAGTGAGATATGACAATATTAAAAGTATCCTTTTTTTTTTATTCTTATTTTTCAGGGAGCCAATTAAACCTACTAATTCTGCCTCAATAATTGGAATTGCTGTCACAGAAGGAAAACTGTTTGAATAAGAACTTATTAGGTACGAAACAGCAGAATCGGTTCAAACATCTGTAAGTCCCTCAATTAATGATTAAAATTACTTATTAAAAGCATCTGCTGCTTGATTAGGATACATTCAGGTATTTTCAGTTTTGAATAATGTTGGCAAATGTTCAGAGAAACAAATTTTACCTCTCTCTCTTTACAATGCTACATGCTATTTTCATCCTATCAGCATGAATTAGTAACTGATTATAGTACATTTTTTTTGCCTCCCTTATTACCCTGCATAAAATCTTACAATATTTAGAATATTAAACTTTTAATTTCTGACTATGAAAACGTATGCTAAGCATATAGAATATTCTTTTCCATTTACACAATACTCTTATGTCCTTAGTAATCCATTAATTATTTTTACTTTCGAGGTTAAATGTTGTAAAGGAAAACAATGCTAAAAAATTACTAAAAGGTACTTAAAATATTAACCCAGGTTTCACTACTTAGAAGCTCTCAAAAATAAGAAATGGAATCCTGGCAAATCAACCTAGTTGCACATGGAAAACCTTTAGTTTCATCCAAATTAAAAACATCCTTTAAAATCAGATATTGTGCACTGTAATCAAACAATGTTAGCTTTTTTGAGACACTGTATAGGAGTGGAACCTTGTAATATAAATGAATACATTGTCAATTGATGAAACTTCACATTTAAAAATTTTGGCAGGAAAAGATATACAAGGAGACAAATGTATGTAAGCTACAATGGCAGTCAATTGAGTCTTTTGATAGCTGTCCAACAGGTAATTTATACATATGTTTCCACAAATTAAAAAAATTGGCTATATTTCCCTGTGTAGATTTGTAAATACAAATTATAACTATATGAGAAGATTTTGTATCAATTTGCACAGCAAAGAGTTCTACATATTTTTCTATACAGTTTTGAGAAACATCAAGAGAAATATATTTAATACCATTTCTAATGTAAATACAAATATTGACACCTTGATTTAAAATATATGAATATAGAGGTGACAGAAAAGTTCTGTCAATGCAATGTTAACTATCATGGCTAAATATATAGTTGCACAAAGCAGGAATCAGGTAGAGACATGAATGAATTAATATATGAGTGGACTGGAGTAAGATATTCAACAAAACACGAGTGAGTTAAATCTACCCTTCAGTTTGGTCTTGCAGCTAAGATTCGAACTGGATACCTTCCTAACACAAATGTACAGCACCAGCCTCCTCAGTATGCATACCATGTTTATTGTATGAACTCACCTCGTATAAGCTTCTGAGTAGCAATGAAGGCTTGTTTGAGGACTTGTGGCTGGTCAAGATCCGGTACATCATCTCCAAGCTGTTTGAAACACTGAGCAAGGGCTGTGCCCCCTAGTCGATTCTTTCCTCCAGAAAGATCTACAAGAAGAATAATTCCTGCCTGCCCTTTTGAAGGACCTTTCAGGTCAGGTGTCACTACCTGCTTAATATTGGGGCATGGGGCATATGTGGAAATCACCAATGCACCTGAAACATCAATCAACACTTCTCTGTAGTTAAATACATATAAAAATATATATCATGCACATGTGGGAGAGAAGAGGTCTACATACACAATTTTGGTCTGCAAAAATTAAGAAATATACCATTTGGAAAACTTCAACATAGATGGGAGATAATATTTCACTGGACCTTATTAAAGCTGGATGAAAGGATGTAGGTTGTATTCATGTAGCTTAGAATATGAACAAGTAGGAGGTTCTTGTGAACATGGAATGAACCCTATAGCTGCATGAAATATATGGAAAGTGATAACTAAATGAGCAACTAATGGCTTTTCAAGAGGCATTCTGCTGCTTGGAGTTAGTTAAATATCCTGTCATCACAGTATGGCAAGTGGATAAAATGTCCCTTTGTATGTTGTAGAGTAAGGCAGCTGCAAATTGCACCCCCCCCCCCCCCCCCCCCCCCACCGGTTTTTTTTTTCATATAATATA
>Ga0123354_10022177_pt1 | contig 10010 bp, 2 predicted proteins | sample TergutLab28metaG_2_FD_97872 | JGI IMG/M metagenome (GOLD analysis project Ga0123354, IMG submission 97872) | Labiotermes labralis P4 segment gut microbial communities from Petit-Saut dam, French Guiana - Lab288 P4 | ecosystem: Host-associated > Arthropoda: Insects > Digestive system > Gut ...
CCCCGCCAATTTAAATGGACTCGTCCGTTTCGCTGAAAGACTAAATCTGGTTTCTGCGCGTGTGCCATCACGTTTCAAACGTGCTCTAACACATATTTGATATAAACGACGTAGTGGGAATGGGAAATATCGTACTGTTTTAGGCATATTGTCATATACCCACAGACAGTGAATGTTTTGTTACTCTCTTTGTTTCAGAATGCAGAAACGTTTGAGAAACTGAATGAGTCTGGTGAACTGAGAAGGATATTGAAGCCGTTTAAAGTGAGTAATGAAATGTTATTACGGTAATAAGGTAATGCATTCTACACTGTTATGTTCTTACTAAGGCATTCGGAACCATCAGGTTTAGAATCAGAATCGTGAAGTCGAGCATCGTAAAACTTTTTATTTCTATTCATGTTATATTGAGAGGAAATAACTCTTTAAGTGTCCACTTTATGCCATCTTTCCTCCCATAAACACAGGACAGTTATTATCATCTACATGTATCATATCACATAACCACCAGTATAAAATATAACCATGATCTGGAGAGAGCTCTGCTCGGAGCAAGCGATGACTGCACACTTTTTCACTAAATTTCCTCTTTGAGGAACCAAATTTTTTTTCATTGTCTGCATAAAAGCTTCCCCCTGAATAGATTCAAATAAGTTACTTTTTACAATTGTCTTCCAAAGAAAGTTGAGGTATCTGAGTTTTTTTCTATGAGATTTCTTAACTAAAATGCTGTTCTTTTCAGTATGTCACAAGTGGATAAATACAACTTCAGGAAAGTTTCCATTAGTGCAGCTTCTGAATTCCCATTTCATCTTTATTTACTCCCACTTCGTCTTCAAATGATTTCAGTATTTCATCTTATTTTTTTTTACTCGTTTAAGACTTGTTAATCATTTAACGACACTTTTCCAAATCGGAAGTTATACGCTTCGAAGGAGAACACATTCGCGCAGATATTGAGTATACACATTACTGAATGGCCTGTTTAAACATAACAGCAGATTCATTTTGCTGGTTATCTTTATTGCTTTCTTCTATACTTAAATCCTAACCCACTTTCTTTGCCCAGATATGTGCATGTCTAGTTATATGCATGAAGTCCTTTACAAATTAAATACAATTCGTAGAGATAGTGCTTTGGTTACTCCATTATTCAATGACATTATATCAAATGATAATATTATCTAACTAGCTATAATAGGGCGACAGGGATAAAATATCACTGTGCACCCCATGAAGGCATAAACAGGAGTAGAGTGTAGAGCTCCACTCATTCGTAATACCGACACTAGGTGGAGAAGATTGGTCAACATCAAGGGTGTCCGCTTTGATCCTATGCATAGCCCCGATCACCCCTTGAACGGGAAGCTAGGTAGGCACCACAGCCAATCTGAGAATTTTGGAAAATTTTCTCGCCCCTGGCCGGAAATCATAACAGCCTACGTCCAACACACAGCCCAGTCAGTAACAGCAACTGCACTACTCCGGCTGCAATAATAGGGTTATTGGGAGAGATAAATCGTGAGGTATAAGGGCGGGGGAAGATATGGGACTCTGAACAGTATTTCGGATGATACGAAATGTCGTCTGCCGTCAGCGATGTGGTTTTAATTTGAGTGTATTAACATCTGTCTGCACTTTAAACCACAAAACTGGGCTTTAAAATGAGAATTACTTTAAGCAAAACATTCAGTATTATGATATTAATATTCTTCTCTTTATTCTTATTGTTTAGTTCGAGAGCACACCCAGAATTTTTCTTTGGAGGGGGGGACCCTGAGGCTAAATATAATTTTATATTATTTTAAAAATTATGTTACTGACATTGTGACGTAAACATAACTGTAACGCAACACTACAACTACAGACCCTACAAAAACAGGTACATATTCCATGACTCACTCTCCCAAATTAAATCACAGGGTCCAATCTTCTAGTTTTTTTAAATTTAATCCAAGATATTTTAAATTTTAAAATTTTATTTTTCTAAATTCTAAAGCACTATTCATTAGTTGATTTTGGTGACCGATCGGCTGAAGGGTAAATCACATAAAACGTTTTCTATCGTATCTACAAAATCAGTGCTTTCTAAATATCGATTTGGTGGAAAGGTTCTTCAGGCCGACAGCACCCTTCCGCGCGCCCATTTTAGCTCTCACGGATTAGAGCTAGAGAACTCTGCATATGGAGCACGGGCAAGTCGTGACAAACATAGAAATAAATTCCGTGCCCTGTAAAACATCGAAACTATACCGAATGCCTATCTGAGCGACTGCACGATTTTAAAAAAAGAAGTGGGTTCCACAGAATTACATTGCTTTCCTAACCGCCATTAACCAAACCCCAGAGGAGTCCCGACTTTTAAAAATTAATTTAATTTTAAATGGAAAATTGAAATGAATTTTCCGCTCGCTGTGATTATTTACACGTGATTCCCCCCCACTCCCCCACCCCGGGGTAATTCTAGAAAGTTTTTTTTTCGGTAACCTGTAAGTCGTTTTTATTATTTGCTATTTGTCTTCGTCGAAGAGGGAACTAAAAAGCACAGTATTATAGAGCATTCGGTGTTGAACTCACACACGGTCGGTAAAACACCGGGTAATTATGAATTTCGCCTATTCTGCCAAAAGAACTTGTCAGTTGATACACAGTTCTTCTCTACGAAGCAGTGTAACTGACGTTTTCATTATTGTATCCTTTTTTGCCCTCCGGCACATATTCGCGGCACGTAGGTCACACATAATGTTTGATGTAGGCTTAGGGTAAGAATTCTATTTAGAACGCCCCCCCCCCACCCCCACCCTTCCACGGCTTAGTCAGAGCACTCTGTGTCCAGAAGTATAAGAAGATTAGAAACGAAAACACCATGGGGTATCTGGTGGTAAAACACGTAACGAAAACAGAGTAAATTCGGGTATGCAATTTTCACTTTTCAGATGTGCGCAGTTGTAGTGATACTTCAATAGCGAACCTAAGGTGGTTATTTTGTCAGTAGACGCCATTTTTCCCCAAAGCAAACTGTATACAGTCCGTGCTAGAATATAATTTCTTGCACATATTATCATTACACGGAAAATATATAGTGATTCTGAGGTGCGTCATCCCCGTTGTGTTGGTTCAATAACAAAGAATTTTTGTGTATTACATATACAGTACAGCATAAGAATAGTAACCTACTATGACACATGTACATAAACAACTAATGGTAATTCACTCATAACAGCCCTAGGTCATGGTACCCACTATTGAAACAACGAGATCTCGTTCCCCCTCCCCCCTCTCCCCCCACCCAATCCACAACACCTTCAAAAAACACCCCACACAACTTGTATAGCTGCTCTGTAAGTTAAATCACAACCTGAAGATGGCCAACATATAGGGCCGAAACATGTAGCTGTATACTTACTGTACTACTAGCTGAAATGTAGTTGTGTTCGACTGTATGTGTAATAGACAAAAATTCTTTGTTATGTATATTGATGTGTATAATATATTCCAAGATATTAGGCAATTAAATTCTAATTGCATGAAAGGGAAAGTTTGACAGGCTACTAGTTGCCCAGCTAGTGGAGGAATTTTGTGGTCCATTGTGGAACGTAAAAGTGCATTACCTTGTATACAAAAGCCTGCTAAACTAATACATACTGAGCCAAATAAATTCAGTCTACAACTTCACACGTTATTAAGTGCCTTCACCAAACTGCGAAAAGAGGCTTCGTCGTGTATGTCTGTCCATCTGTCCGTCCGTCCGCATGGAATAACTCGGCTCACACTAAACGAATTTTCATGAAATTTGTCGAGAAAATTCAAGTTTCATTAAAATGTAACAAAAATAATGGGTACTTTACAGGAAGACCAACATACATTTTGATCATTTCTCGCTCAGTTCTTTTTAGAATAAGAAGTGTTTCAGAAAAAGCAGTACGGAAAATCAAAACACAAATTTTAAGTTCAATTTTTTTTCGAAAATCGTGTGGAAAAAACACTATACAATCGGGCAGGCCACAGATGACAATACGGCGCATGCGCTTTACATGCTGGGTAACTAAGGCTACAGACCCACACTTAGAATAAGTAATACTTGTTGCTTTTTTACTAAAAAAACAGTTATGCGAAAGCGCCTCAATATTACGTTATATGTAATTTGCCTGTCTTGTTGATTCGAGTTTTTTTTTCCAGTATCATTCTACCGAACACTTAACACTTATTCGTCTACCACCGACGTTATGCGATGCCAGCGAACGACAGCGTCATAAAATAACTTTACAAAATATTTTATCAACTGGCATCTACACAAAAATTAAAATTCGAATATAGAAATTTAATTACCCAATTACGTTTAAAATGAAGTAAAACTGATCGTCTAGCAGAAATTAAAAGGGACTGAACATTACACATGCAATATAGTTCATCCACGAGATGGACAGACCACGTAGAACACACTGAAACTGATTACTGAATAGACAATGTTAGTCGAAAACCTACAGGGGAGATGCCATTCCGCACAGCTTCGTACAGGAGGAAGAATAAAACTGAAATGGGTAATGAGATGGAGAGTATGCGCGGTGTGGTCTAGCGTCTTTTGTTTTTTGGTAACTGGGGGGGCTTTGGTTAACACGGCTGTCAGCATTCGGGTTCCATCACAATTCGGGGAATAACTCTTAAACAAAACTGTATTCTTGTAATCGCTGAATATTAACACTCCGTCTTTGATTTCGTCGTAAAATTCCTACATGAAGTTTTCCAGCCACGCTACCTCAAGCATTCTAATGGTCCTTTGAATTACTGTACCTTCACGAGATCAGTAGGCTGTTATCGAAGATTACAGGTTTCTACGACATGACGCCGTGTATTTTCGTATTTAAGTACAAACTTTTCTGGAAAATCTGCCGTCATTTCCTGGGAAGATCTGTAAAGACGGTTGTACACATCTACCACCAAACTACACAAATATTGCAATTCACAACCTGCACATTCAGTGCCGAGATAAGCTCGTAATTTATACAGAACCTTCACTGCTTACACAAAGCTCACTGCTCACCCTTCAGCTCAAGTGTGAATTTGCTTTAAAAGTTACGTCTCTTTGTGCAGAGCCCTCAAGCGTTGTCGACGTGCAGTGTCTGCGGAGGACATCGGCTTCTGCCCTGCTCCATCTGCAACGGCTCCAAGAAATCTGTCCATCGCAACGAATTTACTACAGAGTTTGTGGCCCTTAAATGCATGCAGTGTGATGAAGTGGGTCTAGTACGCTGTCATGCCTGCTAGCATCGCGAGGAATCTACAAGAATACATCCCGTCCAAGTCCTCACCTTGTCTGTGTGTGTGGATTAGTAATTAGATTTAGCTCTGCCCGACATTCTTTATGTCAAAGACTTCAACACATATTAACCTAAGACCATAATTTACAATATATGATAAAATGAGAATCTTGCATTGTAGGGAGTGATTATGTATGATGTCACCACGTCTTCTGATAACAATTTCATATCGCAAATTTCAAGAACATATGTGTCTAAGTGAGGCGATAAAGGATCTGCCCTTCGCAATATTATTCAAGAGTATCTACGCTACCAATTTCGACGTGGTTTAAGAATTAAATTTCAAAATATTCGCTCTTCAGTAACACGAACATCTGTTACAACTGACCTGTTATTTTATCTGGCAGAAGTATATGGTCGTCTAATATCCTTTACATTGTCTACTTACAGGATCCGACATGGATTCAGCTACATAACAGTTAACTAACGGAAACTCAATATGGATTCAGCAAAATAACAGACAATTTACCCCCGTAGATATGGATGTAGCAACGTAAGAGTTAAATTACAGAAATTAGATTTGGGTTCAGCAACGTAACAGCTGACTTACCGAAGTTCGATACGGATTCAACAACTTAGCACTGAACTTATGGAAGCGGAACATGAGTTCAGTAACACAAACTCTACTTTACGGAAGGTCGATTTGGACTGAACACTAAAAAAAACAGGTATTTTAGGAAGGACGTTGAATATGACGTAAAAAAATCTGGCAGAATTACTTTACACTCTCTCATTATGGAAGTTACATATGGACTTTAAATCTACAGAACTAGGGGTTTGAACATGTCGAACAGTTTAAACAGGAAATTACGCATTTTCGCCTGCCAAATATGATCTCGTGGCGCGGAAGCCAAATTGAGAAGAACGGACGCATAAATCCAAATGCCTCGGCTAACAAGACAGGATGTAAAAGGAAACCCCGTATACTTTGAATTTACTCTTCATGAGACCACGTTTTGTGGTGGATTACGGTAGTTTCAGTTAGAAACAAAGCCACTTTAAGAAATAAAATCCGTGATAACAATTTTTATACTGTGTTTCGAAGTGCCGTTGTGCCTTGTACGACTTCCGAGGTGTCAAGAGGGTATGGGATGAATAAAATAAACTTATTTGTATTAGATGTCTATTACCCTAATAAAAATATCACCTATTGAATAATACGTGATGCAAGTTTATGTTAATAAGCACAATAAGTCTTTTTAATTGACGTCAGTCTTAGGGAATATTGTTTGATTTGATATAAATATGTAGAGTAATTGTTCATTGACGTTAACGGCATAATATGATGTAAAGTGGGTTATATCCACTTTAAGTCGCGTAATACTGTTGGGTTTTGTGATCATGGAAGCATAAATGAAGTAATTTCCCTTGCTCAGATATGAAGTTTAGCTTGAAATAGACTGCCGTAGCCACGAAACGTGCAGAACAGAACTACAGTGACACTAGCAAAGGAAAGGGAAAGTATTCTGTATCTGTTGACGTTTGTTGTTGACGTAATGCTAGCAGCTCGGACTGTAACACAAAATAAGTTGCAAAAATGGCAAATTACCATAAGAATATGTGCCAATACATTAAACTGTCAAGTAGTTACTTGTAACATATGGAGATTATGATTTATTTCTAATTAACAAATTTTATTATTCTTGTTAAATCAAACCTGACTTGAATTCGAGCAGATGTCTTATATATTTCAGAGTATATTTAGCTTGTCATTATTACTCATCACTCACTCCACGCAGTCTGCAAAACTGACTTCAGGTTTACGTAATTTCAAAGAATTTTCACCAGTCCTGTGAATTACGAATAAAAAACTGAAATCAAAATCAGATCTGAACTTTATCAAAACTTTATAAATACAAGTACCTACCGCAATGTACCTTCTCAATCTTACACAATTTCTAGGCTTGTAATATAAAAAGGAAAGTGTTCAGAGAAAAACACGGGAGAAGGGAAAAAATTATTTGTTTGTTAGAAAACTAATGTACATAAAATGTCATAGGCTGTATATCGTAGTATATATATTTTTTCTGCTTCTTAAGTCATAAAACGAATAATACGACTGCTTCGATAATAATATCGGAATGTTTGGAATAATCTCACATACATTTATACGGGGACTTATTTATAAGGGCACCTTGGGCACCATGCGGCAAGAGAAACTGGAAATCTAAATTATTTGTAATTACGATTTATATCCTAATTTTCACACAGTACTCTCTCCTGAAAGTGGACGGGGTAGCTCAGTCGGTATAGCGACTGACTACGGGCTGGACGGTCCGGGATCGAATCCCGGTTAGGACGAGATTTTCCGCCCGTCCAGACAGGCCCTGGGGCCCACCCAGCCTCCTGTAAAATGGGTACCTTGTCTTTCCCGGGCGTAAAGTGCGGCCGGGGCGTGCTGCTGACCACTCACCCCCTTCTGGTGTCGCTGTCATGGAAAAGTAGAGCTATACCTCTACCCACCCTCTGTACCACACCGGGCCTGTAACGGGATCACTTTACCCTTACCTTTTTTTACTCTCTCAGAGCGATACGGAATAAGACTCTGTTAATTTGAAGTGTGTGTTTGAATTGTTTCTCTTACAATAAATTTACTGCTTGGTCAAGTAAAGAAAATGCTCCCATAATTGCAAGGAAGTTAGTAAGTCTGAATTTAGTTGAGCTCAGTAATGAAATAAAATCAATTCATGAACGAGAAAATTATTCTTTGTCTTAAAAAAATAAAAAACGTCTTAGGTTTCTGAGTGCTTAATTGATACAGAGGAGAAACTCTACTCCAGGAAGTTGTTTATTTTATAAAGACACAAAAGTCACTCCGCGGTAGCACAGTGGTTAAGCTGCTGTGCTACAAATCGGAAGGTCGCTGGTCAGTGGATTTTTCTTTGACATAAATTTCTTCCGATCGCACTGTGGCACTGGGGTCGACTCAGCCTCTAACAGAAATGAGTACCAGGAGTGTTTCCTGGGGGTAAAGGTGGCCGGTGCGTAAGGCTGACAACCTACCACCATCCTGTGCCGTTGTCACGAAATCTGGGAGCCTTAACTTCCTGGAACCCTCTGGGCCTGTCCAGGCATGTAATGGAACTGCTTTACCTTTACATTTTACACAAAAGTCTCTACCATATTTCCTGTGTTGTCAAAGAGTAGAGTAGTATCCTTGTGAGAAGTCTACCTACAGACGGTTTTGATCGTGACTTGTAGATTTCATTTTAACTTTACTTATCGGGAAAGAATAATAATGACTCATGGCACACTCTAGGAAGAGAAGAGTGTCATGTTAAATGCAAAGTGCTCTCATAGGTGCACGCGTGGATGACACGCAAAGTTTTATGTAAGCCGGCATTAGCTCATTTTTCCAGTTGTCTTTTGCAATTTCATATATAGATTTAAATTTTCGCTCCAAAACTTACGAAGATTCTAGGTCAATGATATAAGCTACAATACTCACAACGCCTATTCAATTACCTTAACGAATAATTTATACAGCTAAATCTGAGAGGTGTGTTGGACTGAAAGTGAACATTAAGTGATACGTAAAGAAAGATGTTATTTTAAGCGTATCAACATATTCGCGTAATTTGAAATTATAAACTTGATTACCCTATTCTTTGTAACGAAAATTACTGAAGTGCTACACTTCGATCCTCTGTGTCATTACTTCTGCTGTGTGTTGTATCTAAAGTGTTAGGAAATATTTTAACTGAACTTGGCAAAAAAAAGGTTATTTTTTTAAATCGTACTGTTCGTTTCTACGCCTATATGTGCTGATGTAATATTTTACAGTTAATTGTTTTATTCGTTATATAAACAAAAGAAATGATTATTACAGAACAAATAACGCTCATGATTTTCAACATTATTCTCCATATTATTTTAATCGCATTACCAAGATGAGATGCTGTCTGATATTTCCACACTGGTTTCCATTTCAGACGTACTGCGTTTTGAGGTTAAGTAAACATTTGTGTCAGCAGTTTTTTGTTTGACTTATCGTACTGTTTTAATATTTTAGTTTCATAACAATATGAATTAGGCCCATTAGCTGTTGACATAACTTTCAATTTCGCTCCATTCTATATTGTGTCGGTCGATGTGTACTTCAGTACCAAGTTATACGGAATAACTGCAGAGTTAACATTGCAGTAGCTCTCAATTCTTTATTGTAAGACAGTTTCATTTTATTATCTTCATCATCATGTTTCATAAAGGTTTCAAATTAAAAATGTCTTATTTCAAACGAACTGAATAGAATATGTAAAATGATCTAGTGTCTTTAAGAATGAGTTCTTCACTTATGTATTAGAAATGATAGAATCTTGAATACTGTTTCTTTCCTTTAACTGAGATGTATTTTAGAATTAAATTGTAAATATCTGCAGTGGATATTATTTCATAATAATGAACACGATCAATTTCCTTGCTTGATCAATAAACAAAAGCAATTAAACCTCTACTCCTTTGTTTTAAACATTCATGGTTATCTTATGTATATTGGACTGTACATCATTGTGATAGTTGAAGAATAAGAGACCAACTTGATGTCACTAGTTATTAAATTTTATTTCACTTCTTCTATGCTCAACAAGTTTCGGACATTAATACATCCATCATCAGGAGCTTGCGACTTTTCTATTGTATCACCACATTGGTCGTGTGTTCTTGTTTCGATGTGTGTTAGAGTTTCGGTGTGGC
>Ga0123354_10022178_pt1 | contig 10010 bp, 9 predicted proteins | sample TergutLab28metaG_2_FD_97872 | JGI IMG/M metagenome (GOLD analysis project Ga0123354, IMG submission 97872) | Labiotermes labralis P4 segment gut microbial communities from Petit-Saut dam, French Guiana - Lab288 P4 | ecosystem: Host-associated > Arthropoda: Insects > Digestive system > Gut ...
TGTTTAATAAACAGGGATGTATGTGACAGCACACTGGGTGTTTAATAAACAGGGATGTATGTGACAGCACACTGGGTGTTTAATAAACAGGGATGTATGTGACAGCACACTGGGTGTTTGATAAAGAAGGACGTATGTGACAGCACATAGGATGTTTGATAAACAAATTCACTATTTATTTACCACTCCGTTGTTGACACCCTCTAATTTCCTCTTCTATTCTTAGCCCTCGATGCACAAAGTGAAGATTTTTTTAAGTCTCAAATAGTTTAAAATTTCCATTATATTTTGTATTCACCCAGGACTCTTCTGGTTATAAAATCGAGAAGAATTAGATGGGCGGGCCATGTAGCACGTATGAGGAGAAGTGAGGCGTATTAGAGGGTTTTGGTGGGGAAAAGTGAGAGAAAGAGACCACTTTAAAGACCGGGCTTAGATGGGAGGATAATAATAAGATGGATCTTCAGGGAGTTGGATGTGGGTTTACGGACTGGATCGAGCTAGTTAAGGATAGGAACAGGTGGCGGGAAATTGTGAATGCGATAACGAACTTTCGGGTTTCATAAAATATGGTGAATTTCTTGACTAGATGAGAACTGGTTAGCTTCTCAAGCAGGACTCAACTCCATTCGACGCTGCTCGCTACAGTTGATACAGCAGCAATAACCATTTAAAACCCAGTACTGTAACTTACATAAATTTTAAACTGCGCCCGCAAGATATAAAGGTAAGTGTAAAGGTCACCCCCTAATTTACCGCGGTAAGATAGGCGAAAATACGCTCATACCTTTGTCCATGCTGATACTCGGCGCAGGATTAGGGTGGGTGGTGAACACCAAGCACCGGCTGCTCTGAACCGGTAAACAGTCGCGATATACAATGTAGAGAAGGCTGGGTGGGCCTCAGGCCCAGTCTGGAGGGATATGAAGAAAAAAATTGCCCTAATTTCGGTTAAAACCCCGGACCGTCCAGCCTGTACCGAGAAGCTGCATCTCAGCTGTATCTCAGCTGCATCTCAGCTATATCTCAGCTGCATCTCAGCTGTATCTCAGCTGCATCTCAGCTGTATCTCAGCTGCATCTCAGCTGTATCTCAGCTGTATCTCAGCTGCATCTCAGCTATATCTCAGCTTATCTCAGCTGTATCTCAGCTGCATCTCAGCTGTATCTCAGCTGCATCTCAGCTGTATCTCAGCTGCATCTCAGCTGTATCTCAGCTTATCTCAGCTGCATCTCAGCTATATCGCAGCTGCATCTCAGCTGTATCTCAACTGCATCTCAGCTGTATCTCAGCTGTATCTCAGCTGCATCTCAGCTGTATCTCAGCTGCATATCAGCTGTATCTCAGCTGCATATCAGCTGTATCTCAGCTTCATCTCGGCTGTATCTCAGCTGTATCTCAGCTGCATCTCAGCTGTATCTCAGCTTTATCTCAGTTGCATCTCAGCTGCATCTCAGCTGCATCTCAGCTGTATCACAGCTGTATCTCAGCTGCATCACAGCTGTATCTCAGCCCAGCCCACAAAACGTATTTATGTGTATTTTGTGTATCTGAGAAAAATGAAAATTACACATGCAACTGTAAATGTTTACTGCGCGGTACGAACTAAATCTTTAAATACGACTTATTGATACCAAACCAAGATGTCACTTGATACTGTGGGGCAATGTAAAGGATAAAAGATGCAAAGGCGATGGTTGTCAATACCAAACAACACGGCGTCTTACGTTCTGTGGCTTATTTTACTACGCTGTCAATATAATGCCAGTAGTAGGACCACTTATGAACGGCGAAAGGGAAGGGGTCCAGAAGGAAGCTCTAGTGGTTTGTCCGATGTGTTTTTTGGTATTATATGAGCGCAACTGAGGAAAATCACCAAACGATCGGTCAGGATAGGAATATCCTGGTCGAGGCTAGAACCGGACACCTCCCAAATGCAGATTCAGAGCAATACAGCATGGTGTCATTAACCAGTGTAGCCTACAAACCGTTTCCAAATATTACAGTCACTGCGAGCACGCCTAGTCACCGTGACGTCATAACGAACTTGTTGATAGCAATTAGCATATATATGTCCAGTAGCTGCCAGACTGAGAGCAAATCTGTACCATAATTTCGTCTATTACATGTGCGGCCAGACGCTAACCTCCGCATTACGCCCTTAATTACAAGCAATTCTTTCAGAGGTCGCGCATAAACAGGTTAATAAAATGATGTTCATGTTTCCGTTACTGTCCGCGACACTGGACTGTTGCTGCCAACTGTCCAATGTTGCCAGGAAAGTAAAAATTACAGCTTCGGGCCCCCTGCAAAGAAAATGGCCATCTAACCAGTTTGAGGCTCGCAGGATCTCTCTGCTGGATGTTTCAGCACTTGTAAACTCAATTAATGAAACTGCGGGCATATAAAACAGTGCTGAGTGTCAGACGCTGACTGCAAACAGGAGGCCGGGTTTCTGGGACCAACAGCGACACAAGGCACCAAGCAGGCTGACACCAGCCGCAAGTAAAACTGCGTGCCGCTTGCAAGGTATCATGTTGTCACAGCGGTGATGTTAGATCATCAGATCTCCTGGGCTATGACGCCGTGCCTTTGGGTGACCGCGTAGTTTTCAGATTGAGCATCAAGAGGTCCAATAAGGATGGAATGTAAGCTAGGACTGCTTGATCGTGACAATGAAGGTGTATGTCGAAACGTCGGATATCACTCGTCCAGACACAGCATCATAGCCATGAACACTTGAGACGTTACGTCACTTCTGCCATACCAGTTGGAACTAAAGTGACGTAAAGGTACAATCGTCTCTGTGCTTAATTAAACACCACGTCATAAAAGACTATAAGAAAGTGGAGGTATAGCTCCACATATTCCTAACTTCTGCACTAGATCCAGACGAGTGGTAAGGTTGATGCGCCAGTTACTAAGCACAAGGGGGGGGGGGGCTGGGAGGGCCCCAGGGCGGATCTGGACAGGCCATGAGAGCTACGGGAGGTTGAGTTTCCCAGATTTTAAAAAGGTGGTAAGGGTTGTCAGCCTTACGAACCGGCCGCCTTAACCCTGAATAAATATTCCTGGTACTCTTTTCTGTTACAGGCTGAGACGACTTCAGGGTCATAGTGCGGTCGCAAGGGTTATACCAGTAATATAATCGGAAATCGAAGACGCGACCTTCCGGCTCGTAGCGCAGTGCCTCAACCAACTGGGCCAGTGTTTAGAAAAGGAAAAGGAATAGCAGTTAGACCAAACAGTGGCAAAAACGAAGATCTCGATACGCACACACAAATCTTATGACAGACTTAATGCTGAATGAGCCAAACGACTACAAAATCTTTTGCAGTTGGATGATCCGTCATTTGATGAGCCACTCGAAATTGTTAGCCCTGCTATCGCTGATGTACGAGAAGCTGCCACTCTCAGCGTTCATCCAATTCGCTAGGCTATTCAGCAAATGGCAATTCTTTGTTTGTTTGTTTGTTTGTTTTTGGCACGACAGACCCCAGTGGGCCATGGTCTTCTCATTCACGAGGTTTCTAGTTCACACACAACTACGCACAACAGTCGGTAGGACTCCTCTGGACGAGTGATCAGCCTGTCGCAGAGACCTCTACCTGACGACACACAACACTCAAAACACACAGACAGCCATGCCCCCGGTGGGATTCAAACCCACAATCCAAACAGGCGAACGGCAGTAGGTACGCCTTAGACCTCGCGGCCAACAGGACCGGCCAGGGAAATGCTTTTGAAGACCTTGAATTCATAAGGGTAATATTTCAGGCGCTTGGAATTGTGCTGGAAACGCGTTTACTGTTCAGCAGACAGACTTAACTGAGTGAATATTGCGCAGTGCGGTCCACAGACTGGTCAGTCCTGCCTTTTCTCTCGCACAGCATACTGGGACAATCGAACGTCCAAACATTCAATATTACAAACGTACTGACAATAATATTGTGCAGTAATTATGAAAAGTTAAAGTCCCGGTGTGGCCCAGAGGGTGGGTAAAGGTATAGCTCTACTCTTCCATGACCACGGCACTAGAAGGGGGTGAGTTGTTAGCAGCACGCCCCGGCCGCACTTTACCCCCGGGAAAGACCCGGTACCCATTGTACAGGAGGCTGGGTGGGCCTCAGGGCCGGTCTGGGTGGGCGGAAAATCTCGTCCCCACCGGAATTCGATCCCGGACCGTCCAGCCCGTAGTGAGTCGCTATACCGGTTGAGCTACCCGGCCCAGCAGAAATTATACTTGACAATATTATTGAACGTCTAGGAGTCATTTTTTCTCCTGTAGATGTTGCACGGTCATAAGTAAATCGTAAACAAATAGGCTTGCTTTGTCCTAAGGGCGAATTCCAATCCAGCGGCTTGAAAATCAAGATTTTGCACGCCTCTCAAGCGCGCATGTAAGAGCAACGCAGCCAAAGAGAAGCAGAGGACGGAAAAAAGTGACCAGGCATTATATGTGTTACGTGCCTACAACGTACTTATTAAATGCTTCACTGATGTCGTCAATGTGCCTCCGTAAATTACGTAGCAATTTCAAAACTGGATTGTCCTCCTCCCCCCCTCCTCCCCCCAAGTCTGTGTTGTCGAGTTCCGTATATATCCAGTCTGGTTATGTGTCCGTACTGCCGCTCAACTCAGGTACGTCGTGCCGTTGTAATTCAAACCGATTAAACCGTGTTACCACGTGCAACTGTCTCTGTGGGGGGCGCGTACAGTGTGCCTAATCCGATACATCAATACTGCCTAATCACCCGTCTCGTGATGCGTGATTCGCCGTTGCGCAGGACGGAGGTATGAAAAGGCAATATGGATTGCGCAAAACACAATTTCCATTAAACGTTTTTACACAGGCGAATCCAGAAGTTACGTGACAGAGCAAAATCACGAGCCATTGTCTAATCCCTGTCACGAGTCTATTTGGCACCATTCACACACAAGTGAAGGCTCTACGAAGACAGGTAGTGATCACCCGCTGGCTAATTTTTTTTTAGACTTGATGAAAAACAAAGAAATGTGATAAATTGCCTTCTAAGTACTGAGAATGGAATTTCTCTCACACTTCCTTCGCCATTCCTACTACGTTTCGTGTTGAGGTCATGACGCATTTACGCGTTCTTCATGTAAAGACTCAATGTTGTCGGAAGTATTTCCTCTCAGGCTATCAGTCAAGTCCACAGCGGCCTTTCCCATACAAGCTGGTTAACTCTTAATCTAGTCTTATGGTCTTCCTCTGTAATTCAAGACAAATTCTTAAAAGTAGGCCGCGACTGCTTCCTTGCTCATCCAATCCAATTCATTGCTCAGGTCTAAACGCGACGTTTGAGTTTATTATAACCAACGGAGTCTTAATACAAAAGCAAGCAAATAAACAAACAGTTATCGCAAACTGAGGCAAACTTACGCCTCGTCACGGTTTATAAGGCTGGCCGAGCAATGCAGGGTTCGGTTCCCAGCTGCCCCTATCGCTGGGCGGTCCACAGAAGAGTTATAGATGCAGTAGGGGGTCAAGCTGAGAGAACTCTCGATTAGTTCGGGCCGGAGCCCGCGGCGTGATGGAGTGGCCGCATTCGTAACGTGTCAGCAGGCTTTGTTATCGGGCAGTCCGTGGGTTACGGCATCGTTTGTCTGTTGTCATTCGCGCCACCGGCAATGGACAACTCAAGTGCGTGTTGGAGCCGCCGTCCATTCTGTACGAATTGCTGAGCATGAAGCGCCAGTCAACTTGCCGGATGAACTGACGAAGTAGCCACTGTGAAGCAGACCAGTACGGTGACGAGGTTACGGACTGGACGCCAGAGGAAACTTGCTTTGACTCCAGGGAGGGGCAACATTTAATCTCTTACCCAATCCACCCAGACCGACCTTGGAGTCCACAGAGCAGTCTACTCAATGCGTGCCTGGAATTCCATACAGCGCAGGCGTGTGGGATGTTAACATGACTACTCAACCATTCATCATCTAGCGCAAAAAGAACAAGTGGAGCTGTACCTACACTTCACACGTCTTCATGATATATGTTTAATTAAGCAAGGGTGAAATGTGCTTTCAGGCTGTGCCTTTAGTTACACACTTATGCATTATTTCCAATTCATTTTTCATAATCCATTTTACCATTCAGTGTTCTGCCGCACTTAAGATTGGATGCCGTGCAGTCTGGTAAATATCACATGGGTAAGATTTCTACCAGACTACATGGTCTCACTTTCCAGACGAGGACATTCTTCATAGTGACGGCCGTGAGGGCCGCTAATGTAACTGGTACATTGCGTCTGGGCCAATGACAGCCTATGGGCCATTGACAGCGTATGGGCCATTGACAGCTTATGGGCCATTGACAGCTTATGGGCTATTGACAGCGTCTGGCCACTGACAGCATCTGGCCACTGACAGCGTCTGGCCACTGACAGCATTGTTAAATAAGCCATAAAGAAATACAACGTACTACAAAGTGCCAAACTACTAACATTAGGCATCTGATGTTTCAACTGAATTTTTGAAAAAGTGACTAGCTTATTTACTTACTAACGAACCAAATAGCTAACTAACCAACTAACTAACTAACCAACCAGCCAACTAACTAACTAACCAACCAGCCAACCAACCACCCAAATTTTGAATTTCTGTGTTTGGACACACGTACTGTGGTGGATTTATAACTAACTAACCAACTAACTAACCAACCAATCAACCATCCAACTAACTAACCAACCAACCAACAAACAAACCAACCAACCAACCAACAAACCAACCAACTAACTAACTAACCAACCAATCAACCAACAAACTAACTAACCAACCAACTAACCAACTAACTAACAAACCAACCAACCAACCAACCAAATTTTGAGTTTCTGTGTTTGGACACATATACTGTGGTGGATTTATAACTAACTAACTAACTAACCAACCAACCAACTAACTTACTAACTAACCAAATCAATCAACCAAATAACTAACTAACTAATCAACCAACCAACCAACTAACTCCATGAATTACAGCCCTTCCTGTAAAGCTAATTCTTATTCAGTTAATAGAACACTTTATCACATTTTATTTAACCGGAAATTTCGTCACCATGTTTACATCAGTCCGCCCCTCTTCCACGTTCGAAGCTGCATGAATATCTACAGCGTCCTGTTCTGTATCTTTAAGATCCAATTTAACATTGGCGACACATCTACGTTTAATTGGGGCAGCTAGCACTTGTGGGAGACAAAACAGGTGCATGCAGGCTGTTGGTGGGGAGGTCTGAGGGAAGGAAAACACTTGGAAGACCCTGTAGAAGATGGGATGATTATATTAAAATGGATCTTCAGAGATGAGATAGGGAGGTATGGACTGGATTGATCTGGCTCAGGATAGGGGACAGCTGGCGGTCGCTGTGAATGCGGTAATGAACCTTCAGATTCCATACAATGTGGAGAATTTATTGACTAGCTGAGAACCGGTTAGCTTCTCAGGACGGACTTTGACCCACGCAGTTATTTATCTACGTCTAAGACTTCCAAGTGTCTCTCTCTTGAATTCAGATGGAGATTTTAATGATTCAGTCACTAAGCAAACCGTAAAAAAGCTGTGTCCGTACTGAGTCAGTCACTCAGCAAACATTTTACACAGATTTCAACACGTAAACATGCAAACAGCATCACAAGTTCATTCCAGAACTTCCTGTTTGTATCGCCCAGACACAACTGTGATTCATGTCCATACGTCGTGGGGCTTTCGGTTTTGATTTGAGGATTCAGTAATGTTTCTCGCAGCTTAACATGCCGATGGGTAAAATAAAAGAACAGCTTGCGAGAGAGTTCTATAGCACATTCCTATTGAAAGCTTACAGATTCCTTACAAGATGAGCGAAGGTTGATATTTATACGCTGTGAGATAGGATCTGGAGATCATGAGATGCATTAGCCGCAACAATGGCAGACCTAAGTGCCGAGCTAATGGACTCGTCATCAGGTGTCAGTGCTACCAAGCTCACAGCATATCAGGCGCTTTCCAGTCCAATTAAGATGCGTCTATTTTCACAGCAGGCACTCTATTCTGATCTGACCAATTTCCGCCACAACAATTCGACGCCCACTCCAATGTTTCTCAAACAGTGAGCAGCCAAGTTATGCACTCGAAGGCGTCTTTACGCGGGATAACAGCTGGGATACCTAGGGAGCTGGTCGAGCGGGGAATCGAATCCCTACAGGGGCACACATTTTTCTTTTACCAAAACGTTCAGACCAATTCTGGGGCCCACCCACCCTCCTAATTAATGGCTATCGGCTGTAAAGGGATCGGGGTTTGAGGCTTACTCACCGCCATCTACAGCATAGATTAAGAATGCGTGGAGCCATATTTCTTTGCCTCCTCCATGCCTGCACGGCGTGGACACGGAAAATTTAGCGTTTTGCTTTATAAGATAAAGTTACACCTGTGAAAATTTAAGCACAATTTAATAATAAGGTACAAGGGAAACGGAGTTGTTGCTCCATGCATCTTTACCTTGGCAATAGGTGGACACCAATGGTCACGTCACCGGCCAGGCCGCTGTCACTAAGGAAAAGAAGTCCCATACAAATTGGACAGGATACTGGGTGGGTTCAAGGACCGGTCTGTGGACAGGATACTGGATGGGTTCAAGGGCCGGTCTGTGGACAGGATACTGGATGGGTTCAAGGGCCGGTCTGTGGACAGGATACTGGGTGTGTCCAAGGGCCGGTCTGTGGACAGGATACTGGAAGGTTCCAAGGGCCGGACTGTGGACAGGATACTGGATGGGTTCAAGGGCCGTTCTGTGGACAGGATACTGGATGGGTTCAAGGGCCGGAATGTGGACAGCATACTGGGTGGTCCAAGGACGGTTCTGTGTGCTGAACAGAAGAAAGAAATCGTCCGGGTCGTAGACTGCTCACAATACTGACTGAACTAACCCGTCTCACCACTACATAGCCCAGCCCTGATAATGTTGTTCCTGCTCCTACCTTAATGGCACACAAGGCTGTTAGAAGCACACACCATCACGCCCCGGCCGCTTTACCTTCGCTAACGAACTACGTTACCCACTGAATAGGAGGCTGTTTGGAAAGCAAGCCTGGACATTTTGGAGAAGAGAAAATTTCTTGACTTACCGAGACTCGAAAGCCAGACTTTCCTGTCGTTAGCCCAGTCACAATACCGACTCGTTATCCTATACAATTTATTTCGTTGTAGGAAAATAAAAAAAACTCTCCATTTGCCACGAAAGTGAGCGTTTGGACCGAAAACTGCTGAAATTTCTCCACAGCAGATTGCATTTGTATGTACCCATCCGCAGACAGCTGCCTCCAATTTGCGTGTAATTGACAGCCACAACATTTGGTGCCCAATCCACACGACTGTGATGAATTTCGCGTAAATAAGTGGGTTTGTGTCCTGCAGCAGACTTTCAAACACCGAACATCTCCGGTGTGCCATCCGACAGGTCACTGATGACGTCCCGAGTCCCACCTGCACATAGATTTTGCTTCTGTGCCATTTAACTGCTACACACTTCCCATCTTTTCCATGTATTCCTTTGGGATCCATTTTAATATTATCTTCCATTGTACGGGCAGGTCGCTGTCTGCCTTATTTCTCCCCACCAATACTTTACACTCATTTAGTGTCTTCCATTAGTTACACAGCTGTCGTCCTTCTCAAATTTGTCTGTCGTTCACCGAACTAACAGTTCCTGTACCGGAACAATACAAGACATTAAGCTCCTCATGATGAATTTTTCTCCAGCTTTCTGTTAGTTTGGTCACCATTAAGTATCCCTCGACACCTTGTTTTGGAACGTAATGTATGCTTCGTTCTTAGGAGAAATTTCGGAACCCTTTTCGCAGAGACGAACCACTTAGTCTGAGAGGAATATCACGTGAGCCTTTACAGTCAAGATCTGATTTTTATCTACGGCAGGTGTGGAACTAAACCGTGCCTTCTGTATGCTACACAGTACAATAAACTAACCGTGCCTTCTGTATGCTACACAGTACAA
>Ga0123354_10022182_pt1 | contig 10009 bp, 3 predicted proteins | sample TergutLab28metaG_2_FD_97872 | JGI IMG/M metagenome (GOLD analysis project Ga0123354, IMG submission 97872) | Labiotermes labralis P4 segment gut microbial communities from Petit-Saut dam, French Guiana - Lab288 P4 | ecosystem: Host-associated > Arthropoda: Insects > Digestive system > Gut ...
CCACCCCTTCACCCCCCTCCACCCCCCCCCAAACTTTCCTCCCGCCCCCACACCCCCACTTTCTAAACCTCTTCCCCCCCCCCCCCCCCCCAGTGGAGGAACCCATAAAACAACTTTTCATATCCCGCGGAACCCTAACCTATGAAATCGAAAACAAAATGACGACGCGTTCAGTAGCCCACGTAGACTACTCCAGTACTGCCGAATGCCGAACAAAAATTCCCGCAGTATTTCGAGGTATATTTGAAATCTTTCACGGTACTTACAAGTTTGTATTTATTTATTTGATTTCACAACTTCTCGCGCAACCTTTAAGGACGTTGTGCGGAATCCTGGTTGGTAAACACCGCTACAAAGATTTTCGGTCTTTCAAGTGGCTGCTTTTCGACCTCCCCCCCTCCCCCTCCATCAACGCCTGTTTAATTTTTCGTCCATATTCGGCCCACCATGGTCTCCCAGATTTTACGATAACTTACTTATTACACTAAACGTTTCTAATATAAAAAATTAAGAAGAAAATAGAAACTGGAATGTGTTTGGTTGTTAGGTATGATTGTTAATACGTGATCAGTACGGTCTGTTTAGTGACACTGCCAGGACTAAGTGTCTAGCGTCGATGATAGCTGAATGAATATGAACTTGGCACAAGGGCGGAAGGATAATGACAGAGAAAACTCGAAGCACTCTTCCAGTGCCAATTCGTCCAACACAAATCCAATAAGGACCGTACATGATCCCAATCTGCCTGTTTGCACCGGCAGTACTGTCACTAAAGCCGAACTGGACGCCCAAACACTTCCAATTCCAGACCAATTAAAACTCTGGGAACCGTTTCTACGGAAACCGCCGTAGCGTGACAAGCCTGGGTGCAGTATATCCGTTGTTCACACCGGTCAGCAAGCAGAGCCCCTCCTCAGAGCGCAATGACAAACGAAACGTTTCAGTAAGAAGACGTTAACTAGCATGAGATCGTGAACAAAATGGCCGCACATCATAACAGCTAATTTCTAGTGGTAAGAAGGAAACCACGATTTCGTCCCATACATTTTTATTACTTGCCTAATATTTCTTGTTATTCTGCTTTCGTTCCAGTCTACGGTTTTTGAGCAGTGACTTCAGTGTCTTTGTTACCCAAGCACAAATTATAAAACACACATAATTTCTGTACCATGAGTTCCAGAAACATTTACCCTAACAGGATACCAACATTGTAAATGTAAGTTTCACACAGCACACGAAGTACAAACAACAATGGACTACTAAAATTTATGCAAACTCGATTTAAATACCTCCTCCTTACGCACCGCGTCTCTCCATGTAAATGATAATTTCGTTTCTAGAAAATGACCCAGAAAAAAAGGTTAAAGCAATATGTTAAATGCGTATACTCCATGACAGCACAGAACTTTCCATTTGCTAATTCCGCAGCGCGGCGAGACAGAGGCACTGGCTCGCTCCTCCATGTTAAAGCGTTAGGTGATTACGTGACGGAACCCTTCCGGCAGTTTAACATATTTAGCTCTTTGTTTTGCACAACTAAAATAGATGGCCCCCCAGAAAAATTAGGCAATTTCGCTCGTGTCTGGACTCATTCTGTCCAACTTTGTAATGAAGACAGTGGCTGTCGAGTATGTTCACGTATCTATCATCGCCTTGCCTTAAGCTCTTGGACTGCTCCCGTTATAACGAAGCGTTCCCTCCACCGATCTGTCAGAAGTCCGTGACATCCTTATTTGCTTTGTTCATACTGACAAAATGTATCGTACATGCGGGTAATAAGACAGGGACATACTCGTAGAACTAAATTTGGTTTCCTTCGTTTCTTTATAAAACCTCCTTTATATGGAGTCCAGATCGCCTCTGGGGCTCACCTTGTCTCCCATTCAATGGGTAGCGGGGAATCCTTCCTGGGGGATAAGCGGCTGGGACGTGAAGCAGACAACTCAGTTCCATCTAGCGTCGAAGTATGCCACATGACAAGGACAAATATACCTTTCAAAAATTTCTAGACCAGCCTCCTTCCAGTACCAAGACGACGGCTAGAAGTCCCTCGAATCCACCCTTTCAATAGCCCAGTCCACCCTACTGCGTATTTACCTTATTTCCCTCCAATCGTCTCCAGTGTTTCTCAACCGCCGGGCCGCGGCCCGGTACCGGGCCCTGGCATCAATTATATCGGGTCGCAAACGATTCTCCTGCAATTGATAACTAATTTAAATGTAATTTTATATTTGTCAACATGCCACACCGTACACATAATTGTACTAATAGTCTTCGCGATTATGCCATAATTAATTATTAATACTTATGTTGGTTTAATGTATGAACTTAAAAAAAATTGGAAAGGTACTGACGAGTAAATCTGTTGGGACCGGGCCCTCGTCTTGTGAAAAAAAAAAATTTACCGGGCCGCGGTCTCACAGAGGTTGAGAAACACTGGGCTAGCCAATCTATTCACAGCAATCTTGTTAATGCTGTCGACGCACGAGAACAGTTTTGGCATTGAAAGTGCTGGAGCTGGCGCAAGTAAGGCCTCTAGATGCTGTTTCTTTCTGTTGTGTTCCGTGTTGTTAGAGTTGTGCAAAAATTTGCCCTTAGGTTTTTATACACTGAACGCCTGACATATGACAACCAGTGAAGAGTGATGGATGCGGTGGTGGGGACAGGACCCACATGTTTTCTTTGCACGGCTAGCCCGGAGATAAGGGATTCTACCCATGCTGTAAAAGTCACAGCTGTTCTCGTCAGTCGAGGACAGTGGTGATAACTACATAATAAATGTCACAAGGATGGCAGTCATTTACTGTCGACTGAAGTGAGGTACTCGTGTTAAGTGAAACTGAAAGGAATAGACAGAATGCGGTCGCGTTTATTTTCTAGGTACAAGCCAGCCTTTCGGCTAAGGGGAATGAACCACAAAAAAAAAAAACTCCGGCAAATTACTGCACTGGCCGAGATTCGAACGCAGATTTCCTGAATACGAGTTGCAAGCCATAATGTTTGTGCTACTTTGTTTGGCGAGCTCCAGTATTTTGAGATCTGCGCTCTTTTTGGGATTTAGGATGGTAGGTTGTTATCGACGTTTCAGCACCACCTACCGGTTCCATCTTCAAGGGTCAAACAGTCAAAACAAATGGCACTCATACGTTGTTCCGAAACGTCGTTCGACAAATAAACATTCTACGCTGCATAAAATCCCAAAAGAACGCAGATCTCATGTACACCCAGTCAGAAGCCTGAAATCTTCCCTATTTTGTTTAAACGGTACTTTTTGCAGTCTAATATATTAAAATCATCAGCAGAGAATAGGAAACTGATGTGCTTTTAAATACGTCATACGGAAGAATAAGGCATGGCAGTTTAAAAAACTGTCTTCCGCCTCAATACCGTTATAATGAGAAAGTCACTAATGTATTACTGACCACCCGCACTTATTGCCCCATGCTAGTTTGACTCTTTTTTTTTGTCTCGGATTTTAACAATACGTTTATGATTTTGATACGGTGGAGTTAAAAATAAAAGAAAATTACAGGATCCCGCATCTGTACAGTAGACGACGTATCAGACTTGTGACACACAGCCGGAACGAACAACGCATTGCCAGCGGCATAGCTTGGCTTCTGGCGCCCGGAGCGAATAATCAAAGTGGTAAGAGAAATTAGGAACTGTTAAAAAAAATCAAATTATTTATTGAATTTACTTTCATTTGGCTCAGTAATTCAAAATATGTTGAGGGAAAAAGTAATTTGTTTTTCATTTAAAGTATTCATCTTGCCTCCCATTTGCCGCCCCTTGGACTCTACCGCTCGGGGAGACCGCACCACTCCACGCCCCAACTACACTCACGTTTTTTGCACTATAATCACAACAGAATCCACTGATGGTTTCTTGCACAAGCGGTAACGAGCCTTGGGGTGCCATGCAAGCCTGCACAATGACTGGCCAGCTACAAGACCATCAGCGCTTCAAGAAATTAGGCTCCTAGTACAGAGAGAGTGAAGAAAATTTCGAACTAAGACTGACGTTAGATAGTAAGACTGAGGTAGAGGTGTCGCGCTGTTTAGGAATTCATCTCACTGAATGGGGACGAAAAAATAGGCCTACGTTATTGAAAATGTCAGTAGCGACTTTCGTAGCTGGTGTATCTTCTGTAACGTCCTGAACAGAGAGCGCTGCAAGTGGCTGGCTCAATGGATGGATGGAGGCAGAACAGGTTTCATGTCGTTAATTTTCAGAGGCAAGCTCGTATATTGAGACTCCAACATTCAACCTTGACGCGTATCATGTCCTGTTCTTCTGTTTTTGACGTTGTATCTCCCATGATGACATCTTCCCCCTTTCTTTCCCAGTTTCTGTCTCTTAATTCTTCTCGTTATGCGTGCATGTCACGTGTTGGTCCATTATGCAAGTTAGAATGTAATTTGTATCACTGAGCACGGAAAGAACAAAGCACAAGGTTTCGGTGGGCAAGACCATTCTGTAAACAAAACACCGTCCGATGCCTTGTTTTAGCTTTAAAACATAGTACTTCGTTACAGCGATACTCATATTGTAATAGTTTGGCAAACTGTGCGTTGCAGAACTCTGTGACGTCATCTCCCTTAGCCACATAATAAAGTGATAGCTTCCTATTTGCAATTAATTAGCAGAGCATTACTGACATATGAGAACAAGTTATTCAGGTTCTTCATGTGTACATTAATACAGACACTCGTGGTTATGAGTATGGCAGACGAGCAGACATAGAGATGCGAACAAGTTAGCTTCTCACGTATCAGCGGGAATGAATTGCATAATTGAGAGTTCCCTGCATCAACCACATATCTAAATGCACTGCATACGGATGTGCCGCAAATGAGCCCATGTGTTAAGCAGTCACGCAGTGTATAACTTAAAAAAGGAATAAAGATATAGGAAAGCAAAATTTTGATGCCAACGTGACGCCAAACATTTCAAACTTTTTTTTTCTGGTGGTTATTGTGAGAATACATTCAAAGAAAAAACAGGAAACAGGAAGAGATTAACTAGCACTATGGAAGCAGAATTTCAACACCGCTAGTATCAAAGTCCGCCAATGGACACGACTGTGAATTCATCCCAGCTGTCCTCCATCCTCAGCATATAACCCCCGAAGATCCGTTTCCTTTTATACTCCTGTCTCCTTCTCGCCCTGCCTAGTGGATGTTTCCCACCCAAAATTCTAACAGTATTCCTTGTCTCTTGTACACCAGTCACATGCCCAGATCACTACAGTCTCGTAACATTACCAGGAGACTTACTCATGCAGTTTCTGATCGTCTGACACCCTAATTTCCTCAACTGCTTCGTCCTTCTTATACCCAAACAGGCACCCTATTTCCAACAGTGAAAAAAAGTCTCTCCGTGTGCCTGATCGTCAGGGTTTTGCAAAACAATCTGATGTGTTCTAACCGTATAATGACAAGCATATGTAGTGTATTATTCTGATTTCATCACAAACCGCATCTATGTTCGTGTTGTTTCCATATATTTAAAATTCTCAAATAATTAAAAAGAGGAATTCCACGGTTCGAGTTTGGTTGGGGAGCCTGACTGCCTTATTTCCTATATGTAACAATGACAGACAAAACCAGAAGCACGTGTATCGCTAGTAAGTCACACATCTGGAATACGGAGCAGAACTAAAACCAGATACTAAGTCCAGACGAACAAAGACCCCGATAAATTTATTTTCAGTTTAACACAATAATTAAACTCAGGAAAATACACTTCTCGACACCATAATCTAATCTGCGTGTACAATGGCAGATCAGGCTCTCTATGGTACTTCTAAAACGCACGTCTGACTGCTATGTTTATTCAGTAGATCCATCACGACTGGATCAAATTTATCGATACAAATGCTTGTATGCCTTCATTGTATAAAGTTCACAACATGAAAGCAAATTGAAGAAGCAGTGTCCGTTAGTCTCCGAAGCTACCGAATGGATGTCAGTTCGATGTTCTCACGCTGTACGCTCTTTCGGAACAAAGCTATGTTAGCCGTTGCGTGACGGTGATATTGGAGGCTCTCATGATGATGATGACTATCCTAAAAATGGAGGCAGCAGATTCCTCCGAGATTTGGGTACATTTATATCTGACTCCACAACGTCGCATCAAAAAAAAAAAATCAATAGACCTCCACATGTGTACAGAAAACGATACCACGGAAGATGGTTTCACTTGGCAAACGTTTGTCATTACGCAATATTGGACAAAAGTGCATAAAATCAAAACGTAACCTACAAAGTCGTGACTATTCGTCCGAATGTTTCAGCTCTCACGCCACTCAACGGATTTTGACGAAATTTGATATTAGGAAAAATAATAAATTAGTCGTGTGCATTTAATTTAACTCATTACCCTAAAAAAGCATCCTCTACCAGTAAACATTTTGGCACATAAATTAATATATACATCTCGTAACGACCTGTAACATTTATTTTATGCTTGAGTGGCAAGGAGGTATGTGTTTAAAATAAAACACCTGGTGCTACGCAGAAAGGTCTACTGCATTACATATTAACTAATAAAGGACATTGGTATACAACAAAGCACGGCGAAAAATTATGGCACTTGTGCAGTGTTCGATATGCCGTGTGAGTGGCACTCTAAAACCACATGTATTCTGCAATAAAGAAACAACGAAATAAAACATCATGGTTCATGCGACACGCAAAACGCACAGAGAAACACTTTAAAGTATTACTCTATCAGGACCGGAACTGGAATACACCTTACCACAAGTTAGCTTCCAGTCACCAGTAACCACAGAAGGAGAGTCGACTTTAAACAAATCGACCACTCAATTACATAGCTTTTTCCCCACTAGGCACCAGCCTAATTGGTCATGCGTTTGTTCGAAGTCTATCAATAAGAAAACAGAAGAAAGAAGAAAGGGAAGAATGAAAGAAAGAAAGAAAGACAGCCTAAGATTCAGACACCATATGCTTAAGTTGTATCCTACAACAAAGCGCAATACAGGATAAGCCATTTACTCTGCGTGGTAGTCAAGACAAAGACATACCGAGCAATCCTGATGGTGGCCACAAATCGGAAGACGGATCAAGTTCTGTTCAGCCCTGAGAATATGGCGGCTAACAGATCACATTTTGGAATGCGACACGTTACAGATGTATGACGTAATCAACACGTGATAAAACTTCGAGCAGAAACGCTATGTGCACTTGGCCTACATCACACCTTCAAACAAACGTTAAGCCAGTTTCCGTATCAGCTGGCCCGTAAGAACTGTGTGCGCGGTACGATAACATTTTATTTACGACAGTGGTGCTGCAGGAAAAGTTGGCCTGACCGACGTTCTTGAAAAGTAAGAGGAAAAAGCATATAGTCCAAATGATTTCTCTTTTACAGCAGTAGCCTTCAGGGGCCTTCGTGTTTATTTATCACATTAAAAAATCTAGGCGTATATGAAAAGTGATTAAATGGCGCTAATATATCACTGTGCCAGAGAAGTAAGATGATAACCCTCCCTTCTTATTTTCAATAGAGGTCTTATTAAAGTATGTAGTGATGGTAATATTACACAATGAGAGGCACACTTACGTAAAGACTTCAACACACACTTAATAACATTTACACTGCACCTTACTTCAGACATTAACTACCCGGACAGAGAATGGTCAATAGAATGTATAAATGACATACTATAATTAACAAATACAATACAATAACTTCCAATTGTAAAAAAAAAAACCTCAATAACAGTCAAAGGAAACGAAGAACAAGAACTGTTTTAGATAATAAAGTACAAAGGTAGAATGCTATTTAGCCTGCGGGCACATTAATCTATAATACAGGCCAGTTTGCATAATACCACATACGGACTTTACAATGTAGCCCTTAAAAGTTCCAGGAATGTTGTTGAAATTTTGTATAGGAGGCTATCACTAAGTGTCATCAGGCAATTCTGTTTAAAGTTTATTCACTTAAAATTATTAATTCTGAGCACTGCGTTATGGAGTATGTAGTCTCCTGCCAGTCATGTTACTTTATAGAGTACCCGCTAGCCTCACCACATACACTGAACCTGAAGTAGACTTCATAAATTCTATACACAACTTATTTACAAAACGATACGATTTGGTTTATATACGACTCTTTGCAATTTACAGCATAATATGGTCGAAATGCCTCATAAGTAGAGATATGACAGTCAGACCCTAATCGTATCCTTCATACGTCGAAAGAATACAACAAACTTTCTGCAGTTTGATATAGGTCTACGCCATTTACTGATAAAAGAATCTATGCAAACTTCCTGCACCAGTCTTCACATACGAATAACAAAAGCCTTGCATATGCTTACCCATCACCCCTCCCCCCACCCCACCCCCTGCGCAAACAAAAGACAGTCTTGCCTGCATGTATGGTTGTGTTAATGTAGTCCTTTTTTTGTAACAAGGTTCCGAACTCAAACTCTTTGCCGTTATTACACACTACAAGTTTCCTCCGTATCCTAGCAACTGATTCGCATCGATAAGACTGTAGCGCTGTTGTTAGAATAAGAAAAAAAAAACTTAGTGTCTGTAATAGGTGGAGTAGAGTTTGAAGTTACACATGAAATACCCTGAGAGATAAAACGATCCGCTCGTTAATGCAGTCTACGCGAAAGCAAAGCTTTCGTTTGTTTCTTGCGTGGGACGACCGGTAAGCCTTAGAGCGATGCACATACGCACAGAAAAGCGGGTATGTCTTCGCGCAAAGAATGGGCACCGAACCCATTTATGACAACAGGCCACGCGCGTTACTGTGGGCTGGTTCGAGGGCCGCACGTGGAAAAATAATAACTGGTATACAAAAAGTATTGCGTAATATACGTAGCATATACATAAGTTACAGATATGGCCGCGGGCCGCATAATACGACCTGGAGAGCCCGGCCGACATTGGATACACATCCGTGTAAAGCGTTCGTTATTTTAGTCCGGCGTTAACCAAACCCGCAATGACACGACAATTTCACATGAAAATACTGAACTAAAATTTCGTGAAGACGTCCGGTGACTGAGTTGTTTTATGGGCACAGGCGGACAGCCGGGCGAACTGACAGATTTTAACAGGCGCTGAACACGGACGCGAACGCACTTAAAAATGAATTTATTGGTCGATATTCTACCAATAAACACAGTGTTAGCGCTTAAGATTACTGCCTTATGGGGTGCGAAAAGTCGGTCAATATCTACCAGGCTGCACGAAGTCACACCCCGGAAGACGTCAGCCTTCACAGTCAGAGCTGTGATAACCTTAAATGTAGAATGCTGTTCAGCGCTTATGATGATAAAATGATGATACTGTTCGACAATGAATAACAACGAGTGATACTAAAATCAGCTATCCCAGTTTTACCCGTTGCACTCTGCTTGAGGTCCGCATCCAAATTATGAACCATCGTTTATAAAGTATCCTTTCTTGAAATTGGTAGCCTTGGCTGACATTAACGAGCTTCGCTTTACGAAAGCAGAGATTGAGTGGCTGACACTCCTGCTTCACAGTCAGGGGAAATATCGGGTTTGGATTTCGGCCCGGAGGTTGGCTAATCTCTGGGGTTTTCGTGTTTGCGTTGTCCCACCAGGCGCACGATGGGGCAATGGCTTAAAATAGTCACGGCTACGTCATCTTTCGCAATATTCACACGATCGGAGGGGGCATAACTTCTGCATTTGAAAGGCGTAGTTAAATGCCCCAGGAATCCAGCAAACAACCAATACAAGATACACAGGTAGAGTCCAGTTGGAATGTGATGGCACACGGTGACACACGTTAGGGGAAGTGAAGGGGAAACATGCGAATGGAGTGGGTAGCCAGTAGTCTCGCACTCTACCTCAGAACATGGTGTATCCAGCATTACTACTGCTGATGCGCACACCTCGGCTGCCAGTAGCTGTCCCCCCAGCCAATTTAAATGGACTCGTCCGTTTCGCTGAAAGACCAAATCTGGTTTCTGCGCGTGTGCCATCACGTTTCAA
>Ga0123354_10022183_pt1 | contig 10008 bp, 8 predicted proteins | sample TergutLab28metaG_2_FD_97872 | JGI IMG/M metagenome (GOLD analysis project Ga0123354, IMG submission 97872) | Labiotermes labralis P4 segment gut microbial communities from Petit-Saut dam, French Guiana - Lab288 P4 | ecosystem: Host-associated > Arthropoda: Insects > Digestive system > Gut ...
CGCCCATGCCCACAAGCACCGCCCACTCGTCGTTGGCGTGCTTGAGCTCGGCGTCAGCTGTCGCCTGGTACAGCAGGGCTATGGCGAAATAGCCTTCGGCCCTTGCCTGCTCCGCGAACGCTAAGTAGGCTGCGTTCGCGTTCGTTTCCCCCTGCACAGCGGCATAGAGGTTGGCATAGGTATCGCTCACTTCTGGTTCACTGATCGCGTCGGCTGCCGACGAGAAGTCAGTATCTTCTGAGACTAGCTGTACCGCAGCGATCATGGCGATCGCCACGATCAGTGCAAGCACGCCATACTTGAAAATGGGGTTCTTCCCATGCCTCCCTCTCTCGATTTTGTTATTATGTTTTTTCATTCATATTCCTTCTTTGTCGTATTGTACTTAAACGGTTTTTTTAAGAAGGTTTTCTGAAATTGTCCTCCCCCGCAAGGAAGAGACAGCGTAATGTGCCACATGCTGCCATGGCCGTCCTGAAAGTCCCATCAGCGAAAAAACTGCACTCCGCTCGCGCAAAGTGTTCCATCTGAACATACAGCGAGGCATTGTGATCTCTGCCTCGCCAGTCTGCTCATCCTCGGATCAAAGAATAGAGGTGCATCTATCTTCACGTTATTCACTGCCAGGTCCTTTCGGGCGTGCGCTCCCCCTCTGCGCAGACTGTCCGCTGCCTCATTGTCTGATATAAGAAAGCAAAAATGCGCCCCCTCTCACACAGGTTTGTCCACTTTTCCAATACCTGACAAAGAAGACAATAATGCGCCCCCCTCCAGCGCAGAACTGTCTCTGTATATAAATCTCCGTGCGCCTATATATTTGTAAGCAACTAACGCTTTTTTTCTTTAAAAAAATTCGACCGCATATTTCACTGGCCGCTCTTACGAGGCTGTTTCCAGCAACTTTTTGCATTCCGGTTTTTCTGGTCGAAGATCGCTGTCATGCCGTAGTCGGCCTCTATTCTGAACGCGAAACGTTACCTGCACTGATCATTCTTTGATGAAAAACACTTGGATGCATATTCCAACAGATTTTAATAACATTATTGGAATATACATCCATAGAGGAAATGGCCATGCACCTAAAGATCAACGATCTCGAGTTCTCTTACGCGAGCGTTCCCGTTCTTAACGATATCTCGCTCGACATCTCCTGCAATGAGCTCGTTTCCATTCTCGGACCCAACGGCGTGGGTAAATCGACTCTGATCCATTGCATTAACAAGATACTTCAGCCGGCCAAAGGCACGGTGTTCATCGATGAAAAGAACGTGAAAGAGGTCTCCATAAAAGAATTGGCAAAGATCGTCGGCTATGTGCCTTGTGCTTCTAAAGACACATTCCCCATGACCGTAGTGGATACCGTGCTCATGGGCAGGCACCCGCACAGCAAGTGGGGCTCGCTTGACAATGACCTTGAGCATGTGTACAAGACCCTGAAACTTATGGGGATTGAAGAACTGGCAATGAGGCCCTTCAACGAACTCAGCGCGGGTCAGCATCAGAAGGTCATGCTTGCAAGAGGCATTGTGCAGGAACCGAAGATACTTTTGCTCGACGAACCCACATCCAACCTTGACATAAGACACCAAGTAGAGGTCACACGCATTTTGAGAGATCTGTCAAGAAAAAATAATATCCTTGTGATAATGATCAGCCATGATATCAATATCGCATCGAAATATTCCGACAAGATGATCATGATGCACAAGGGTAAGATATTCTCTGTCGGAGAGCCGCATGACGTCATTACAGAAAAGAACCTCAAGGCCGTATACGACGTGAACTCCAAGGTGGTATTCGACGACGGCCGGCCGCACGTGATACTGCGGGATCCGGAAACGCCATCGCCTGTTTTCGAAAACAACGAGGAAAGCGTAATGTTATGTTCTGAGCCGGTAGGTGCAGTGCAGCCCACCTGACCCTCTGCAAAGATGATTTTATCCCGAGCCCTCTGCAGGTGCCCCGGGACAGATCATATTTTCTTTTTCTTAATGAGGTACACGTTCACTGCAAAAAAGGCTATGCAGAAACAAAGCAGCACAAATAGTGATATCCATGGGAAATCCCACTCCAGAGATGATGCCCTTATTGTAACGCTGGAATGCGTGAGCGGCAATGCGTACAATGCCCCCTGGAACACCTGCGGAAGGCTGTCGACGGAGAAGAAGGTGCCGCAAAGGAAGGTCATCGGAAGGATGACAAGATTACTGAAAGTGGCCATGGCCTGGTGCGTATTTGCCATCAAGGCCGCTGTGACACCGAGGAAAGAGAAGGTAAAACACGACAGCAATATACAAATAATGTAGAGAGGGGTAAGATGCAGATATTCTGGCACCATCACAAGCCCAATGGCGAAGATAATGCTGGAACTGATGATGCCTCTGATCGCCCCATGCATTGATTTGCCCAAAACGACCGCCGATATATTCAGCGGGCACATAAGCATCTCGTCCAGAGAACGATAGTAAAGACGCTGGACGTTCAGCCTTGTGGAGACGGACGAGAACGATGCAGACAAAGACGTCAGCGCTGCTATGCCCGGTATTATGAATGCGATGTAAGGCATACCGTCTATTTCCAGCCCTCTCCCGAGCCCGTAGCCGAACGCCAGAAGATACAGCAACGGACTCATTATGCTTGAGATAAGGATGTTCAGAGCGGTGTGCCTCATGAACCTCAGGTCCCCCCACATTACGTAGTAGGTCTCCCTGAAGAATTCGAACATCAGCCCTCCTCCACTTTCTTGCCTGTAAGTTCGACAAAACAATCCTCAAGGCTGGTGTTCCTTATCAGCACTGTGTATTCATCGCCGAGCGTGGAAGCAAAATCATTTGCGTCACCCCTTGATGAGAAATATTTGTATCTGGTAGAGTGGTCCGTGCCGTGATATTCGACGGCGGTGGACCCTATCCTGTTGCATAGTTCGACGGGGGACCCGTGCGCTATCATCTTGCCTTTATTGATGATGCCGACCCTGCCGCATAATGCTTCGATCTCGTCTATGTAATGCGATGTGAGGAAGATCGTTGTACCTCTGTCATTCAGTTTTCTTATGAGGTCCCATATCAGCCTCCTTGCCTGAATGTCCAGCCCCACGGTCGGCTCATCGAGGAACAGCACCTTTGGTTCATGCAAAAGCGAACTGACTATAGCAACCCTTTTCTTCCATCCTCCTGAAAGAGAATCTATCGTCCTGTCCATATATTCCTCGAGGCCGATGTATTCCGCAAGCTCGTCGATCCTTTTCTTCCTTTCATCGGTGGGTATCTTCTGCGTCAACGCGCGATACATCATGTTCTCTCTGACTGTCAGATCCTTATCGAGACTGATGTGCTGCTGAACCACTCCCATAAACTTTTTTGCTTCTTTTTGGTTTTTCTTTATATCATATCCGCCGACCGATATTTCGCCTTCCGAAAAATCGGCTAGTGTTGAGATGACCCTTACAGTTGTCGTTTTTCCGGCACCGTTAGGTCCGAGGAAGCCGAACATCTCTCCTTCCTTGACAGTCAGGTCAAGACCGTCTATGGCAGCCTCGTCCCCATACTTTTTTACGAGACCTTTGACAACAATGATGTCTTCCAAAAAGATCGCCTACCAATATCAGTTTGGAAGATACATCCAACCTATATAATTATTCGTAACTGGAAAGCCAGATGTTTTTTGAACATTTTTCATTGTCTGGAGTATACATCCAACATATTAAATATGGAAAACGAAATTCATCCCGGAGTACAATGGAATATACATCCAACTTGTTTAACTCAAACTAAGGAACTCATCCTTCAAAAGAGGTATTCATATGGTAGGAACAAGCAAGATAATAGCAATCATTGTCGTTGCTGTTGTGGTCGTTGCAGGTGCGAGCGTGGCGTTGCTCGTCATGAAAGACAGCAATGAGAGAGTCGCCATTAACGCTGCATTAGAAGTTTATGGCAATGCGAATAACGATAGCAAGATAGATCAGGCGGACATTGACCTCATCGGAGAGATCATCGCAGGTGAAAAGTCCTTTGAAGATTATCCGCTTGCCGACGCGAATTACGACGGCGTTGTTGATGAAAAAGATATCGAGTTGGTAGAAAAGATAATCAATGCCAACTCTGACAACAGAGTTAGAATAAACATAATAAATCACTTTGACGGAAGAGCTGTTGTAGAAAAGAATGTGTTGTATCCGATAACATCCGCCGTTTCGACCGGTGCAGCGAACACGATCCTCATTTTCAAATATCTTGGGATCGCCGATGAAATAAAAGGGCTCTCGTGGGCTGGCGCCCCTGACAGCTTTTTGTTCTCAGAATACATGCACCTTGTGACCTCAGAACAAAGGCTTGAGACATCAGCAACAAGGATGGACCTTGAGAAAGTATCAGAGCTCGTAGATAAAGACGGGGTCACTGCCATAATTACTGCAGACAACAGAACCTATGTTACAAACGCAGGTACTTTCAAAGAGATGGGCGTTGACACCATAAGGGTCATGCCTGCAGCGGTCGACACCGATGATTACATGTCGACAGTCCTTATGATCGCGTTTTTGTTCGATACCGATGGTAAAGGGTATATGCAAAAGTGCTCCGACCTCATCAAGTGGTATGAGGACTTTTTCACAGATCTGAACAAGAAACTGGGCGGCGTAAAGAACAAAGCCTCAGCGGTCACATCTTCATCGAACACAGCTATTTCGTCCAACACCTCCGATTACACCGACGTCCTGTTGGCCGCGGGTGCCGTATTCCCGATAACCAGCATAGACTGGGCGGGATCCGCATCAAAAACCTATGACTATTCGAGCGGGGACACATGGCTCAATGCTTTCAACATAGATTACGTCATACCGATAAGAACCTCTGTAGAGGGTATATTCAGCTGGTACGGCGGCACGGCAATAACTGAGGGAAGTAACACGCTGAAATCCTATATGAGCTACTTCCAGACACTGGAATGCTATAAAAACAGCAACGTATACATCGTGTGCGGAGATATGCCTGTGGTCCTGAGGATAGCGTACATTGCACAGATCTTGTACCCTGACGTCTTCAGCGAAGATTACGCATACAATTGCCATCTGGACTTTGTGAAGGCATTCTTTGGTTGGAGCGAGGACGATATCGAAGGAAAGCCATTCTACGTTTCTATGAGTGATGTAGGAATAGCCGTTTAAAAACAAATGCCGGGGTAACCCGGTCATTTTTTCCACCACATGGTGTTCGGATGAATGCAGACAGTGTATCGAGCAGCGACGACCTGAAGGTCAGCTATAAAAAATATACAAAACGAAAAATAGCATTTGTTTCCATTTGCGTGGCGGTCGCGATCATTTCGGTGGGGTTCTCGGTCTCCGTCGGCGGCAGGAACATAGAGTTTTTTCAGGTGTACAGCACGATATTCGACCACATTTTCGGAACGTCTCCCTCGCCGGGAACGGTCGAGTGGATGGATGACTACATCGTATGGAACATTCGGGTACCAAGGGCAGTATTCGCTGCCGTTGCAGGGGCTGGGCTGGCTGTCGCAGGGGCTGTGATGCAAAGCGTCATGAAAAACCCCCTCGCCGATCCATACACGACTGGGATATCCTCGGGAGCATGTTTCGGCGTGGCTGTGGCTATGGTGCTCGGCCTGACAGCTCTCGGAAGCGCGGGGCAGTATGGCATTGTTCTCAATGCATTCATTTTTGCGATGATACCGATGGTCCTGATCGTGGTCATGGCCCCCCTCAGCAGCAAATCGCCGGCCACCCTTATACTGGCCGGCGTCGCGATCTCATACCTTTTCAACGCACTGAACACCCTTCTGCTTGTGTCCACGGACGCAGAAAAGCTGGCGGAAGTGTACAGGTGGCAGATCGGATCGTTCAGAGATATAACGTGGGACAGCATTCCGATCATGTTCGCCATCACCGTCATCGGCCTTGTTGTTATTCTTTTGCTGTCAAAACAGCTGAACCTCATGGCACTTGGGGACAAACATGCAAAAAGCATGGGCCTGGATGTCAACACGCTGAGGGTGGTGTGTCTTGTCATCATGTCTCTCATGGTCGCATCGGTCATCGCATATGCCGGAATAATCGGTTTTGTCGGCCTGATCTCCCCGCATATAGTCAGGATGATCATAGACGCTGACAATAAATTCGTGATCCCTGCGGCCGCCGCTTTTGGCGCCGCCTTTCTTATGGTCGCCGATATAGTGTCAAGAGTATTGTCTGACATAAACACAGTGCCTGTTGGAGTTGTCATCTCTTTCATCGGCGCGCCGATATTCCTATACTTGATAATCACCCAAAAAAGGAGCATCTGGTAATATGGACGGCGACAGCGAATCTCTGAGATCGGCTTATAAAAGACATTTCAGAAAAAGCGTTCTTGTAACTGCTGCCATCATAGTCCTGACAATAGTAACGGTCATTATCTCCATATCGATCTCTCAGTACCCTATCGGATTTACCGAATCCTACCATATCCTTTTGGACCATTTTAACGGAAAAGAGACCGTAACGTACGCAGAGTGGCTGAAGGACCTTATCGTATGGGATCTGAACCTTCCAAGAGCGATCGGCGGAGTGGCGGTCGGTGTCATACTGGGGGTGGGTGGAACGGTGATGCAGAGTATAATCCGGAATCCGCTCGCAGACCCATACACCACAGGCATCTCTTCGGGCGCTATGTTCGGCGTCACCGTATATCTCGTATTGGGAATAAGCATAGTTCCCTTCGCACAGGGAAGTCTGCCTCAAATAATGAACGCTTTCGTTTTTGCTCTGATCCCTTCTGCGGCAATAATCTTCGTCTCATCTTTCAAAAAAACCAACCCTGTGATGATGGTCCTGATAGGGATAGGCATCATGTACATTTTCACCGCATCCACTACATTGTTGAAATTCACCGCATCGTCGGAGACCATTGCGGAGATATACATTTGGGGGGTCGGCTCGATCGGAAAGATAACCTGGGACAGTGTGCCGATCATTCTCGGAGCAATGGTATTCATCGTAGCAGTAGGCATGTTTTTATCGAAAAGCATCAACGCGCTATCGTCGGGAGACAATACCGCGACGAGTCTCGGCGTGAACCCGACTAGGATGAGGCTCATTTGCCTGATCATGGTCTCCATCGCCACAGCGGTAGCGGTTTGCTTTACCGGTACGATCGGTTTTGTCGGACTGGTAGCGCCGCATATAGCAAGAATGACGGTCGGTTCGAACATTAGATATCTAATACCCTGCTCAGCGGCAGTGGGAGGATTTATGCTCATTGCGGCGGACTGCATCGCCAGAAACGCTGGGACGACGGGGTTGCCTGTCGGTGTGATAACTGCATTGATCGGCAGCCCTCTGTTCCTTTACTTCCTAATAAGGCAGAAAAAGAGCGCTTGGTAAATTATTTCCAAGCGGCGTTGATCGACCGCGCCATGGTCTTTTGCCTAACGCACCTCATCCTTTGTAGTACATCATGGCGTTGCATATGGTGGCAGCGATGTTGCTTCCGCCTTTTCTCCCCTTTGCGACTATGTACGGCACATCGAGCTCCATTATCATCTCTTTGGATTCCACCACATTTACGAAGCCGACAGGCACTCCGATGATGAGCCCCGGCTTTATTTTGCCGTCCTTGATCAGTTCGTACAATGCTATCAGCGCGGTCGGTGCGTTGCCGGACGCTATTATCAGCGGGCCCTTGACCGCTGCCGCCTTTTCCATTGAGACCGTTGCCCTTGTGCAGTTCCTTGATTTGGCCTCTGCGATCACATCATCATCGCTGATGAAACACTTCACCTCTCCGCCATAGCCTGCAAGCCTGTTCTTGTTTATGCCTGATGCGGCCATCTTTGTATCGGTAACGATCGTGGCGCCTTTTCTTATCAGGTCGACTCCGATCATCTCTGCGTTCTCTGAGAACATAAGACTATCCGCATAATCAAAGTCCGCAGACGTGTGAATGCATCTTTTTATTATGGAGAACTTTGGCTCAGGCCATGTCCTTCCGTTGAGTTCGGAGGTTATTATCTCCATGCTCTTTTTTTCTATGTCTTCCGGTGCTAATATTTCATAAACCATTTTTTCAACTCCTCATATCATAAACTGTTTTCTGCGCTCAGAGGATCGGAAAGATCACTCTTTCGCAACCCCCTTTCTGTATCCTGTGGTAAAATACTTGTCATACAGCTTAGAAAGGCCGTACTCATTGCCCAGGAACCCCCCGACCACCGTGAGGGCGGTCTTCCCGATCTTCTCCTCCTTTACCTTCTGTGCTATGTCCGTAAGGTCCCCTATCAAAACTTTCTGATCCGGCCATGTCGCTTTATAGACAACGGCGACGGGGGTCTTCGGATCATATCCGCCGGCGATCAGCGTTGAGCACATCTCATCGATGAACCCTATGCTCAGGAAGATCGCCATGGTAGAATTGTGCTTTGCAAGGTCGATGAGCTTCTCTTTGGGAGGCATGGGCGTGCGACCCTCCATCCTTGTGACAATAACGGTCTGGCTGACATCAGGCAGGGTGTACTCTTTTTTCAGGACGGCGGCGGTGGCGAGGAAAGAACTCACTCCCGGCACTACCTCGTATTCTATCTCCAGCGCGTCGAGTCTGTCCATCTGTTCTCTTATCGCCCCGTATATCGCGGGATCTCCGGTGTGCACACGTACTACCTTCAACCCTTTGTCCGTAGATCCTTTTATGACCTCTATGACCTCGTCCAGATTCATGTATGCGCTGTCGTGGACCACTGCCGAAGACTTTGAGCCCTTCAAAACCTCTGGGTTCACCAGCGACCCCGCATATATTATCACGTCAGCCTCGTCGATCAACTTTCTCCCTTTGACCGTTATAAGTTCCGGGTCTCCGGGCCCTGCTCCGATGAAGTATATCTTTCCTGCCATGTCGCATTCCGAGACATGGAGGGGTTCTAAGTATTTAATTTGGCATATACATCCAACTATGGCAGATCAAAAAAGAGCATTTTTTGAATACAATGCTGTCATGTGTACCAATAATAAGGCGAATTATCCTACGCTTGCTCCCGTCCCTTTGATTTGGCGCGCACTCAGAGTACAGACAATTATTAACTATCTACAACTGATAACATAGTACCACATTCATCTGGCTACCAGAAATCGGACCCTATTTTTCTTAAAAGTTGGCTGAGAATGACACCTAAGTTGTTCATAGGTGGTTGCGGTAGGCTCATCAATTCAAGTATAAAAATGAAAAAAAAGTTTTGTAAGTTGTTTAGGAGGATGCGCTCTAGCACTCGGATTGCGTTTACTCTGGCCCTCCGGACACTGTCACGATGCATAACTCGACAAAGTTCCCGTCAACTGTCTTGACAAAAATCGCTGCCATTCCGGCGCCGACCGCTGTCACGAGGCCGTTTCCGTCAACGGTAGCCACGAGTTCATCGCTCGAGAGCCACGTTACGCTCCGGTCTGTCGCGTCAGGCGGGGATACTTCTGCAGTTATCTGCCCAGCCTCCCCTACCGACAGGAACATCTCCTCTTTGTCGATGTCAACGCCGGTCACGTGCACTATGGGGGCTGCCACAGTCACGAAGCATATCCCAACATAGTTTCCGTCAACTGTCCTGACGAAAACCGCTGCCGTTCCGGCGCCGACCGCTGTCACAATGCCTTCGTCGTTGACGGTCGCCACAGATTCATCGTCTGAGAACCATACAACGCTCCGGTCTGTCGCGTCCGAGGGATGTACTGTCGCCATTATCTTCCCGGTGCTTCCGATCATCAGGGTCATCGAAGACTTGTCGATCTCAACTAAGGTCACGTGCACTATGGGGGGTGCTACCGTCACTTCGCATGTCGCGGTGTATCCTCCGTCGTTGGTCGTGACTGTGATCGTTGCCGTTCCGGCGCCGACCGCTGTCACAAGACCATCGCCGTCAACCGTTGCCACGAGTTCATCGCTTGATGCCCAAGTAACGCTCTTATCGGTTGCCTTGGCGGGAGATATCGTTGCCGTTATCTTCCCGGTGCTCCCGACCGTCAGGCTC
>Ga0123354_10022185_pt1 | contig 10008 bp, 7 predicted proteins | sample TergutLab28metaG_2_FD_97872 | JGI IMG/M metagenome (GOLD analysis project Ga0123354, IMG submission 97872) | Labiotermes labralis P4 segment gut microbial communities from Petit-Saut dam, French Guiana - Lab288 P4 | ecosystem: Host-associated > Arthropoda: Insects > Digestive system > Gut ...
CCGTTCCAGACCCACTACTACTCAGAAAATCTGGTAGCGCCGGGGATCGAACCCGGGACCTCTGTATCTGTAGCCAGAAACTCTGACCACAGAGGCGGTCATTACAACTACTATTCCTTCTAATAATAATAATATAAATAATAATCTTTAATTGAATTATGCATTCCCTTCCTTTGTTCATGAATCTAACCTTGGTATTCCTACCTGCTTCTGGGACTTCTTATAACGGTATCCTCTTACCGCTGCGTTGTGCAGAATAATTCACGATTTAACTTTATAACTATGATGCTCAGAGTATTCCGAGTCACGGATATCATGCAAACAAAGGTAAAGTTCACAATTTTTAAGGATTTAGAACCAAAATATATTATCATGTACTTACAGCAAGCGTTACTGGGGGGTTTCGACACAAATGGCGTAAGGTTTTCTGCTCGTCGTTAGATAGTCTAGAATTTTCGACGGAACACAACGCCTTCACTATCAGGGTCAAGCAGTTCACAACGTTGGTTTCCTTAACCTTAGATATGAGAGTACGATCTTTCGAAACGTCGATTACTACTCGCACATCGACAGAGCGTAAGATCCCATGAGACTTCAATCTAAACAACACCGCCGTCAGCACCTCGTATTTCATAATACCAGAGCCGCTGAGAAGACAGGACTTAAGTTGTGGTTTGTAGTTAATGGCGTGGTCATGACTTCGGACTGGATATTGTGTAATGGCTGTGTGATATGGATTTGTGAAAGATATGGGCATAATTAAGTTACCATTCTCGCGTTTACATGGTGGGAATAAAGAAACCCGCAAAAAAGGTAAGGACAGTCATTTTGTCGATATTCGAACCACGAACTTCGTAATGCAAGTCAGATGCGCTGTACGTTCAGCCATCATTGTAACAACAGAAAATGTTATAACCTGAAGGAGGATGTTGTGTCAAATATTGAAACCCTTACTTATTAAATGCGAAAACATGCCATAACGTAAGAGCAGCTTACTGCGTGCTTTTTGGTCACGTTGTATTGAATGTTTTCTTTAAACGTCTTCACTTATTTCTACTTGTTTGATAATAGTAAGATTTGATTATCTTCTTTGCAAAGACATTTCTAAGATCTTGTGAATTTACAAATTATACTGTGTAAAATGTGTAAATGTTTAATTTGTCATTATTAGTTTGAAATGGTAAAAGAGATTTGCTGGGAAAGATGGATAATTTGCTTTCAGACGCATTTTAATGTAGTCTTAATGTTAATAAACTTTGCTGTAAGGTTTTCGTCATCTCATATATGTCGGTCAGAAGAGAGTCGTACCCTAGGAACCAGCCGGCGAATGTAAAGAGGGGAGCAAGAGAAGGCCAATAATAAGGTCTGCCTGACAACAAACAGCAAGGTTATTATGGTGGATTGTGTTACGTTACTGCTTCTGACATCTCCCCTCTGCCGCCCCGCCCCCATGCCAGTTCCATATCAAGCTATTAGCTGCTTAAAAACGTCGGATCTTTGGCGTGGTTCTGTGCTAACAGTTTCGAATCAACTACATTGCCAAAGATTAAAGAATGATATATGGATGAACTAAAAACAAAGGGAGGAGAAGTGGCTGTGACGTATCTCAATGTGTCATCCTTGTAAACTACGTAATATATACGCATTATCATTGAGTTATCCATCCTGGTGAATTAGGAAGGTCGACAGATGCGAAGCTAAAGTCCATTGATTTGAGTTTTATTAGGGATCTGCGCTCTTTTGGGATTTTACGAAATGTGGAATGGCAATTCCATACGGACGTTCCGGGCCCAGAAGTGTGCAGATATAATTTCCATCGTGGCGGAAGCCTGAAATCAAACTTAATGTCGTTTAATGACACTGTTTCAATTACTTTCTCTTCCCTGCAAGAGCAGGATAATTTTCCTTTTTCAAAGGTACCCCACATCGGTTCTGGGGCCCATCTAGCTTCCTACTCAGTGGGTAATGATTCCTTTTTCCCAAGATGAAGCGGCCAGGGCGTGAAACTGATCACTCACCATCATCGAAATTTACTCCCCCATAAGATCTTGAGGTGTGTTCAGGGACAGATTTACCTCTGCTCTTTAGATTGCACGGGTTATGGGGCCTCGATGGAGATGGCAGACGTATTTTAGACGGTGGATATGTAAAGGATTAGGAAGGAGTAACTTTTTCTGGCGTTTACTTGGAAAGACGGGGTAGGAACTAATTATTTCGATCAGGGTACAGTAAATCGCTTTTGAAATTCGAACTGCATACTTTCGGAATAAGAACTGTGAACAGAGTGCATTGAAGGGAAATGCTATTTAAATGACATCAGATAAAAATTTTTGTGAGTGCGTTCCTTTTATTGTCAATTTTCCACTCTGACACAGAATATGATTGTCCAATTCTTATTCTTTTTCCTCTTTATTTATTTAAAATTTAATTGCAATGACGTTTTTCTTACCCGCGTAATTCAATTTTTTTCTGCTAAGCGTTTACGAAACGTGTGACCTTAATGACTGATGACGGAGACCTCACTGCCACCTGTAGATGTCTGAGGAAATTATCGAAACATCTTAGAGAAGGGAAAGTTATTTTTTCCAGACCAGATATGTTTTATTTCGATCCCAGTAGCCTCGCGGTCTAAGGCGTGAGTCTGCGGTCGCTCACTTGCTGGGAATAGAGGTTCGAATCCCGCCGGAGGCATGGTTGCCCGTCCCTTGTGATTGGTGTGTATTGTCAAGTAGAGTACGATGGACCGATCACTCACCCAGAGGAGTCCTACCTACTGTGGTGTGTCTGTGTGTGATCCAGGAACCTCAAAATTGCGAAGGCCTAGGTCCACTGGGGGCTATGTCACCATTAACAAAAAAATATGTGTTGTAGGGTGCAACCCTCTTAGCTAGCGGTAATAACACAACGTATTTTCGCTTCCAGAATGTATTTTGTCTCGCCGTCGTAAGGAGCACCTCATCTGTATCAGCATCTTCATGATTCTCATACCGGACTGTGGGTGAGTAGTATTAAAATCTGTACGCTATGTGTTGTCACCATGGTTCCTTAAGACAAAGGAACTACGCTTCAGAGGTCAAGCTGCTTACCGACGCCTGAAAATGTTGAATTGATTTATGAAATTTTTTTGACGAACGCAATAAAAATATGAGGATTGTCCGGCCTCGCCATTTACACTCGTAATTTCTACATTTATTAATAAAAGTGTGGCAGACACGCTGAATTGTGAAGTTCGTGTGAGATTTTCACATCATTTGGGATAATAAGATGCTGTTAGCAGATCGCAGTGAAATGTTTCGTTTTTTTTTCTAAGGTAAAGTTGGTACAGAGTGCGGAAATATTTTTATCCAATTGTTGAGGGTAGTAGTTGGTGAGGATTCCTGGGTAATATATTCCAGTTGTATTTGTTCAGTCAGTGCCAGTTTATCGATTCTTTATATCATACTATAAACTAATCTTGGTTAATGAGGTTTGGGGACTAGTTACGGGAGATAAACTAGGAACAAAGTTAAACATTTCATATATTCCATATCGTTTTTAATTCAATAATTATAAACATAGGGACGGTACGAATATTTTGTGAGACATCCGATAAACGTAGCATTGAATAATCGTTATTAGTGAAATAATGCAATAAAATATAGCGTAACACAATTTTTATCAATATTATATGAATTTATAATTTTCATCTCCATGTTTCAGGTTGAATCTAGGAAGATAAATTCGTAAAATATTTAATAAAAATTTGTGTTCAACTAAATTTTAATACGTTATTTAATTAACGGAGAAAACACAACGGGGAAGCCTTGCCTTGAAATTATGAATAATCCGTATTCCAGTAAGAATACCTCAACAAAAAAGATAACTTAATTCACCTCTTTATTATTCATTTGGTAGTACAATATACCAGTATGCTGGCAGCACAGTTGCCTCTAGGCCAATTAAAGATATGGCAGAGGAAGCAAAAAAAAATGCATCCAATAACAAACTGCAAAGGAAAACGTAAATGGAAATAATAAGAACACGCCACATGTGGAGTACGTGTTAAAGCGAAAAGATTAGGAAGAATAACTTGTTCTTGAATATATTGTTAGTGTGGAGACTTTACGCTTCCACCGTGATGTGGCCTTCAATCTTTAGGGTTATTACGTGGCCTAAGTTGGTAGTTGGTTCCCGACGTTTCGGTAATCCTATCGTTTCCATCTTCAGGGGTGAAGATGGCCAAGAATACTGCCCCAAGGCGTCGGTAACAGTTACCATAACATTCTGGAAGACCTAAGACTTAATTTTATAAACTACCTATTCGGAATATGTGTTGGGGGTTCGTAGTCAATTGATTTTTCTTCCAGAATGACATCGGTATCATATTTATCGTTATAGAGGGTTCGTTTCTTCCCCAGAAGCGGACAATGTTTTCGTAACGGCGAGTAAACTAGATGTCTCGATCCTCAAAGCTCCCGACTCGCAAGCGAGAATGTGTCGTGCAGTGCGGGAGCACTCAGTCCATGTGTGTGTGTGCGTGAGTGTGTGCGGGCGGGTGTGTGTGTGTGTGTGTGTGTGTGACGTTGTTGAGTGTGACCAAGAAATAAATTTGGAAATATGTAGAATTCTTTTCATATTTTGGTTTAAAATTAAACTTACTGACCTAAAGAGCTTTGTATTTCCCGAAGCCTCAATAGAAACGATACCAAATACATGCAGTGGACACCATCCCGGGCCAGTTTTATCCACCTTCAGTAAATGAAGAATGTTAGAAGTAATTCTGAAACACACAAAATCTTTTTGATTGCCTGGCGAATTTTAGGGTGGCTGCGTGTGAGGTAAATTTTGTCACAGGGTTGGGTAAATTTATCTCCTACTATTGAGACTTCAACTGGTGTTTCGGTCCAGGAGCATGAAAATCCACATTACAATTTGACGAATTTGGCACGTAGTATGTATATATATATATATATTGTAATTTTATGTCATATACTGGGGTGCTGATAAGTCCTTAGCCCGACCAGGAAGGAAAAAATCCTGCGCCTGTCAAAAGTGTGATGGGCAGAGGACTGGATTGATTTGGCTGGGGTAGGACTCTTGTGAATGTTGTAATGATCTTCCAAGTTCCATAAAATGCGGGGAATGTAGCTTGTTTCCTTCCTGGTCGGGCTACGGACTTACCAGCACCCCGGTATTTCATTACATCATCTGTAATGTTCCCCACCACTTGATTAGTATTTTATGCAGTATCCATCAACACTGAGAAAAGCATCATTTGTTTTAATGTAGATTACTGCTAATGACGTGTAAATGTTAGTAACCAAACCTACTGTCACTTAGTGTTCTCCAAAAATTAGTTCAAAATATGCTATAATATATCTCAGAAATGAAAGCCCATTTTGACTTGGTAGTAAATGAATATTACGAAATTTTTTACTGGGAAATTTTCAGTACTCACTACAGTATTAACCTTCGCTTAGGCTATCATGATGAGCATGATCACCGTTATCATCGCCACCCCCCCAAATATAATCCTGTTGTCAGACCGTCTGGTGTATGTGAATATGGCTAGTTGAATTCAGGAAGCAAAATAAGAGACGGCATATTGAAGTGCCGGAAGAAATTGGCCCCATTGTTAATACTTCTGAACGTAAGGTATCCCGACATCAAGAATATTTTAAATGTCTGATATTTTTAGTTGTCCCGCATGAAGAAAAAGAGAACCGATTTTGGTCGCCGGCCTGGTGACAAATGTATCATTCTCTTCCTAATTCTTTAACCCAGCTAGACTTTAGCCATTTTAACTAAACCGTTTTATGATTAATTTAACAAATCATTTGTTAACTCACTTCCACACCCACTTACACATTTTAACGTAAAACCACAATTTACCTCTCTCATACAATCATCATCTCATTAAGTCGATGATTCACTGTTTCGTTACTTCATTTCCCCGCCCAATCAAATTTGGTCACGAAATTATCGCTATTGGTGACGCCCAATTGTTTTATACGTAAGTCTGTTTTGTCACACATTAGCTTTGATTTTAAATGTGAGATTGGTGTCAAAGGTTGATTCGTCCATGCATTTTCATACTGAATTCCTAGCATGTAAGGTAATCCCACACAAGAAACCATTTTATACCAGCACCAACGAGACAGTTTTACACTGTAACTCATTAAAATCTCTAGTCAGGAAATTAACAGACTCAGTCAACTGCCACAGAAAGTACTTTTTTTTATCAGAAACACATTCTGTGTCATGCTGTTTGCAATTGTAAGGACAGTCTCATAAGCATACGAGAATTATCGTTTTTTTTCCGGGTGTGTTCTTAAAGTACTGGCAGCACATATTATTTCTTACAGTTTGGCATCTATTACAGTCTAATCTAGAGAATGCGAAGAATAGGGGAAGAAAGGCATTCTGGGAAATTCTAATGCACCTTGTAGTTTGGTCTGGCTGGAAATTAGGCACGCTTTTTCCATGGAAATGTTTCATGAGTAAGAATTTTCTTTTCTGTAATAACAAGACGCCCTGACATTGAGAGCTGCCATATTTTGGGACTTTGCGTAGCGGAGATTCGTAGTTCCTTACCGACGTTTCGGGACGTGTTTGTGGTTCTATCTTCAAGGGTCAAGCAGTGACTTTTTGCGCCGCGTGACCCTTAAAGATGGGACCGATACGATTCCCAGAAACGTCGGTAATGCGTAATATCCCAGAAAAGCGCAGATCGCACGTACGTCGCGGCGGAAGCCTGCAATCACGCACGTCCTAATACTGTTAGTAAAAAGACTTTAAATTGCTAATGGGAAGATGGTGGTGCCCTGGATTGTGACACCGAATAGTCCAATGGGGTTCATCAAGGCACAAAGAATCAAATGACTGGGGCATATTCAAAGAATGGACCAAGCAAAACCAACTAGGAAACTACTAGATTGGAAACCTATGGGAATTAGACCAGTAGGAAGACCAAGACAACGATGGTAAGAGGATGTTATGGAAGATCTAAAAAATCTGAAAGTTAAAAACTGGAAGGAAATAGCTAAGGACGGAAGAACGTGGAGAGACTTGGATGAGAAAGCGAAAACCCACAAAGGGTTATAGTGCCAAATGATGATGATGATGATGATGGTCCAATGGGTGGACGGAAATATTGCTCTCCATTGAGACTATTGCCTGTCACAGCCGATAAAATTTGACTTGAGCACGCACTATCAGGAAAACCTGAGATCTTAAAACGTGCGACTTTTGAAGATTTCTCAGTGGTGTTACTGACGATGGAAGTGGACTGGACTAGTCGATTGATAGTCATCGATAAGCAGAAGCTGTAGATGAAGGTATCACGATTCTTCGAAACATCCGTAACCAGTTACACATCGACAGGACATTCGTCTCAAATAGCTAAGGTCTTCACTTTAAACTATTGTATGGCAAGTCTGAATTTATATATGTAATGCCATCAGCGAGGACCGATCCTAGGGGACGTTTGCATGCTGGAATTGCGGGTTCGAATCCCACCGGAGGCATGGATGCCTGTCTGTCGTAAGTGCTGTGTGTAGTCAGGTATAGGATCCTGCGACGGGCTGATCACTCGTCCAGACTAGTCCTACCGAGTGTGGTGTGTCTGAGTGTGATCGTAAAGCCTCCATAATGAGGAGGCCCTGGCCCACTAGGGGCTATTGCGCAATGGGGGCAAAATTCCATCTGCGATGTTACAGTGTTTCCGTCATTACCACTGTGAAGAAACAACCTCAATCCTTAAGATGAGGTTTAGAATTGCGAGGTTTAGGGACACTGCCTTTCTTCTAGCATTGCGACAAAAAACCACACATGTTCGGACAGTGCATTTGTTTTCACATTTAGACGAGAAGAAAGGGAGACGTCTCCTCAAAAGGTTCCGTCAGAAGGGGGTAATTAATGGACAACCAAAGTCCTTTACTTAGAACTCATTCGCCCAAGAGAATTGGTTCTACTTGCGATTCTGAACTTTGTTTTGGAAATGCTTATAATTTCTATTAAGAATGTGGCCATCTTGACCGTGGCTAGTAGGAGATATAAGTTTCTCCATGCAAATGTCGGGGTATTGCCCCATTCATCCCACGACCGCTTTCTCCTAAATCTTCCATTCATTAATTTGACCCTCTAGACGCGGGATCACTGACAGATTCAATAAGAAAAATAAATAAATCTTACGGTAAGGTACATTATACAGCATGTTGCCAAATGAGACTCTCTTTAATTACAAAAATAATTTACTTATATTTGTATAGTTGAAAATATATGACATTGTAATTGAGGGTTGCACAAAGCGAAAAGGATCTTTAGACACCAGGTGCAGTGTATGTACACCCCTGATGGGAATGAGGCGGTTACTCGTATACTTAACACAGAGCGCTGCATGCACTAATGGCTTGTTCCAACGTTAATTGCAGGCCATACAACATCAACCGTGGTGCATGATTAGTGCCTCATAATAACCTTGATTTAAACTTTGATTAATAACCGCTAAATTGAGTGTTAAATTCATTACACAAAGTGAATAAATTGAAGATTAATTAGCCATTGATAATCTAAACTTGGGAGGCCGAAGCTTAACAAGGTTAAAATTTGCATTTGAGGACGGAAAAGCACTTCACGTCCCGGCAAACGCAATTAATGCAAGAGGGAATGTTGTTCGTTTAGCAGCTAACGAGAGGGTTATGGGAGTGCAGTGTGAGGAGGAGAGATGGCTGTATGTGCAGCAGTAGCACTGTAATTCCTGGAACAGGCAGATCACAGCAGGTGGCAAGTTACATCAACACCTGTAGAAATGTTTTCGCAACTATTTATACAACATGACAAGATAATGTATCGACACATAACATTCCCGAGCATCAAACTGTGACCCTTAGAGTTATTAAGTTCTTTACGTTCTTTACGACGTTTCAAAGAGTTTCTAGTGTTTATCTTATTTCTTTCAAACTTATTTTAATAATCGATATATTTTCTTTTTCAAATTACATCAGCACCTGCTTGAATCAAATCTGGTCATATTGAAAGACGAACCAGACCTTATGAGGCATGCTATAACAAACCAAAGGCCACAATTTGAGCACATGCCTGCAGTTAAAGTGCTAAGAATGTTCGTATTACTCCGTGCTGTACATTTGTATTATTAAGAAGGTGAAAGTTTCTTTGCGTAATTTCAGTCTTCCGCCGACATACAAATAAAATCTGCGCCCTTTTAGTACTTTACGCAGCCTGCAATGACAGTTTATTACCGACGTTTCGGGACAATCTGTCAACCCCATCTCCAATGGTCAAGCCGTCCAAGAAGCAGGACTGCTTCACCCTTGAAGACAGGACCGATAATTTGTGCAGAAACGTCAGTAAGAAACTGCCATTATACGCTGCTTAAAGTACCAAAATAGTACGGATATCAATGAGAGGTTCTTATCTCGGCCAGGGCACTGACTGTTCTAAATGGTGTGTCTCCGCATTTTTACTCAGTCCATCCAGACGAATACTGCTAGAGTAAGACTTATTACTTCGTGAAATTCGCCAGCCACATTATTTGACTCCACGTAACAGGGGTAACACAAAAAGAGCATGGACCCTACAGGTCACGGCTGCAGCTTACGCCTTTTGCCTCAATAAATAATACCCGGTTGCCTGCACTCCCATCATTCTGGCCGTGAGTGGAGTTTTAAAAGACATTCTAAAGAAACGAGATTTATAACTAACCGAACAAAACGTACTGTTTAAGGAAGAGCAGATATAAGAAGCCATCAAATAAGTAACACACACACACACACACATATATATATATATATATATATATATATATATACATATTCGTATGTTTATTGGACCGTGCGTCATCTTGATAGTTGAATAAAGAGAGACCAACTTGATGTCACTTGCTTTATTATTTCATTATTTAACTCAACATGTTCCGGATGTTAATACATCCATCCTCAGGAGCTTGCGACGTATTTGTTGAGTTATTTCATGGGTTGTATTGCTCTGGTTCGATGCGTGTTGGTGTTA
>Ga0123354_10022186_pt1 | contig 10007 bp, 7 predicted proteins | sample TergutLab28metaG_2_FD_97872 | JGI IMG/M metagenome (GOLD analysis project Ga0123354, IMG submission 97872) | Labiotermes labralis P4 segment gut microbial communities from Petit-Saut dam, French Guiana - Lab288 P4 | ecosystem: Host-associated > Arthropoda: Insects > Digestive system > Gut ...
AGCCTCTGGTAACATCACACCTATAGGTGTGATGATACCAGAGGCTGTGTAATGCAATTTTGACCATATAATGAGCACATGTGCTCGAAACATGTAGAGGCATGAAATAAAACTTATTGTGAAACAAATTTTGTATATCAAGTTGGTTAAATACTGAGATAAATATACTGAGATGCACGGTCAGCAAAACGTCAACAAAAAAACTTGGAATTCCTTGCTAGAGTGACTGTTCGAGTAACGGCTTGTGTAGGTTTGTATTTACGCACAGACGTTTCGAAAGAAACTGTCGCCCCAGTATTCAGCACATAATTATATAGAGGACTAAATATTTATTGTAACTGGGATCTTTGATTCATATTTACATACCACACAGCATTACACCGCACAGTTTATGGTTTGATACTCGAAGAATTTATTACCATATTCATTCGATCAGACTGTAATTCAGTAATGTGTATACGAATGAAGTGTCCGAGCGGTGTTCTAATGTGGGAAGCGCTGTTTGTAAAGAGACATACAAAATTTTCCCCAAATTTTTACTGCAGCAATTCGACAAGCGAAATTATTCTAAAATCAAGATGTTGCAGAAAGAACAGATGAGCAGAAATCATCATTGCCTTCAGTCTGTGTGTCGAGAACATCATGAAATGGGAATTATTTATAAAAGTAAAGCTGAAGGTCACCATACAACAGGCCACAAAGCTCAGAGGGACAGTAGACTATAGCTCTACGCTTTATTTAACCTCGGCGCTGGATGGAGGTGGGTGGTCAACGCCACGACCCGGCACCTTTACCCCCTGGAAAGATTCGGTACCCATTGTAGTGTGCTTCAGGGTCGGTCTAGAAGTGTGCGGAAGATCTCGCCCCCACCAGGATTCGATCCCCGGACCGTCCATCCCGTAGCGAGTCGCTATATCGATACGGTATTCCGACCCGAAATGAATTATAATAGAGTTTATTGATATCAAAAGTCAAAATATATAATAGTGTTTTAAATGGAGCCAAAATAGGAAATTACAGAGTAAAGAGTCAAGGGATGCGCCGACTAAAACTAGGTCTGTTCAGTGCGCAACTCTTATAGAAGTGTTTAGCAATATTCAGTTTCAAGCAGTGTTTCTCCACTTACACATACTGATGGGCTTCATTGCTGTACTGCTTTCTCCATCTCTCCTCTACAGCGGTATTTTCCTTCTGTAATATTCCCACTTAGGTCTGTCCTTCATATCAGCTTACGGAACAACCTGTTTTATTTTGGAGATAATTTATCTTTGTTCGAACTACCTTAATGACTTACTTATTTTTACCTATTTGCCTACTTACTTACTTATACGCGTATAATTACTTACTTACTTACTTACATATTTACTCCATAGATCAGAGTCCTTCTTGAGAAACTAACCGGTTCTCAACCAGTCAAGAAATTTTCCGCATTTTATGGAACCCGAAGGTTCATTACCGCATTCACAAGTGCCCGCCACCTGTCCCTGTCCTGAGCCAGCTCCATCCAGTCCATACCCCCACATTCCACTTCCTGAAGATCCATATTAATATTATCCTCCCATCTACGCCTGGGTTCCCCAAGTGGTCTCTTTCACTCAGATTTCCCCACCTAAACCCTATATACGCCTCTCCTCTCCCCTTATGTGCTACATGCCCCGCCCATCTCATTCTTCTCGATTTTATCACCCTATAGTTCGCACTACCATAACGTAAAACACGCAGATACGTGAGGTCAAGTTTTTATATCTGCGCCAGTTTCGTGGTTTATAATATATAAAGTGCATTTAACACTCATGAATGTTTATACAGGTTTATAATAGGTCTTCACTCTAAATTTTATCAAGTCTTGACTATTTATTAGGTCAAAGCACGAGGCCAACGCAGTTTTCGCTATGCCGTTATGATGCAGTTGTAAGACCTACAGACTATTAGGTTCCAAAACTTCCACATTGTCATAATTACCTCCTACAAAACAAGATTTTAAATTTCTATACTAAACAACTCGAGCGGTGACGCAGGTTGAGGCACTGCGCCACAAGATGGGAGGGTTCGTATTCGATTCCTTTTAGGGTTCTGTTTCTTCTGTATGTATGTATGCAGTGGCCCTGGGGTCCACCCAGCCTCTAACACAAATGAGGACCAAGGAATTTCCTTAAGAATGAACTGCGGCCGGCGAGTAGACCTGACAACAATGCCGTCCAGTTGTGTCGAATGTCAAACTACGGACGGAAGCCCAACATACCATTTCCATTCTGAGGCTTCATGACTTGTTACGGGAAGTCTTTACGTTAAACAGCATTAGTGTTTTTTTTTTCGGGGCACTCGGTGGCGCAGTTGGTTAAGACACTGCGTTTCAAGCCGGAAGGTGGAGGATTCGATTCCCGATGGTGTCATTGGCACTATGGCCTAGAGATCGACTCAGCCTCCAACAGAAATGAGTAGCAGGAGTATATCCTGGGGGGTAAAGGCGGCCGGTGCGTAGGACTGACAACCGATCGTCATGAAATCTGAGAGCCTCAACTTTCTGGAACCCTCAAGGCCTGTCCATGTCTGAACAAGGACTGTTTTACTCTTTGTATAAAGCTAATAAGAAATAATATTATTATTATTAATAACATAATTTTGCCCCAAATTGTGCAGTGCGTCTGGAATGTTCGCTCCTTTCATTTTATCTGCTCCGCTATTGTGACTCGCGTGTCTGTTTCCCCCATGTATGCAGCATAAATATGCAAGTCAGTTGTGCTCGATTCAGAAGTCACTGCCATGTCGTGTCTTGGGGTTCCCCTATTGCAGCGTCGTATTGAATTGTAGGAGGCTTTGTCTAGACAAAGCGGTTTCCTGCAAAAATGTTTCTTGTCTCTACATTAGAGGATATGATTTGTGTAGCTGGATAAAGAAGCACTCTTATAAGTCTCTATACAAAGCAATCCCTAGTGTATATAGCTTTTTAACTTCCGTAACGTCAATCCTTCCTTCAGTAGATGTTTAGCACAAGTCTTTGTTTTAGTGTAGTAATTATTTTAACTTATGTCTAATTTTAATTCAAGAAACTAACGACAATTGGATGCAACCAAGTAAATGCGGGATAGACAGTATGTTCTTTCTGTGACGTCTTTGTATATCGAGTTTGTTTAAAGTGTAAATGACTGATCTGGGCGAAATAGTCTTTTTCTTATTAGATTGAGTTATTTTTATATTTATGTATCTTTTCACAGTACCTGTGATATTTCATATTCAGGTTTCTAATACAGTGTGCTTGGATTGCCATTTTTGCTTTTCTCGTTTACATGAATTACAACTTTGTGGATTTTCAACAAATACAAATAGAAGGCTGTTTGATATACAAACTATTCTTCTGAAAGTTCCAGTCTTCTCGAATGTTAAGTGCATATCTTTACTAGGACAATTCCTGACCTCGCGAAGTATCGTATTCACCTTCAAGATGAAGCTTATGGTGCCCTGACGATGAAGACACGACAAGAATCTTCAAAAATGCCGCTGTGAAAACAAAATCTCACAACTGTTATACTATTCTATTTTAACGTGTCCCTCGATCCAGTAGAGTGGTTAGCTAACTCCACATACCGCGTCGACATTAAACAGGCTACAGTTTTCTCCGCCCTTTACCTCCTCTGCGATAGGTTACCGATTTATATAATTCAAGACTAGGGTCTTCTGAAATGTGACGCCATGCGGTGCGGTAAGAAGTATGGACGTTTCAGAAGGACGTACTGCATTCGTCTCCACCCATTCTGAAGACAAAGAAAACACGAATCTTCCAGACGACCATAAAAAAAATTGTAGAAATTGCTGTGTTCTGGTACGTGACGTAGTATATTCTGGTGGGAAGTTTTAAGAGATTCTAGGGAGTGAACTGACTCCATGTTCCGAGCTGAACTATGTCTAAACCGAACTTGGAAGAAGAAGTCAGTGAAAGCGTTAACGTTACCACAACCTGGGATATGGGCAGACGAATCCTATACATTGGTAACTTTCTACCAGACTTCACGGCGTCACGTTACGGAATATTCATTCGCTTGAAAATATTAATCCTCGCGTATTAATTATTGACTTGTAAATATCCCATACTGTAAGTGTTACGAAAATATCGCAGTCAGGAAACTTAAAATGATTCAATATGCAGTTGAAGTAGGATGGAGATAAATCTATGCAAAATATGAGTCGTTACAATTCTTGGACAGAAGCCATTTGAAATACCGGAAAGGTGATGGGATGATAACGTTAACGCAGACAGTAGCATAATAAGTCATGTCTGTGGAAAGTTGGTTACAGTGGCTGAGCGCCTCATGCATTTACGTTTATACGTAGGTTATTCGGAAAGTAAGAACCGTCTGCGCATATCTCTCGCGCGTCCTCGAGACTGTCACTTTGCGCATGTGCAATGACTTCCTGTATCAATTAAGAAGCCACAGACGCCATTTCGTGAAGTTCGTCTTATGTTTACGTTTGTTCCTGTGCGTTAAATATGCTTAAGACAATTGAAGGGGCCGCCGACTGTGAAATACGGTCTGTAATTCGTTTTTAGACCGCTAGAAATGTGCTACCAAGTGAGATTCATTACCAGATCTGTCAAGTGTATGGTGACAATGCGATGAGTGATGGCATGGTTAGGAAATGGGTTCGGATGTTCAATGAAGGACGAGAGAACGTGCACGGTGAGACGCGAAGTGGGCGTCCATCTTTGGTGAATGGTGATTTGGTGCGTAAGGTCAACGAAAGAGTGCGTGACGACAGACGTTTCACAATTTCTGATCTGTCCTTGCATTTTGCTCAGATTTCAAGGAATCTACTCTATGACATTGTCAGTAGTCATTTGGATTATCGGAAAGTGTGTGCACGATGAGTGCCCAAGATGCTAACAGAGGAGCACAAAAACCAGCGTGTTGCATGTGATTAGACATTTCTGATGCGGTTTCACAAGGAAGGAGGCGGCATGTTGAGCCATATTGTGATAGGAGACGAGACATGGGTGTCCCATATCACACCTAAACCAAAACAGCAGTCCTTGCACTGGAAACATACTGCCTCGCCGAAAAGGAAAAATTCAAGCAGACGTTTCAACAAGGAAGATCACGTGCACCGTATTCTGGGACAGACAAAGTTTTCTCTTCGTAGAATTTTTTCCCCAAGACACAACAATAAATTCTGCTGTTTATTGTGAAACGCTGAAGAAACTGAGGCGTACAATTCAAAACAAAAGCACGGAATGCTCAGTGCCACCACTCTTTTGCTTCTCGATAACGCTCGGCCGCACTCTGCTGTTCAAACTCAAGACCTCATCACCTCATTTAAGTTGGGACAAATGGGCCACCTTCCGTACAGCCCTGATTTGGCGCCAAGTGATTATCACCTCTTCCTACACCTAAAGAAGTTCCTGGGCGGCAAGCGATTTGACGACGGCGATGACCAGAAAGATGCAATGCAGAAGCGGCTAACATCGCAGGCGGCCGCATTCTATGAGGAGGGTATACAAAAACTTGTGCCCCGATACGATAAGTGCCTCAATAATGGCGGCGAATATGTGGAAAAATAGTTTGAAGAATGTAGAATCTGTTAACAATAAAATTTTATACGAAACCTTACTCGATTTTTTTACAGCGAAACAGTACTTATTTCTGAATAAGCCTGGTATATGTCTGGCTGAATATTCTGCCTGTGATTGAGTTCATCATTAGGTTGTTAGTTATGTAGTATGTTCTTGCTACATTGTGTATAAGCCTGAGGTCACATTGAAGGCGACTTAATACAACTACGTAATCGTACATGGTCTTGCTTAGCCGTCAGACTGAAATAAACATGGAGGTACAGATGCATGTGGTCACATTATGGGCCGTTTAATTGTCCGTAGTCGTGCATGGTCGTAGGACAAACATGCAGGTACATACGTGTATGCGTGTGGTCACCTTATGAGCTGTTTAGTCGTCCATAGTCGCACATGGTTGTCGGAAAGTAACAAACATTAAGGAACAAATGCGTGTGGTCCCATTATGAACTGTTTAGTCGTCCGTAGTCGTGAATGGTCGTCGAAAAGTAACAAACATAAAGGTACAGATGCGTGTGGCCACTTTATGAGCAGTTTAGTCGTCCATAGTCGCGCATGGTCGTCGAAAAGTAACAAACATACAGTTACAAATGCGTGTGGTCACATTATGAACTGTTTAATCGTCCGTAGTCGTGAATGGTCGTCGAAAAGTAACAAACCCACATGTACAGATGCGTGTGGTCACTTTATGAGCTGTTTAGTCTTCCATATTCGCGCATGGTTGTCGGAAAGTAACAAACAGTAAGGTACAAATGCGTGTGGTCACAATATGAACGGTTTAGTTGTCAGTAGTCGTGAATGGTCGTCGAGAAGTAACAAACATACAGGTACAGATAGGTGTGGTCACTTTATGAGCTGTTTAGTTTTCCGTATTCGCGCATGGTCGTCGGAAAGTAACAAACATACAGGTACAGATGCGTGTGGTCACAATATAAGGTGTTTAGTCGTCCGTAGTCGTCAAAATTTGTTTTCAAAACAAAAAAAGCTTCTTTTCGATCGATCAGTCCGACAAAGTCTGACTTAAAAGTGAATGCAGTGAAACAGATTTCTTTAGTTTTTGACAGGAAAACTTAATGCTGGGAAGTTGTGGCAAGTGTTTCATGTTAGGTGGAGAAATCGAAAAAGTCTGAATGATTATATTGAGAATAGCCATAGAAATTAAGGTACAGGAAAAACTCCTTACCTCAGTGTTAAAACTAGCTTTTCCTCTGCTCTAACACACCTCCTAAAATTTGAATGATTTTCCAGACTTGGTGAAATGTACTCCATCCTCGGAGGATTTTTTTTTTCTAAAATGTAAACGCACGTCTCAGGATTCATCCCGAAATAACTGCAAAATTCTTCCTATTCTTCTTCAATTTTGGAAGAAGTTTGCTAGACTCTCATTCTGTCCTGTTGCTGTAAAAATAATGAAATTAGCAATTCCTTTGAATATCCTCCATAACTCTACCACGCAACACACTGCTATCGAGGATCAAATATTCACACAATGCTCCAATTTGCAACTGAAACTAATACATTCACGCTTTCAGAGAGACGAGTCTGATCTAACGATGGTTGTGTGACGACTACGCACTGTTAGTTACGCGTATGAATTCGTTTCCAATATGACCATGACCTAAGCCAGAGTTATGTTTTCCTACCACTGACGAGCCAATGTTTTAGCGATGATAAACTTTGTAAGAGTCTGAACAGGTATATTTTACTTCGTCATACATTTGCCGCCGCTGTTCGCTGTTGTGTTTAAATCAATATTAATACAAAAAGAGGCAAGCCAGTAGAGCGCTGGTTCCTCTTGCACCATGCTTCCTTTCGTGATTTTGCCTTAAGCCCATGTTACAGCCAACTTAGGAGTATACCGATGAATATTTGAATCGTCGGACCGTTTCCATGACCCATTTATATTTATTTTATGTTGAACTATGTTTGGAATCGACTGCCACTCGTATTATTGTTGTACATCACCCAGTGGTGCCAACCTTATACACAGCGTATAAAAATAGCGTTCCTTTTTTTTAGTGTGTAGTGAGTTCTACTATTATTAATGAGCACCAAGGCAAGCAGAGAATAACCAGTTATTGAGCAGGTATTGTACACACTGTACTGAGCGAGCTACTCGGATAATAACAATGCACATTGTATTTGTAATAAATAGAAAGAAAATCCCGTAGTATGTATAAAGCAGTGGGGTATGCGTTCGCAGAATTTATGTACTTTTATCAGGGTGTAAGTTCACACTTATTTCAGTAGGTAACACTTTACCGGTGACAGTGTTTGGTGCGAAATGAGACACACAATAATTCCTACATAATTTGTAACTATGGTGAGATGTGGAATGCGTCGAATTTTTTTGCGTTCACAAGGTACTTCAGCACCTTGACAGTGATCAGGAATGTGTAATTTGATCTAACTTTAGAGTTTATTGGAACTTATAGAAAACAATGAGACTTAAAAATGCTCTGGCCCGTTTTGTGTTTTTGACTCGATACCTTACTGAGAACGAGCAGCAAAAAATATTTTAAAGCAAATTGATATGATTGTTATATAATAGCAAATTTCTCTGGCGGCCCTTGCCACTTAATTCTGATTGCTTGTAGATTTCCATCACTGGCAAATATGTTACCGTAGAAGAGCATAAACAGAAGACTATTTTGTAAATGAAAAACAGCACAGGAAATATTCAACGTATCAAAACTATCATGCATTTTTCATGAGAATTTAACAAGATAAAAGGAAAGTTTAATTAAATCAAATGCCTTCAATTATAGTAACAGTTCTGTTTTGCTGAAAAAAGGGGTACTGCAATTCAGGCGTGCATTTTAATTAAAGTTCCTAAAATAAATTTTCAACGTCATCGGTTCACGGTTTAGGCTTATGATACACTCCGTCATATAGAGATTAATGAACAAACAGACGGACAGACAGTGTCAACAATGAGTTACCGTACAGATAGAATAGCTAATAATCCGTCAATCTATTTGGTTTTTGTGCGGGGAAAAAACTTTGTGGCGGATTGTTCCACTGCTGTAATATTCGTGGCGTATTTGTATAATACATCCGTTATTATAAACATTATCCGGTTAAATAAGACCAGTAATTGATGGAGTATTGTTATATAATTTACAAATGAATAATAAATTATTTAATAACTAAAATAATATCTATTTCGAAAAGTGTATGATCTTAGACGGAAGGGCCAGGTTTCGAAAATTGACCTGAAGAATTTAGGTTCTGACGAGGTTAAATATTAATACTACGGTCTAGTGGGGTGTGGCGTCTTGTTGTCTCGTAGGTGGACTTCGGCGTTTCCCATGAATCATCTGACTGCCTTTTCAAGGTAGATTTAAAAAATTTAAGCGACTCTCCTCTCCATAATTTCAGAACACATTTACCACATTACATGGTGTAACACTAAGCAAGAACGTGTTATCGATCATTGTAAGATTATTATAATTCTTCTCATTCGCTGGAGAAACATGCTGGTGTAGAACATTAAATTACCCATTACAGATTTTTTACACATTGGCTGATATTCGTCACAGTTACACTGCTAAATGTCACTTACCTGGAGGAGAAACGCAGTTAAATAACTCAATAGTTAATCAACATTTGAGAGTTTTGTGTTATTTTTTACAGCGGTGTAATTGAGCATCGAATCGTCTGAGATGTGATTCCACGTGACATCCAAGACGGTCGGAACCCTAACTAATATTTATTTATTTACCGACTTTCTGTGGCACCAGATTTATCTTAGTTTGTGCATGCGTGAAGGTACTGATTATTAACGAAAACTGCAATCCTGTAGGCGGTCTGCTTTGTAGATAAGCTACATTTGATAGTTCTCATATTTATCTCGTAGTCGATTCCGCGTGTTTCAGTTTTAAAAGATGTTGTAACGCGTTTCGTCCTTTTTGGATGCTCGCACATGCAGAGTTGTTGAGAGGCTGTGCGAGGTCCTGATGGTTAGAAGAACTAGATAGGTTTTAAATTAGGCATGGTCAGTTACATCATTTGCACACACACACACAAACACACATTAACTCTTACACGTTGTGCTTCTGGAACGATGATACTGTAACTTAGCCACTTGCTTAATTTTCAAGTTACGTCGTTCCCAATGATGAATTAAAGTCTTCATCGTTATAATCATTATCATTACCAGGCATATATTCTGAGGTAAAAATGAAAGGTAAAGCGGTCTCATTACTGCATAACAAGGAGCTAAATGATTTGTACTCCTCACCCAATATTGTGCGGGTGATAAAATCGAGAAGAATGAGATGGGCTGGGCATGTGGCGCGTATGGGTGAGAAGAGGGGGTTGTATAGGGTCTTGGTGGGGAAACCGGAGGGAAAGAGACCACTGGGGAGACCTAGGCGTAGATGAGTGGATAATATTAGGATGGATCTGCAGGAGGTGGGATGTGGGTATATGGACTGGATTG
>Ga0123354_10022187_pt1 | contig 10007 bp, 7 predicted proteins | sample TergutLab28metaG_2_FD_97872 | JGI IMG/M metagenome (GOLD analysis project Ga0123354, IMG submission 97872) | Labiotermes labralis P4 segment gut microbial communities from Petit-Saut dam, French Guiana - Lab288 P4 | ecosystem: Host-associated > Arthropoda: Insects > Digestive system > Gut ...
GAGTGGGCCCTACTGTGCACGCGAGGGTAGACCCCCGCCCCGCAGCAGGGGGGGGGCTTGGGGGGGGGGGGGGGGGGTGAATTTCCATGATTGCAAAACTTTCTCCGCTCGACTTCACAGACATCTTGATCATTTACTCGGACATAGATTGCTATTTAATCAATTATGTAGTGTATCAGACATACACAGACTTCCAGCTAAAAGGACTAAAATAAGCGCTGATAGTGAAAAGGGAAATTTATACTACATTTGAAGGGAACAATCTCTCATAAAATTAATACTTTTATCAATACACGTTACACTTCCTGCTACAAAATTAAACGCTGTTTGCTTCATTTTCTATAACATTTTCCAGCCTTCCGGGTACAGTCTGTGCCAGTAAATCCCAAAGCGGGGAAAGGTTGCTCTTGTCGCTGAATGAGGTTGTATATTTGTCCGCGAAAATAGTTGACTTCGCGCTTAAAGGACAGTTACTAATAAGATTAAATGTCTTCCACACTGAGGTTGAATACTTTAATGTTCGTCTTATACAGTTCTTCTTTAGATCGCTCTCAAATTTATTTTATACCGTTAATTAAATCAATAGCTCTGATTTCCAACCACATTGCAAAGCAGGAAGTTATTGGCCAGGTTTTAAATTGTGTTCCAATTAAATTTTATTATTATTTTCAGTTACGGAGTACTGTATGGAGGGAATTTAATTCACTAAATATAACTTAATTTACTTGCAGTAATCACTAATCACTTACTATAAACACGCGAAAAAGAAATCAAGAAGGAGGAACAATGAACTAAATAAGAGAGATAGAGATAGATAGATAGAGAGAGAGAGAGAAAAGGAACCGGAGCGAAGAAAGAAAGAAAACCAGTACGTGTGGAAGAACGAAAAAAAAAGTCTTGGTATATTTCAGACTCTGTGGGCAAGAGTGTTTTGGCAGGTTGCCAGCTGCAGGTTGTAGCAAAACGGAACAGTTGGTTCTGTCTTGCACTCACGCTTATTTTCTGTTACGTCAGTGCATGCAATTACTGGATGGCTTCAGAAACCTACCACAAAGAATAAAAGACGTGCACATCGTCACTTCTGTGTAGTCGTACTCATCTCATCTGGATGGGCGTGCTTCGAAACTATTCTGGCACTTTTACCTTGAAACTTATTTGTGTCGCCATATACAAATTAAACTGAGACAGCATCCTGCCAAATCCTTTTCTGTTCACTATTTATCAGCCATTATAAAGTCAACCATTTACTGTGAGAGATTCTGACAGTAACTTAAAAAAGCCATGTATATGAGAACAGTGGAACTCACTCTGATGAAAAGTTTAATTGATTTGTCTTTATGTTGTGTCACAGGAAGTCTGAAATTTTTTGACTGGAGGCGGAAAATCAGTACTTCGTGATCTGTCCACTACGTGTACCAAATTTGCCCCTACCTATTAGGCTAATGCGTCGACCTCAGTGTTGAAAAGGCTTTCGTTTGAACCGTACAGTCCTGGTTTGGATAGTAAGTGCCGAGAACTCATGCCCCTGTACTCTAAAGTCTTTGAATGGTAATGTTATCTGCCCTCCAGACGAGATTATTTGTTTTAGAACTAATCTGGGTCTTTTCGAAAAGGCATTAGAGTAGGCGCAATACAGGCTGGAAATTAGTTAGGCTAAATGGCACAAGTTTTTAGCCCAGTTTTTAAATTTTTATCACGTACCAGAACACAGCTTTCTTGTCATGCTGTTACAACAAATACATTTTGAAATATATTTACTCTTAGCCCTATAGACGTATAGATATATACACAGTGTGTGTTTGTGTGTGTGTGTTTTTCAGGGCTTGTGAGGAAGAAAGCGATAATATTACAATGAATTTTGTAAAACATATAGAAGCCATGAGGTATAAGCTAAATTTTCCAACTTACATCACTGCAAAGTAACCAATTTATTTGAAAGACTGTCTGTAACTCAGCCGATCCCGAGCTTTAACTTAAAGAATACTGTCACGCTATCAGTCTGTTTGTTTCATTTTATGATGCGTTATTTTTTACTTGCGAGTAAAATGTCATAAATTTTATTTGTGACCACAGCTCTAAATTTCTCAATTTTTTTTTTCAAGAACTGGTACTATTGTTGTGGCATTAGGCAGCCCTTAAAAATGACAAACAAGTTTACGATTCTTCTACTACTCTATATTGTTGTTATTAAACTTTAGTTTACAATCGCCGGGTGCAACACGATTTTCAGCCTTGTAAAATCAGGGCCAGTAGTTGGACCCCTAGCCCGGGAAAAATAACAAAGGATCTAACAAAGCACTGATCAGTCAATTTTACTTATATTGCCTGTCTAGTATAGACTCCATGAAGAAAAGCAAAGAAAAATATTTTTACATGCAGCTTATTTGGTACATACCGAAAGGTTCAAGAAATTAAAAGTTGAAATGGGAAAATTAGACCTATTAGTTTTCAAAGAGTATGTCTAAAGCAAATAAAGTTTAAACAAGACGTTTGTCTTATGAGATGTAAATTCTGCATATTAAATAATTGAGTCCAATTACTATCATTTATTTGGGTTTGATTTTTTTATAATCAAATAAAGATAAAAATAGATTTTGTCGGATTTATCAGCCTGTAAGTAAAATCCAAGCAAACATGATGACAGGTCGGTAAAAGTTCACGTCATTCAGAAATATGGCATACTGGAGGCATAGACTCTCATTTGTAACCTCGGTACTAAATTAGATGAATTATCTGCTTCAGGTCTCGCGGGAAAAGCCTCTGAAACCAAACGAATAAGAGACTTTGGATTATAAAGCCGGTCTGGACGCTTTAGAAGATAGATAAATCGCCTAATCCTGCCGAAAATCGAAACATGCTTTATCGTACACCTCGGTCGCAGCCTGTCCAATAAAATGACTGCTTTGAAAGGCGGACTTTCTCTATATATTCTGCACATTATAAAATCTCCGACATTATGACTTCTAAGAGAGACGTGGAGGTAAGTAACATTTCGGTTCAATCTCTTAAGCCCTTCATAAGCTCAGTGCCATTTGCTCTTCTTGTGTTTACTCATTCTTTAGCACTGGCACGTTGCACTAGTGCTATTTTCTGACATATGCTTCTCCAACGTGCGGAAAGATTTATAGATTTTTCTAAGCCCTTCTGAACTGCTGTTTGGGCATTCTACCCTCGCTGGCAGAAAAGAAAGTATGTTCATTTTTCATAACTGTGTGTGCAAATGAGGACATGTCATAATAACGTTGTGTTTGCTGTGACTAAAAAGAAGATAGTTCATAATATAAAATATTCCCTTTTTAAAATACATTTGGTAAAAACACCCTCAAATTCGTCTACCACTCACCGTGATTCGTCTTCAACACCAGCATAAGGCTAGTGAGATCCGATTATATCCCTTATTATCAATATGTCAAACATATCCGCTTCGGTGTTGCATCTCGAGTTCTTCTGCTTTAACATATCTGATACTTTATTCTCAGTTCTATACGGAAGGAAAGGAGTGATAAGTTTTGCTCTTAGGCGAAGAACTGTTTTATTCTGAAGTAACATCACGTCCTTCCGAATATAAGCGTAAAAAAAATTGTAGCTAAATTGACTCAAAAGCCTAAATGCAATAATACCAGGTGGTTCCGTAAAGTACGGTGGCATCAGTAGTGCAGTAAACGAAATGTAATATACAATTTTCAAGAGATGGGAAAAGTAAAGGCCTGGAAAAGTAAGAAAATTGGACTTCCTGTCACGGAATTTTTGGACTGGACCAAAACGGTTGTGTTGAACCGCGAATTGGAACATCTTAATCAGACTGTGTCCGATAACACTACAGTCCATAAATGCGTGTTTTTGGAAAGAGTAAGCTTTGTGTCACACACAAAAGCTGATGTCACTATACCACTTAACCTACGAGGGACAATTTTTAAAATTTCCCTATATTTTCGGAAAAAAATTTTAAAAAATTATCTGTCATTACTAAGTGACTTTTGAGGGAATATTGAAATAAATTCATTTAACTTCTGACATTTTCGTATGAAAGGAAAACTTGTTGTTTGTTTTCTTTCGTGTGTAGTGCAAATGTGTAAATTTTTTGCATTATTAAAATTCAAAGCTGAGGGAATTTGTGATTCTAAAGGGAGATTTTCCTCCATGAAATTAGTTAAAAAAGAGAAATTTTCTTCAAAGTTCTTATATTGTTTACAATCAACATAGAAGAATGCCTAGCACATGGCAGAAACTTCAGAATGCTGGATAACATTTGTAAATTTCATATATTACACATTTCTACGTTTCAGACGACAACGGAATTTTGCTGTCCAAATGGGTGATTCCAGCCCATTTCCAGACGTAAGAAGTGGGAACTGATATCACTGAAATCTTATCTTCTCCACTGGATACGTTACACACTGGTATATTTTTATTTGGAAATTTAGTTTTATTTATAGTGAAGAATATCAGACAAGCAGGTAGTGAACAGGTTTTGTAATATTCCTTAGAATGTAGCAAATATTGTTGTAAATCTTTTGTGTATATGAGAACCAGATACGGTGATCTTGTCCAGTTGTTAAGCGCAGTGACTTTATTTTTCTGATCTCAGTTCTAATATTTTAATTCTCTCATAACTTTCGCCAATTAACGTTCAATTATCGACGGGAGAATTTAAAAATTTCGCAATATTTTACTTTACCTTATAGGGCAAGAATCTACTTCTATATTTCAGACCAAAATCTAGCTTAATATTCCAACTCGAGTAGAAGCCTGAAAAGTATTAAAAACTAAACAGTTGAAATCTAGCAACATTCGTCAAACGCACTACTTATTGGGCGTCTAAATTTTATTCCAGCTGAAGGAACTAAGAATTGAATTATTTTGTACGTAAACCTTAAAAGATATTTTGTGTGTCTCCCATTTTAATCACTCTTCATTTAAAAAACAGCTATCTTTGAATTACACACAACTGCGCACCAAGTTACCTTCTTAATACAAAATCGAAATTTAATAGCGTGGCTCTACACATATTCCCTAAAACTGTCACAATTTTATTACCATTATTACCAGATGCGCCTGATACATTTATTTCTAAGTGAAGGAACTCCCTGATTTCATGTGACTTGCGGATTGCACTACGTGGAACCAGGTAAAATAATAACTCGCGAAATCATATCTTCATTAGCTATTAACTTGTTTCAATCTTTAAAAAATAAATTAACCTCATTTTTATTTCAAGATATAGTTCGTAACACATAGTAGACACATTCCATTTCCACCATAAACTGGAACTTTTTAATGTCGTGTAGGAAAATACTCGCCTTTTCTTGATATACATACGAAGCACAGAAATATTTGGTGTGACGATAAAAGAATCTTTGAATATTAGACGTGGCTCTATATACAAAGATTACCAAGCATTAAAGGATAATATATCACCACACAGATTGCCTACGTTGCTTCAGAACAGATAATGCCCTTCTGAAATGTAAGTAGATTGTTCATATTCTGTTAAATTCGGGTTCAGTACTTAACAGATTTCATTATCATGGAATTTTAACGTAATAAAAACCCTATCCAACAGTTTATCCTAAGTTTCACTCCCTTGCTTGCTATCGAATATTTCATGTCTTGTCTGCACAATCTCTTCTCCTATGACATCGCTGTACAGACTCATACAGAGCTTTGAAGCAATGCTTCAGCACTTAATAATTTTGTTTTCATGCAGAACTTTGAAGCAATGTTTCAACATTTAATAATTTTGTTTTCAAAATGGCTCTCTTCATAAACAGTATTAAGGTGCAGTGTGTGTGAGTTGAAGTTTGTCCTTCTTTTGAGAAAGGTGGAGATTTTAAAATCATGGTTCCGTGCAGTAAATAAATATCTGCATACTGTTGCATCTGGTTGGATTTTTATTAACATTGAGAGATGGAGATATTACTTGTGTCTGAAACTTTGGTGCCTCTCTAACAAAAACGTAACGAAGACAATACTAAGGTACAGAGAAAGTACAGTGACCTTTTAATTGAATTCATGTTCAGATTTGGTAAGCCTGAATGTAAAATATTCATATTCTGTTTCATTGGGCTTATCACTGAAAACAAAGTTTATTTTGAATAGTTACCCAGTGCAAAATTTGACACAACATGACCCCTTAATAGATTACTCCGCTACATCAATATTTAAATTTAAATCTAAACATTTTCAAAAGCCTCAGTTGAAAGTATGTGTAGAAAAAGAAATAAAATTTTTCATGAAAAGTAGGTAATAATAAGAGAATAGCACTGCCCATCAACTCTGAGAAGCGGAGTCAGCCAGTGAAAAATTTGGTAATCAAGAAGCAAGATGATAAATGTCAATGAGTTTCACTGCTGACAACGGCCAAGTTGCTAACTTAAGAACCATGTAAGTAAGTGTAATTCCTCATTCAAACATGTGCAGAATAGAGGCACAAAACGTTATGCAAATTATACTGAAGTTCCACTGTAAGAGAGTATAAACAGACGAGCATTTTCAAGCTGACATTGTACAGGAATAGAGACACTGCAATTTCAGGAACGTATATTCTACACGTAGAAGTTTTCTGTATAAGCTCTATGTTCTCTCCAGTGTGTTCTACCACGTCTTTATATATTTGCGGCTCATGCTGCTTTCCAATAATGTTACGTTTTATACGGGTTTAAAACTTTGCATTGACATACACAGTGAGTTCCTGCTAAGAAAAATACTAGACAGAAGTCCCTGCATGACCGCCTTTACACCGAAAAGTACAGTCAAGTGCCTACAAATGTGAATCCGCACTGAGTCACTGGGTATCCTCATTCAACCCTTCCAGTAAGCCAGCTCAAGATAAGCTTAGTGTTATTCGTGGGATGGGTGCAATAGTGACTAAGTCTGTAGCGGTTAAAGTGTGAATCACACTTATTTATTTGTTTATTCGTTTATTTGTTTATTTATTATTTATGGTGTCCTAAATGAAGCTGTAAGAATTAAGCTTAGATAGATTATTTATTGTACTGGATGTTGAATAAAGAGAGACCAACTTGATGTCACTTGCTTTATTAATTCATTATTTAATGCTCAACATGTTTCGGATATTAATACATCCATCCTCAGGAACTTGCGACTTATTTGTTGAGTTATTTCATGGGTTGTATTGCTCTGGTTCCATGCGTGTTGGGTGTTGTTGTGGTTTGGCTGGGGTGGTGTGGTATCCGGATAAAACACCACCCCAGCCAAACCACAACGTAACACCCAACACACATCGAACCAGAGCAATACAACCCATGAAATAACTGAACAAATAAGTCGCAAGTTCCTGAGGATGGATGTATTAACACCCGAAACATGTTGAGCATTAAATAATGAAATAATGAAGCAAATGACATCAAGTTGGTCTCTCTTTATTCAACTATCAAGATGATGCAGGTCCAATAAACATAAGATGTACTGTTATGTATTTGACAGAATGAGATCACAGGCTAATTTACGGTACTGTTCACCTATTTTCATGGGGTCTCATCAATTCACGTTTCGTCACGACAGTGAGCTTATGGACCAAGATTTGAAACCGGGACATTCGGAATGTTAAGCAGGAATCACAAACCCTCGATCTTGTTGTTTTTCAGTGTACCATTGACGACACATCACATTATCAAATATATATTGACTTCTTTTAAGCTATTATCAAATGTAAAACCTTCTCCAGCAGCCAAAATAAGGGCAGATTTTATATTTATCTTGCACAGAGTTAGACACAGCTCATTAAACGATACAGTTTATCAAGTTGCTTATTGATTCTCATGTTAGTTAAGCACGGTTCAGCATTATGATCGTTAGGAAGGATAGTGTCAATGTACTTGAAGAATCTGAATGAAGAATGCCACGGAAGTTCGCAATTGTATTTGCATTCCCAAAATCATATTTACGGATGGAGAAAATGGGAGAAAATTTATTTAGATATTGTCTTTATGCCCAAACCAGAGCCTTCTCCCATGCGAGACTGCATCTGCAATAACTAATTCACAGCACGGAACGGTTTCAGATGTTAAATGTTTGACCCGATGCGGTCTAGCTAACTGTGCAGTCGTACGAGACGCAATGAGGTGCAGTTTAGTAGAAAACTACAGACGTTCCGGGGGAACGTATTACATCAATATACTCTGAAGATGGGACTAGAACGATGCTCCGAAATTTCGGAAAATCTGTAACAAGCAACACGACACCATATCCCAAAAGAAAGCGGGTCTACTTTTAATACCAGCTGTCGACATACAGGGTGATCAAAAGTCTCTGTGCACCTGACAATTACAGTACACAGTACAGGTGCATAGAGACTTTTTGATCAACCTGTATATTTACAATGTCTTCAATATGAATTTATGGGAAGTCACTCCGTTCCGCACAGATTTCAACACCAATATTGTTTGATATTCAACATGATACCAGACCTTCATCTCTGTTAAATATGTGCTGTAGTCTCGATGAGATATTGAATACGTCTACAAACAAAATAAGAATGTTAGATTTTACTTTTCACCAAGATAAGTATGAAAATTAATTATTCTTGGAATTGAAGCCACGTATATTCAGAGATGGTTACGAGTTTTGGATACACGTGCTGCCTCTACCCTTTTACTATTCCACAACCTTGCTATATGTACACCAAAATACAAGACGATACACCCATTAAGTGAGTATTTTCAAATACCAAGAAGAGTGAACATAAAACGGCATTAAAAAAAGAAATTTTTGGTTTGCCTTGCTTAGGTATCCCGTTTCTGTGTGTGAAAGACACTTTGAGTCAAGCAGTGTGACCTATATGACATGAAAATAAAAGTCGAAGAACATTTTTAGTGGGTCAGGCATGTTCATTACCATATAGATTGTGAGGTTTGAGAGAGAGAGAGACAGACAATTGGAAATACTGGGTTTCGAAACAATTCTAATAATAATGATAGCATTAGAACGTTTCAGTTATTTCGTAGGTAGTGAAAGCTTCACGTTTCACGTAATAAGCAGAGTTATTATTAGTATTAATCCCTTATCCTATAGCCTTGACATTGCCTTTATTCAAATATCGTGTCTTATGTCACTGGGATCTTATCGAATAATATTATCTTTTATTTCTGTGTTTTATATCAGAAAGATAACTTAAGTGGCGAAAGCTGATAGCCATTTAGAATCTTTCATGTTGTAGACTTCCAGCATGTTAATAGGTCTATTCTTATAGGCCAAGAGAATATGAAAAGAGGAAAAAATCTGGGCAAGAGTCAGATTATTGGCTCTTCAGTAACGACACTATTTTTAATTTAATTAAAATTGTTGGTTGAACGTAAATTCACCACACTAAATTTTATCAAAATATGTCATAGGATTCAGGGATATTACTTTTTCAATTCTTTTAACTACATGAAGCACCAATTCTTGGACTTACGGTCGCTGAGCAGTCAGGAAATTTTAATGAATCCATACGTCCATTGCACAGCTAGGCACATGTGCAAGACGGTCAGGCACAATGAATTGTTTTGAGTCAGATGACTTCAATTTTCATTCTTCAGATCTCTAACGACAAGGTTCGGAGGAACTTACTGCCTCAGCCAATAGGATAGAAGGCAGACACTACAGGTTCATTCGAAATGTTGACAGCCGTTTGTACGCAAATTCATTGTGCATTTTCAATAAAATTCTAACTTTAGACATCAATCGATGTAAGAATCCAAAATCTACAAGCTAAATTCAACCCACAGTAAAAACTACGCATAAAGTTACAAAACGTAATTTGTCCATGCAGAAGAATGTGGGTGGAACACTTTGTGCTCTACCGGTATCCCAGTGACATAGACAACCTGTAGGGACCCCCCACCTCCTTCTCCCATCACGATAATCGAAGGCTTCCGGTAATTATTAGTGAAAGTATTTACAGACTTCATTGAAAAGAACCAGAACATCCAGTCCGCAGGAACCAACAACAATTTGCATTCTGTAGTACCGCACCCCCCCCCCCCCACACACCCCAAAACACACAC
>Ga0123354_10022188_pt1 | contig 10007 bp, 5 predicted proteins | sample TergutLab28metaG_2_FD_97872 | JGI IMG/M metagenome (GOLD analysis project Ga0123354, IMG submission 97872) | Labiotermes labralis P4 segment gut microbial communities from Petit-Saut dam, French Guiana - Lab288 P4 | ecosystem: Host-associated > Arthropoda: Insects > Digestive system > Gut ...
CCCTGATCATCCGTATCAGGGTTTAGATCAGAAGGCAGACCGCCCGATCACCAAGCTCTAATGCTAACTAGTACTGCAAATTCATGTAATAACTGTATTAATCCTTTTTAATTCATATTTGGTTTAAGGATGAATTCCCCCTCACTGAAACAGAGGAACTCCACCAGAATCCAGACAAATTACTTCGAGGTCTTGAAGCAAATAACATTAAGTCCAGTCCACTTGATTGCTGGAGTCGAACCAAGTCCTGACAATGTTTTCCAGGTAATAATATTAATGTGGCCGTTACTGTGTTATTCAACCGATACACCTAAATGTAATAAAATTGTGCACAATTAAAAACCATTCGCAAAATGTGGTAATAGTAAGAGATTCATAACCTCTTTCATGACACTCTTTCCCTTTCGTCCCAAGACCCGTCAAGACTATCCTGAGACGGCGCCTTAAAGTAGGCCATGGCAACACCCCTTATCGCAATTTCCAATTCAACCTTCATCAGTTTCTTTCAAATTGAAGCTAGTAACATGTCACCAAAGGTAGAAATCCAATATTAGTATTATAAAAATAATATTATACGCAACGGAAGTTGGAAAAATGGTTTAACAAAGTCTAGAAAATTTTTCATTCGCGAATTTCTGGATGAAAGTGCAGCATACTCACTTTCAATACGTCATGCATTGATAGTTGTGTGTGTTTTGTAGTCGAAACTTCCATAATTGTTTATCTTTTCGTCCTCATGCACAAAGGTAAACAGATCGGTAAAACTGACAGTGTCTGAGAGTCACTCGGTGGAGCCCGTCCTCCCACCTCTGGCAGAACACGTCTGTCCCGCCACATGAGCACTGCCCTTGGTCGTTGTGAGGATCCGCCAGAGCTTGGACTGTCGCCGAAGGGTGGCGTAGTCGCATCTAAGTCGGACTAGCTGTGGCGTCCGAGCTGTGGGCCCGGTGGGATTGTCAGTCTTTGGCTAGTCCTACAAATGGCCTAGGCTTATCCGTACCCTGAATACGGCTAGCCGGTTTGCCTGTTGACGGTAAGGGTAACGTGAAGAACTGCTCTGCGCCTTGCCGATGGTCATTGTTCCAGGGACTAGAGACAGACTGCGAAGTTAAGGTGTACGTAATGCGCCCTTGCATTTAGCACCTTCCGGCTGCTGCATTATCCATAACGGAAATTCTCCGCGGCATTGCTCGTTATGTTAACATACACATTCAAAATCTTAAGTTGCTATTGACCTATTTTCATTTTACGGCTTGTCTTACTTGATTGGCCGGTTCATACTATTGATCATCCTTTCGCTAGATCTATACAAATACGATACGATATTGACAGCAAGTGATCCTGCTTGGTCTCGTGAACAGCACTGTATTTTACATACAATTTTGTAGGCACTGTGTCCGAAGAGCCATAACTGCAACTGCACTGCTATGGGCCCGAACATTAACATCTATTTCTGCCATCCACGTAGCCTAGACGGTCCATTTTATTTATCACCCCGGCGATCCAAATCAGGGAACGATTTATTGAGGCTTTGTTGCGGAATCTAATTGACGTTTTATATAAGGTAAATACATTACTTATTTACTTACTTACCTACATAAATTCATGCACAATTACTTACTTATTACTTACTTATTTACTTACGTACTTACTTAATTACTTACTTATTTACTTTATTACTCACTCACTTAATCACTCACTCACTTACTTACTTACTTACTTACTCCATCGAGCAGAGTCTTTTTGATAATCTATCCGGATCTCACCTAGCCAAGAAATTCCCCGCATTTTATGGAACCCGAAGGTTCATTACCGCTTTCACAAGTACCCGCCAACTGTCCCTGTTCTGAGCCAGGTCGACCCAGTCCATTACCTCACAACCCACTTCCTGAAAATCGATCTTAATAATATCCTCCCACCTACGCCGGGGTCTTCCAAGTGGACTCTTTCCCTCAGGTTTCCCCAGAAAATCCCTGTATCCGCCTCTCCTATCTCCTGTATGTGCTACATTCCCCGACAGTACAATTCTCAGTTTGGTTACCCGAATAAAGTAAATACGTGATTTAAAAAATCGACAACATAAATATACTTTTAAAATATTTCCTTGTTACAATTTATTCAGTGCAGTAAAACGTAGTTGGTGTACTGAATGATTTATATTATATTACGTCATTCTTTCGACTGCAGAGGATGCGGTGTCTCGGATAGGAGAGTACGAATGCCCCATATAAATATACTGTCCTGTCCTTCGAGAAAAAAGGCAGAGCACTATTACGAGTAAAAGGAACTAGATTTATGTGGCTGGTAACTAAGAAGTTCCGTTCTTGCAAACCGTGTGTCTCCATTGCCATTAAGCAGGTCCCACATGACTGTATCTTCCAGTACAAAATTTCTCGTTGGAAAGATAAAGACAATTAAAATTGTGCGAAGAGCAATTGAGTGGCATGAGCGAGCACCCAGTTTCTGTCAACGTGTACCTTCATCATATCATCATACTTGTATACGTGGTCGTTATTTTCGTCAGTGCTATGACGCGATCCCTGCGATACAGCCACTACTGTTCCTACCCCAGTCCGAATCACTTCTGCCTTCATCACCACCACACAATTAACTTCACTTTACATCGCTCTTCCAGTTGAACACGCGAAAAAAAAACACTTCTGCTAATGAATAATAGCAACTCTCTGTATTACTTTATTTCATCCATCCGTTCTCCCTAATTTCCTTCCTTTCTTACTCTCTTACCCCTTTCTTCCTTCCTTTTGAATTTTATTATATTGTAATAAGTTTTTCTTCATAATCAGCAAACGGTTGGTTGCAACACTTACAGGTCATAGAGAGAAGTGGAACAGCAAAGCTCTCATAGAATACTGGGTTGATATTATGGAGACGAGAAAATATCTGTGTTTTGAGGGTTGATGAGCAGACAGTCAGCCTACTTGCACGTATTTCGTGAATGTTGTGTACAAATTTCAAACGCCCACATTTGTATTAATGTAGCCATGTGATATATTCAGGTTTCAATCTCAGGTCCAGGTAATCAGCTGTGTAAATTTTCACGAGAATTGTTATTGCAAATCGATATGATTGCAGGAAACCCCACACTTCTCCTTTTAATTTATTGCAGTTAATAATATCGAAATCATAATTTTTCGGTGTCGATATCGTTGCTGCACGGAGAAAGTAAGCGAAATTTTATGTTGCCATTCGTCTTTTAAATATACATTTTTTCCGTATTTGATGTTTTCACATCTGTGTTATTGAAAGTTCAGATCTGAGTCTATCTAATCTGATGTAACACAATCTAATCTAAACACTCTGTGTCGTTATGTGCTTAGTTTCCGACGTTTCAGATGGTCGTAATGCTTCAGTTTGCAGGGTCCAGTATATCCCTGTTTATAAAGAATTCAGATTTTTCGAGAAAAGAACAACCTTCCTTAAACAGAGAATCACGTCCTAGACAAATGGAACCTTATGCATTGTTCGGTACTATATTAGATATTTATACAGAATTCAAATAGACCAGGATAGCTGAGTCGGCATAGCGACTCGCTATGGGCTGGGCGGTCCGGGGATGGATTCGAGGAGATGGCGAGGTTTTCCACACCTTCCACACCGGAACTGGGGCCCACTCGGCCTCTTGTAAAATGGGTGTCCAGTCTCTTTCCAGGCGTAAAACGGCCGGGTCGCAGTTTTGACCACCCCAATTCCATCAAGGACAGAAGCTAAAAAAAAAAGTACAGCTACATTTCTACTCCATTTCTAGGTCTTCATGGCCTGTTCTAGAGTGAACTTTAGCCTTTATACTTGATACAGAATATAACAGACGACTGCCCATACGACACAGTTTTGGTTACTCGTATCAGTTGGAGTCATAAAACTAAACAACCATTGGAACTAGGTATGATTTTTGTCAGGATCTCGCCAATAAAATGTGTATTAAATATCCGTTCAAGTATTTAGGGTAAAACACTTCACAAATATTCAAGGCTCTGATGCTAGAAAGTGCAGAATTTTAAGAAGCGTCAACTTGCTTTTATGATCTTTAATTTGTTGCAATATCTAGACTTTCAACGATCATTGAAGTATTTCAAAGAGAGCAGCATACATTTGACATGAAAGTTTGGCTGTGGATGCATACAGCCAAAATCTTGTTCTGTCTGATTTTGTCCATCGCGTAACAGATGTGTAATCATCAAAAGACCCAGTGACTGAGAATAGCTTGATTTAACGGCTCCAAAATTTTAGGTGTTTCTTCCGTGAAAACGGAAGCAGAGGCGGCATCCGAAACGTAGTGTTTTAGTGTTCATACATCTGTTACACGATGTAAAAAGTCCAAGATCAGAACACTGTATCTCTATGTTATACACTATCGTTAAAAATGTATTGTGTTGAGTTAATTGTGGGCGACACACAGAACCTATTATGAAATTCAAGGTTATGTGTGCGTCGCTTGCGCACAAGTTCGGCGTTTCTAAGACAGGCGGATCTGCGCCGACATTAGTACCTTGGCAGCTGCTATATAAGGAGCCTTGCTTTGCTTTTTTGAGGATAGGCAATTATTCCGCGTAAGCCGAGAAGGCATAACCATTATAGACATAAATACGAAATGACAAAACATATATTTTATACTTTATTTCTAGCACTACTCTTCACTGGGACACAAACTCGAGACCCAGTTTCAGAGCAATTACAAAACTACAGAAAAACTCATGTAAGTACTTAAATAGATATTTACTGATTTCTGTAAGTAGAATTGTGAGCTACATTGGTCTAATTGTGAGCTATATTGGTCTAATTGTGAGCTACATTGGTCTAATTGTGAGCTATATTGGTCTATTTGTGAGCTACATTGGTCTAATTGTGAGCCACATTGGTCTAAAAGTGTCTGTGTAAAGTATTCATTAACGTGACTTACAAATATTCACGTTCTCTACCCACTCTTTATTAAAACTGGATTGTAGGTGCTTGCACGTTGTCACGAAAATACCTTTTTCGATTTTATGTGTTACTTTCACTTGACAATGTGTTGTAAGATGTCACTTGATAACTTAATGTTACCAGTTCTATTTCTTAATATCTAAATGTCAGGTCTATTTTTCGGTGTTTTTAATTTTTCTTCTCTAATGTCACCGGCTTTGTTACCCACTCGGTTTTTTGAAGCTGTTAGCTTTGCGCTTTGTTAATAGTCACGTGTTAGTCACCTCTGACAGGCCTAGCCCTACTGTTTTAATGACTGTCAATAATGACCTTTTTAATATTATACAAGAAAGTCTGTTTGGACAGCAGGAACTTGTGTACATGAATGGGGTTTGATCGGCAGGTTGTGAGCTGCTGTTTTATGTGGCTTAAGGCAAACTTGCTCATGATACGTCTCTTGTGTAAATATTTAACAGGAGCTGCGGATGAGAACACCCACGTGCATACAGCTCGCTATGCGAGTGATGATAATAGGGAATGAGTATGTCTGTGCACATATCTCCAACTTACGGAATGTTTGTCCCTTAGTATAGAGGTGGATATCTGCCCTTTGAATGGTGTCTCAACTAAAAAAAAGTATGTTCAAGAAACATGACTGTTTCAGATGTTAAAAAAAGAAACCCTGACTTGTTGACAATAAATAATTTTATGATATTCTCTATATACTTGCTACTGAGATTTTTTTATTAATAAATGTCATTACAATAAACCCATGAAGATAAATGCAAAGCTATCCCATTACAAGCAGACAGTCCCTTAGGACTCAAAGAGTTTGGGGCTCCGAGATTTCCAGATAATCGGCACTTGAAAGTGGCAAGATTGTTAGGGCAAAGTACCGGCCGCTTTTACCCTGCACCCCCTCCCCCTCGTTCCCAAAGATATTCCGGGTTATCATTTCTGTTATATTAAGTCAATTAAAAATTTCTTGGACTTCATATGAAATCGGACCCATAAATTCACCTTCTAGTGTAGTGCCTCAACCAACCGCGCCAGTTTTCACGGAAACTGTCTGAAGCGTAAACTGACTTCACACTGCATGATTTCTATTCCTGTTGGCATATAAAGGATGCAGCTAAAGATTCACTACTGCACGCCACTTTTCTGGAATTTGCTAATAGTTTGAGAGTTGCTGTCTCTTATACACTGCTCCCATGCTTACGAATGTACGGACTGAACCTGAACAAACATACTCAGATACCTGCATTGAAAAAGTGCTAGTAACGTATCCTGTTAACATATCGTATATCAATACCTTTGTGCATTGTACTTCTCGGGCAATATTATGTTAAATCCATATTTTACGTGTTTACTCTTTATTAAAAGAATTATTTTTCCATGAATTATATTTTATGTTGAATATGGTACCTCAATTTCTATTTCGATATTCGTGTAACAGGCTTAATTATATTATTTATATTTACATAAATTCAGATTCTTTTACCTTCATTCGGACTTTCGTTTTCAAATATTTTTCAGTTTGTTCGGTATTTCTGTGTTCTTGTGCTGACTATAATTGGCATTTAAGCTATTAAGGCAACACCGAAATAGACAAAACCGAATTGATTGTTTTCTGTAAAATACTGTTGTCGTTACTATATTTGAAATGTATTATGCGGGTAAAACTTGGAAGAAGGATCAGCCATGGTACGCGGGCTTCATGTAATTTAAAAATCTGTTATTGATTTTTTCATGAAACAAATTATGTTTTCTTATTAACTTCTGAAATTACCCCAAAAATTTTCATAAATGTTCTCACTGCTGTAATAAACTAGATGTTTCCATACAGCACTTCTTTCATTACATAATGAATGGTTATTTTCCCTAAGCATATAACATTGGATTCTCTGGTCAAGAAATAATCTTATTCTGTGGGACTTCTTCATCACGGCAACATCATACAAAATCGGTTTTTTATGACAGAACCTTCATTCCCAATGACACTTCTTCCAGATGAGACACTGTACGATATTGACAGTGGAATTAAATATATAATAAGCTGTGTGGCAAATAAAGCACTGCCAAATTAAGCGCACTTTTTTATCGACAGCGTCTACAATTGTTGTGTTATCACAATTAAACGTGGGTTATTTAGAATTCATATCTCAAATATATCACATGTTCGATTCAGTAACCATAATTAAATAGGAAGGGGACGTGACTGTAAATTTGACTATTAAGTGCCTGTAAAGACAAGTGAAGATAATCATTCGTAACTCCTTAGTGCAGACCCTTAAGAAAGGAATAATACAGGATCAACTGATCAATAATATCCGCACCTTTACTAAAAACATGACGTGTTATGAATTTTCAGGTTCATCATTCATTTTTTACTTTATAGCTCTAATTGGAATATTATACTGTATACACATACATTCTTTTCGGATTTACTGCTAAGTGAAGAATAATCGGTCTGTTTTCTAAGAAAATATAAATTTCTGTTTAGAAATTTGCAGTCTTCACTGTACAACAACAAATACTCCTCAGCAGGATACCGACGTCATTTTAAAAAGTAAAGGCATATTGTTATCTAAATTCTTGATAAGGATGCAATTTCGTTTAGATTTAATGTGAAGAATAAATAAAGAAATATCAGTTTCGGAATGTAGTTTGAACCATACACTCTGATGTTTTGAAGAACAGTTTCAAATCTGATCATTCTAGTCATTTTGGTTTCAAAGGAAACGCCTCTAATTTTGGGGACTAAACATATGAATGTCCATTATTTAGATGTTAATAACTATATTAGGGTTGAATATGCCCGAATCAAAATTACTTTTTAGGTAAATTAATTGTGTTTCAGCTTATAAAGAATGAAATGCCCTTCCTACACTACAACAAATATATATGAAGAAATATTTACTGAAAAATACCCACAGTAGAGATGCCTCAGTTTCTTTACAGCAGCACATTATGCTAGTACCAAAACCCATTACGTTTCTCACACAATAACATCAGCATTTTTTATCCAGTGTCACGTGGAAGACCACAGTGACTACCAGTTTGATCTTGGTTTTCGTTTCAGAATGGCAATACGATCATACAGACCCAATTTGGAGCGCCTGTTCCTGACGTCACGTCCAGTCTGACTGTAGGTCCAAGAGGTCCCATCCTTCTCCAGGACGTGACACTTGTGGAAAATATGGCGCACTTTGACAGAGAGCGTACTCCAGAGAGAGTTGTACACGCTAAGGGTGCAGGTGGGGATTATTGAATGCGACAACGCAAATTATAATATGTTACTTTGTAGAATATAAATAAATGTTTGCATAAACCCCAATTTACCGTATATGAAACCCTATATTTTTATTAATATATGATCAAAGTTTAAACTTGTAAATAAATCCCTTTAACCCAAATATATAATAAATATGGGAAAATTTCTTTCATCTCTCGTAGACCCATTTCAAACGAGTAAATTGTCGGAAAGGTGCTGCCATAAATACACCACCGTAGGATTTCCGTTGTACACACACCAAAAATAAATTTTACTTCCTTTCCGTCGCTCTAGATTAGGTGATCCTACTGCATGCAGAAATGTTGGTTTCTTGTTCCGTAAAAATACATAAACTGAAAGTTTATGTATTGAAATGTTTGGTTATTGGAAACAGGTTATAAAGTCAGACACCTCTGGTCGTAAAGGTGAACAGGTTAACTTCACAGTCAATAAAATTACTGGATTATAGTGCTGGAATTCGTAAAATAATTGAGTAAAAGGGAATAGGCACCGGAGTGCTTTAACAAATGGGCACCGGAGTGCTTTAACAAATAGGCACCGGAGTGCTTTAACAAATAGGCACCGGAGTGCTTTAACAAATAGGCACCGGAATGCTTTAACAAATAGGCACCGGAGTGCTTTAACAAATAGGCACCGGAGTGCTTTAACAAATAGGCACCGGAGTGCTTTAACAAATGAGGTACATTTTGGATAATCTGTAAATTATTAAAATTATATCGGAACAAATCTTCCAGCTCGTAATTTGTTAAAGTGCTATTCTTGTCTGTAATAAGTGTCGTACCAAATTAATTACGTTTTAACCTTCAGATAACAACATACTGAGTATTTCTGTAGCAAGTCTGCCCATCTTGACATCGAATTACTCGCATTCTTAAAATTCACGATACTTCGTTCTTTATGACGAATTATGTGTGTTTTGCACGTTAAATTGAAACCTTCTTCTATAATTTACATCTTCGTCACAGAAAAACAATTTACAGACGAACAAAATATGCCCCCACTTCCCGTTGCGATGAAGGTAACGACATAAAGATTGACAATACAGTAAATCCATTCAAAGTGGTGGCACAAATAGAGAATTATTTGAAAGAGTTTATGATATAATAAAATACGAACTTCATTGCAGAAACAAATATAAATTTACGGGCAATATGTTTTTGCATTAGAATTTTAATTATGTCTAAAACCATCACCCATATAAAATTCTGAATATCGAATATTGACAGGCATTCGAATTAGGATTATTTTGTCTGTTAAATAATATTGAGCTTTATCTAACTAGTCATATTTATTTTATTTCTTATTTGCATTCAAGGTGCTTTTGGGTACTTCGAAGTAACTCAAGACATCACCAGATATACAAGGGCCACCGTGTTCAAGTCAGTGGGTAAGAAGACGAGAATCGCTGTTCGATTCTCAACTACAGGAGGAGAAAAAGGTAGTGCTGACACAGTAAGGTGAGAAACTATGTCTAAAGATTTCCGTAAACTGTTTCATGGATTTTCTGCTTACTTTGGTTTAAAAGACACACTGGCCTTTATATTTCAATAGGATTGAAAAATGATATCAAAATAGGTTTCCAGTACCGCATATTCCCAAGTATTTTGTGGGAGATTCCTTCCGGAGACAGCCACACAGAAGAATAAGTGTCACTGTGTCAGCAACATTTGATGTTATTTTCCAACAACACAACAGTGCCACAACATTTCCTGGTAAATTGTGACCAATAAGGCATTCTGTGCCGCCGTCCTTTCTGAGCATTCCCGTGAAATCTTTAGTATTTGCGTCGAAA
>Ga0123354_10022190_pt1 | contig 10007 bp, 6 predicted proteins | sample TergutLab28metaG_2_FD_97872 | JGI IMG/M metagenome (GOLD analysis project Ga0123354, IMG submission 97872) | Labiotermes labralis P4 segment gut microbial communities from Petit-Saut dam, French Guiana - Lab288 P4 | ecosystem: Host-associated > Arthropoda: Insects > Digestive system > Gut ...
GACGATTTGAGGAAGATGGGAGTTAAATAATTGGAAACAGAAGGCACAGGAAAGGAAACCATGGAGAGGAATAATTGAGCAAGCCAAAACTCAGAAAGAGTTGTAGAGCTGAGGAAGAAGAAGAGAAGTTGTCCATATGTGTTCTCAGCAGAAAAATACAATCCCTCCATACTGTACTTTAATTTGAAGTCATGTGTAAACAGTGCAATCATGTACTTTAGTGGATATTTTTTTCTGGTTCCAGCTGAAGGTCAGTTTAAATAATACATAATGTGCATGATCCTGCATTAGTAAGTGTCATTTTAGTGAATAACCCACATCAAATGAAAGAAATTTGTAGCCATCCAGAACTCTTGATCTTGCAAGTACTGTATGATTGCGGCAGTAACAAATATTTATTTCCGTTTTTCTGTCTGGCAGAAATCGTTTCCACCCAACCATTGTGTTTATGTTGTCATTAACTGTTTTAGGAATTAATTTGTTGTTATGGATTATGTCATTGTATTTATTTAAGTAGAAACTGGTTTTTCTCACTACTTATGTAAAGAAATTGTCTTATAATCATTGACATTTTTTCTGTCAAGGAGATGCACAGTTGCTTAATGTAGTTGTGCAAGTGCAGAGTTTGAATGAGTGTAATGAACAGCCGTTCCCCCCCCAGAGATTCATTGAATAGGAATTTCACTGTAATGAATTAAAATATGGCAAAATTGTTTGGCAGTGGATGTAATATTATTATTGTATTTTCACTCTGTTTTCATTGCTAAGACCTTGTACTGTGCGATCATGAGAGGATACAGCTCTTCATTTCTACATTTAAGTGTACACATGTGTTGGTATTCCAAGTTCGTTACTGCCATAAGAAAGTAAAAGTAAAGTACATTACACATTTCAGTTGTTAGCATTGAGGGAAGAAATAAAATGCTTCGGTAACACTGGTGTGAAAAAAGTGCTATACATTTATAACTGAACATGTTTGAGGCCATGAACATTTTGTACTGCAAGGTGCTTAAGGAACAGGGGAGTGGGTTGACTTCACTGTTAATGTGAAAAATATACATTTATAACTGAACATGTTTGAGGCCATGAACATTTTGTACTGCAAGGTGCTTAAGGAACAGGGGAGTGGGTTGACTTCACTGTTAATGTGAAAAATATACATACTCATATAAGCCGTGTAATTTCATTGAGACTGCAGGTTGTATTTTTCATTGTCATTTTAACTGTCGGGGTACATTTGTTACTGTGTGAGGGACCATCTGTGTGTGTGTGTGTGTGTGTGACCTCGGTAACTGCAAAATCAGTTCAAGTTCTGCTCAGATTCCATTTAATTCTTCCATTTTCGGTGCGGTCCTGTTTGATCCTCGCAGTGTTTAGCGTTGAGGCTGTGCGAGTCAATCTGTAAGCTGATTTACCCAATCATTTTTCGCGTCCGTATCACGTGTCGTACCCCGTGGGCAAGAAAAATAAAATATGTGACACACGTCGGCTGTCAGCATTGTGGGAAGAAATGGAACAGTTCTGTAACACTGGAATGTCAAAATTTTTTGCCTTCATGACTAACGTATTTTGAGACTATGAAAATTCTGTAGTGTGGGGGTATTGAACAAACAGGGTACTAGTATGACTTCAGGGTTGAAAATATGTGGTATATGAGTTTTTAGGCTTTTGCACTTATGCAGCTGAGGCCTTCGTCCATCTTGGTTGTGGTACCAAATCCTGTAATTACGGAGACCTAGTCTGATGTAGTTCGAAATCTGGTGCTCAGTGGTATGAAGGATACACAGTGATATTTTCACATCAGTCATAGATTGTTTAGTGAGCATAATTGAGAACATATATAATTACAAATGATTTTTACCATTTTAATTAACCCAAATTTGTTCATCGCCGATTATTCATAAGGTAAGGGGGCCGGGGGTTTTTTTTTATCTGATTTTGTATTAATGATCTTACTTTGCATTAGCACTTTCTTCAGTATTGGATAAGTGGTCTAAAAATTTAGTATACATCCTCACTCTACACAGGATTTGAATTCATGGGCCCAGTAGTGATTCAACATAAGACTGCGCATAGCTGAAAGTGGGATCAGGTCAGCATACTTTCATGTAGTGCCACAAATTCTAGTCGTTGCAAGTTCATTGTGTTTTTAACCACATCAGAGTCTCTCACAGTGTGTGTGTGTGTGTGTGTGTGTGTGTGTATACTTCCAGTATCTTGTGTATTCTGTCCAGGGATAGAACTGGGCTGGCAGTTGGAATACCAAAAGCATGTATCAGTAACTCAATCACATTTGAGGTTGTTGCTTCAGCGGATATTAAAACGACACTCTCCTTGGATATGACGCTCTGTAGTCTGGTGGTAGGTACCAGTGTTTTGGAGAACACTGCCACTTCCAGGTCAGGGTAGAAATAATGAAGGTGGAGGTACCTGGTTCCGCTGCTGTCTCGGTGCTTATCTAAAGTATAAATAGCTTCTAGGTCCATGGCGTTTGGTCGGCGAGCTTGTGCTGATAAATTACAAGGTCCGGTACACATACATCACTCTCCTTTTGTAGTTGGCAAGTTGTGAATGCGTTGTGCGCCGCTTTTTTATGCTTAGCTGCTATAAGCATGTTTCCAGTACGTCAGGTTACACCGTCTTGAAACTGAAGGGCTGTTGATCCTTGCACTTTCATTACAGCGAGAATTACTTCCACTCATTTAGTCTTGTTTATCCTGTACTTGTTTGGCCAGTTGGTGAGTCTTACACTGAAGGTCATTATGTAGAATGACAGGGACTTCACAGAAGTAATCCACATATACCAAACTATTGGGTGTCAGATCCCAGAATACCATTATCGTGGCAAGTTTTCCCTTCTTCTTCTTTTTTTTTTGTGCTGTGTTTACTGTAGCCCTGGATTTTGTTACACATCATTCACCTGTGGAATTTGTACAAAAGGCGATAACCTGGCTTAGCAGAATGTCATCTTAAGTAGCAGATGTGTATAGGTTATGTAGGAATGATGTGCCATCTGAAGTCATCATGTAGTGCAAAATGAAACATGAGGGATCAGGAATTGTGAATTTGATAAACGAAGTAGTTGTGATTAAGACTGTTCTTATGGATGTTGTTCATTGTTCGAGCCTATGTTAAAGCCACTGCATTTTATCAGTTGGATGTATTTCCATCATCAGGTGACCAAAAACCACTCTGTTTGGCCAAACGTACAGCTGCAAAGAAACCATAGCCACATCGTCACCGAAACAGAGCTGTTTTGCAAAATGCACTGGTTTTAGAAAGTTAGGGTGTTGGATGAAATCCAAACGAATAATGTCAAAAGTGTCACAACATCTGGGATGTTAAATTGTGACTTTGTGGAAGTGGTTATGAAGGTTTGGAAGGTTAAGGTGCCTTCATCTTCGGGGTCTTGGAGGTGCTAAAGATTAAGACACTTTGATCCTTAAGACTTCTGGGAACTACTTAGCCAATGATAGTTCAACATCCCAGAGGTTTTAATTCTTCAGCGACACTGCTATGAGAACCTCAAATCTCACAATGCCAATTCATCATCGGAAAATACATTTAGCTGAAGGGGCTTGGCATTTTTGGAGGTACTGTCTTAGCTCTTTTTCGGAGAAACTGAGAAAAACAGTTACCATCATGAAGGTTGAACTCTTCTATATGACGCAATGTTGATCAGTAAATGGCTGAAGATGGAGACAGCAGGCTTCTCATAAATGTCATCCACTGTGAGTGGACACAATTCCGTATTCCAGAACACTTACGAAATTTGAGATCTTGCAGTAAGCATCTTGTGACAGGTGGCTCCACTTTGACACTGAATCCTGTGTTGGCGAGACGAAGCAGTATACCTGTGCGGGTCGTAGAGGCGTTTTATGAACACATACATCAAAACTGTTTCTCGTGCATACACAAAAGAATAACATTTTGTTTTTGCTATGTGCATTTGCTGAGATGTTTTATTTTACCATCTGTTTACTTGCAACTGACATGATACACACCTCCTGTTGAAATTACACGTGTTCCTGTGCACACAAGTTTAATTATTTAGCAAGCTGCATCTGCCAGACATCCCATGACAGCCATGACGTTCAGGCATGAGATAATATAGACACCCTGTAGCATAAAACACAAATACAGGCTGGTGACATTGTGGGAAACAAAAATACTGAAAAATAAACACTGTCTATACAAACCTTCCTTGTAATCCCTGAGAAATTTGCAGAAGTGCAGGAAAAGTTGACTCTGGTTCAAAACTTGTATTGACTCTTTTGATTTTTCCTTAAACATTACTGGTGAATTTAGGAGAGAACTTTGCAATAGGCTGTGTTGGCCGGGTAGCTCAGTCAGTATAGCTACTGACTACGGGCTGGATGGCCTGCATTCGAATCCCGGTGGGGACGAGATTTTCCGCCCATCCAGACCGGCCCTGGGACCCACCCAGCCCCCTGTAAAATGGGTAGCGGGTCTTCCCCAGGGGGGATAAAGTGCAGCCAGGGTATGCTGTTGGCCCCTTACCCCCTCCTAGTGCCACGGTCATGGAAGAGTAGAGCTATACCTCTACCCACCCTCTGGGCCACAACGGGCCTGTAACGGGATAACTTTACCTTTATTTCACTTTGCAATAGGCTGTGCCACTTGCCATGTCATGTAGATATTTTCAGTTATTACACTGTTGTAAATAACCCCAGAAACATACAGTAGATGAAGACTAGTTTTCTGGAATGTTATGCTGTGTCAGTTGGTCACGTGTTACTTGATGTGTTGAAGGATTGTAGCACGTCTTAACCCTTTAAACGCTGAATTGAATCCCATCTGCCATTTGCTGGCATTATTAGGAGCTCACCGTATTCTCCACGTTAGCAGGATAAGAGTTAAGGGGCGGTCAGTCCAAAAACTGTAGCTGCATGGGAGGACATAAATACCGGGGTGGTGATAAGTCTTTAGCCCGACCAGGAAGGGAAACAAGCTTGGAAGCACGTCAGGGACGTGCGCCATTTCAACAACATCGAGACGCGAGCTGTCATCAAGTTTTTTTTCCCTGCAAGGCAAGGCGCTGAAGGAAATTCACATCGTTGTGACAGAAACATTGGCTTGTTTACTTCCTGGTCGGGCTAAGGACTTATCAGCACCCCTGTAGGTGTGTGTGATGGGGTGATGGGAGAACTGACATGACCCAGAGCCGTTGGGAGTGTGATGACATGCACTAGCAGGGGTATTTGTGGCATGGGGCTTGTGGTTGATTGTCATGCCTGGAGTGTTAAGCTCCACATGTGGCGATAAGGAGATGAGTGGGTGGCCAGGGAGTACTGTTAATTTATTGATGCTGCGTAATGCTGATATTACATCACATCAAAGGGGATGCAGTAAGTGTGTGGAGCATGGTGTAAAGGTACTGGCCTGGGTGGTAAGGGTAGAATTGGTACAAAAGCAATGGATGTAGTAAATAAGTGGCCCAGGCTTAATTGGGACGGTTCAGTCTCCACTGAGGAACTTGGGTGTGGTCTGGGATCTAGTTATGGTGGAATAATGGACATAGTGGGAGTGATAGAAGGTAGGAGAGACCACAGGTTATTGTGGGCCCTTGTGCTTCCATGAATAAGATCCTTGGAAATTTAATATACATGGGTCCGTGCATCGTGAATCGAATTTAATAACTGTCCAGCAAGATGCGACTTATTCAGTTTATTACATTTCTGTAGGCAGCTCTACATGTTTCAGGTGTAGACACCTGAAACATGTAGAGCTGCCTACAGAAATGTAATAAACTGAATATGTCGCATCTTGTTGGACAGTTATTGAATCCTTGGAAGTGTTTTGTAACTACCCAGCAGACTTGGACCTTTGGCAACACCACTTAGAGAACGTGAAGTCTCACAGTAGTAAGCCGAGATTTGGAGTGCCATTGATGGATAAGATTATAGTCATTTGTTATGATGTTAAGTATTTAGGTGCATAGGTACCCATGATTTAGTGGCAGCATGTTGCTCCAAATGCCAGTACATGAATAGCAAGAGTACACAGCATCACATCCGAGAAACTGTAATGATAAACAGCAGTACGATTTGCCTGGTAGCTAGTTTGTATATCTTTGCTCAAATGCTGCCACATAAAGGAATCAGTTGCGTATTACACCTGTATATTTTTCTTTATATATGTATGATCATTGAACAATTATCAAGGTGATTTCCATTCCTTACATCTCTTCATTTATCGAAGGTCACAACACAGATTGCAGCAGTGTCATCATAATGATGTTTTGAGTTCACTTTTGTCAGCAGATAAAAATCAGTGACTTCCAATGACTACCAGTGTTAGGCCTTCTGACATCTGATAGAATTGTGTTTTATGTATATATAAATATATTGTTTTCATTGGAATGTGAAATTTCTGTATGTTAATATTGAGCAAGTGTTCATTTTACTGAAGTTTCATTATATTAAAAATTTATACTAATGAAATAAACAAATGTGTATTTACATATATATGTAACAAGTGATTGGCCATTTTTTTTTTTCCTTTGTGATGTGTTGGAACAAAAATGTGCTTCAGATTTGTTCTTCCTATTGTGTTTTAGCCCTTTAACTTGTATTATCTTCAAATGCTGTATCCATATTGGTACAGGAGGAGATATGAAAATGTGTGAGGAATGGTTATGTAGATTAAATATATTTGAAATCATGTATTTGTGGTGATTAATTACAAAACTGATGAAGATGTAATTATGATGCAGCCAGGGTAGTGTTGTTGCATAGTTACGCCCACATGCATTGTATTACTGTTTTGTCGTAATCATTTGGTCGATGCCTATTGTATGTTAATTGCAGCTATAGAGTTTGTTACGCGGGTCAAGGAAATAGTTCTAAGAACTCTGTATGCACATGCCTGCTGCGAAATCAGAGCGGCCTGTGGTTAAGCGCTTAAGGCGACCAGCGATCACTGGTTACCTTAAGCGCTTAACCATATACCACAGACTGCTCTGATTTCACGGCAGGCATGTGTGTACAGAGTTCTTAGAACTACTTCCTTGACCCGCGTAACATAAAGTCTATAACCACAATTAACATACAGCAATACGGATCAATAAAATGACTACGACAAAACAGTTATACAATGCATGTGGGCGTAACTATGCAACAGTGTCATCAGGTTAGTGACTAGGCTGGATGATCCAAGTTTTGATTCTTATATGGGACAAGAGATATTTCATCCTCCTGTTCGGTGGGTACCACGGCTTTTCCCCAAAGGTTAAAGTGGCTGAAGTGTGAGTCTAACCACTTGTCTCCATCTAATTCAAAGTTTAATAATGACTGAAGTTACACCCCAGCTCTCCCAAATGCCTTCATGGAATGGGCAGGGATAACTTTACCTTCACGTTAATGAAACAGAACTTCATGTGTATAGTCTGTTACAAAATAATGAGATTTTTGGTCACAAAATTATCAGGGACAGGTCCAAAACTTCCAATATAATACACTTTGTACTTTTCTGTCGTGATTTCTCATGCCTTAATTCTGCCAAAAAATGTTGTGGTCGATAAAAGTGTGTGAATGTTTCTGTACGTCTAGACCAGCTCTTTTGTCCGTGCTTCCCGTTGCTGACACCGACACACTTCAGGTGTGTAGGGCCACAGATATCGTCTAGGACGTATCCAAAGTTGTCATGGTCCAGTTTGTCTGCATTATCTCTGAATATTACAGCCATTGTTTTTGCAGGGATGCATGAATCCCAGGTGCCAGGTTGACAGGACAGCTAAACTTAGTACAGTGGTAACAAGATCAATGAAATATATGTACATATCATCAAAACACAACTATGTTTATTAGTATTATATTGGGTATCTACTACAATAGGCACAACTACATGTTTCGGCCACTAATTTTGGCTGTCTTCAGGTTGTACACGAACTTATCAAGCACTTATACGGCATGTGTGGGGTGATTTTGGGTGTGGAGAAGGGGTTATTTTGTATGGGACTGAGATCTCGTTTGTGTCGGTGGGTGCATGGTCTCGAACATCATCATTAGTTATCCAATTCTTAATTTTAGCTATGTCTAGAATGGGGTTCATTATATTATATTAGTATTTGTACTTTACACGTGGTATCAATGTGCTAAGTCTAGAATGCTATGATATTGTTTTTACAGTTCTTCAGCATCTTCATGCAAATCATAGTGTCTCTCCACTGTCTCTCTTTCACCTTTTTCCACCTTGGAAGTTATAGTATAGTCTGTATCTAAGTTATAGGTGTAGTTTCATTAAATGTTGCTTGTCATATTTCTCTGTTTATGTCAATACCCAATATACTACTAATAAATATAGTTGTGTTTTGACGATATATACACATATTACATTGATCGTGTTATTTTGATAACACAACGGGGATGATGAACCTAAAAAAAAATTAGTACAGTGGTGTTTAATATTTGTAGGTTCTCAATATGGAACTTGATTCACTTCACCTGTCTGGCACCTAGAATTTTGAAGAGGTTCCTAGATTCTTATAAACGTTGTGCACACCTGTGTTAAGACATAAATACTTATAGCTCTGGATAATGTCAATGGCTCAAGTATTAATGCTTGCAGCTACTGTCTGGGAGGTGCCCAGTTTGAATCTTGGCCATGGGAGAAACAAATTTTTTTGTTGCTTAATGCAGTATTACAGGAAAATAGTAGGACATTATGTCCAATTACATCATTGTCTGCTTTGTTCTACAGCTGCTGTTTAGTTCATCATCAATGCTATTATTCAGTGCTACACAGTCTGAACTACCGACAGCATTTAAAGCCACATATAAAGTTAATGTTGAAGGTGATACAATTTTATTATAGGACAATGTAAGTACTTGGATGAAATTCAGTATCTATTAATCATTACGTTTACCAGTTCATATGTTCGTAACTGTGTCTTCTGCATTTATGACATGTTCAGTTTTGGTGAACAAAGGATGCTCACCACACCGTCTCATGAGAAGTGACAATATTTAGTTATTGGCAAAGTATTTGATTTCTCATATTTTAAAATACCAATGCAACATTATAATAAGAAACGTATAAACAGATACTGCAAAATTATAATAAACTTTTACTTTTGCAACATACAGAATGTCTTGCCCTGTTATATGAACCATTTCAGTTTTGATGTGGCAATGTGTCATAGCCATCAACATGCACAACACCAAGTGTCAGTCTCACATGTGTTAATGCCAGTGCATTTAGTTTCAGAGATTATTATGCAAAGTTTCTTGATCTACAATGCAGATATTCAGTTAAATTGTGTTAGTTTCAGAATCTATAGAAACAAATCCATTGCGCTTACATTAATGTATAAATGGAATATGATGCTGGAATTATCTTGAGTTAAAAGCAAAGGAGTATTTTGAAAGGGAATGAACTGGTGCCCAGAATGTTGGGGTGAACCTCCTTAGAATTATACAGTTTCTGGTCCCATACTTAATTCAGGAACAGGGTGTAGCATACAAAATTGTATAGGGTTACTGCTGGTGCTCATACGAAATTCTTAACACTGTTTATTTATTCAGGATTTGCTTTCGAAAATCACACTGGGCAGTTTTTGGCGAAACTGCTCTCTTCTACCCTGAAACAATTCTACACCATTTGAATTGGAACACACCACAATCACTCATTCGTACAAATTGAAAACGAATATTACATTATGGGGCACACTTCCCATTTGGTTTAGATTACAAAACAGACTGCAATATTTATAACAACTTTAGTTTACCTTTAACCGTTCCACACACACACACACACAAGCTTACGGTCGTATACCCCCTACCCACCCACTTCCCATTTGGTTTAGATTACAAAACAGACTGCAAGACTTAACAACTTTAGTTTACCTTTAACCGTTCCACACACACACACACAAGCTTACGGGCGTATACCCCCTACCCACCCACTTCCCATTTGGTTTAGATTACAAAACAGACTGCAATATTTATAACAACTTTAGTTTACCTTTAACCGTTCCACACACACAC
>Ga0123354_10022193_pt1 | contig 10006 bp, 6 predicted proteins | sample TergutLab28metaG_2_FD_97872 | JGI IMG/M metagenome (GOLD analysis project Ga0123354, IMG submission 97872) | Labiotermes labralis P4 segment gut microbial communities from Petit-Saut dam, French Guiana - Lab288 P4 | ecosystem: Host-associated > Arthropoda: Insects > Digestive system > Gut ...
TGAGAAGCGCCCGTACATTCTTGTGAAAATGGTGGGGGGGGGGGGCACCGTCCAGTTGTAGAATGTAATCGTCATGATTGGTGTTCAGTTGGGGTAACAACCAGTTTTCCAATATGTCCAGAAATAAGTCGCCAGTCACAGTTGCTTCAGTGAAGAAAAATGGGCCGTGCACTTTCTCGCGGGACACCGCACAGAAAACGTTGACATTTGGAGAGTCACGCTGGTGGTCTATCTGTGCACGTGGTCTCTCGGTTCCCCAGATACGGACACTGTGTACGTTCACCTTGCCACTGATATGGAATGTGGCTTCATCGCAGAAGATGAGTCTTTCAACGAAATCATTTTCCTCCATTTTTCAGTTTTCGGGCTTAATTCAGTTGTGTTATAATTGTGTGTTCTGTAAGGATAAAAAAACCTTCAGTTTAGCTTATCGTGGACTGTAGCCAATTTACACGGTCTCATGTTATCTAAAAGCGTGCCTTTTGGTCATACATTCTATAACCAGCCTTCCTTATCAAAAAAAAAAAAAGGATTAGATTTTGGTTGTGCGGTAAGTCTGTTATATTTTACTTTCAAGTGAACTGCAAAGCATTGCAAATTAATAGTTCCTAATGTGTCTAGAACTACAAGAATAAATCTAGTGACATTCAACGGTGTATATTAAAGTTACATAATTTCTTGATATAATTTATTGGTGTTTACGACACTGTAAATTCGACACGGAATGATGCTGGATGTGTTTTACGCTTAGTTTTAGAAGCTGTTTGCTTGTATTCCAAAGAAAAGTTGTGAAACAAAAATTTACCAACAGATGTGCGAGTTTGATAAAATTACCTGCAAGAAAAAGTTCTGAGCCCTTGGTGTTTCGGCTGATAACAGGTTAATGTAAGCGGTCTTCCATAGATACATTAATAGTCAAGTCACCTATTAAGAGGAAATAACACTAGCTGACTGCTGCATTTCCAGCTTCGTGACAAATTTAATTTGTTGTACGGCGAAATATATTATCACACGAAGCTGAGAAGGTAAACCGTTACATTTATTTCGTCACTTCCTCTCTTCCTGCCAGGCGCCGTCTCTTACCAGTAAAATTCTGAGACTCTTTTCTGAAATGTCTATGATGAAGTTCGAGTGGCGGCTGAACACCGATTTAGGCGCGTCTGCAAAAGTGCGAAAAGTGACTATTAACTTCGCCATGTTTCACTGTCCTTCTGTTTGTATGTCCGCATGGAACAATTCGGCTCCCACCGGAAAAATTTGCGTGATATTTATTTGAGGAATTTTCGAAAACCACTTTATAAAATCCAATTTTCAATAAACTGTGAGGAGAATAACGGGTATTTTATATGAGCACATATCTACATTTATGACTGTATCCCCCTGAGTTCTTCGTAGAATGAGAAATTTTTCAGACAGTTCGTACAGAAAGTAAGTAAAACACACATTTCTTTTAACGTTCGTGTTTCCGTACATCGCTAGTACAATTACAATTGATAACCAACAAGATGCAACCATTTTGATTTATTTACTTTAATCAGCTCTACGTCTTTCGGGCGATGTTTTCGCCCATCATCAGGAGCATATCACTGTAACTACAGCTTCTGGCAATGCCCACCGATGTTGCTGCTGGCTGGTGTTGCTTACGCAACATCGATGGGCATTACCTGAAGCTGTAGTTACAGTGCTATACCCCTGACGATGGGAGAAAAGATCGCCGGAAACATGTAGAGCAGAATAAAGTAAATAAATCAAATTAGTTGCATATTATAATAATATAAACAGCCAACTAGATGCAACAATAACACATTTTATTGATAATTACAATCAGCTCAACATGTTTCGGGCGATAATTTCGCCCATCCTCAGGATCACTAGAATGTGGTTATATCTTGTGGCATAATGCACCGTCGACGCTACCTGCTGGTGACAAGGATGAGGGCACCAGCAGGCAGCATCGCTGGTGCATTATACCACAAGCTGTAAACACAGTCTAGTGCTCACGAGGATGAGCGAAATTATCGCCCGAAACATGTTGAGCTGATTGTAATTATCAATAAAATGTGTTATTGTTGCATCTAGTTTGTTGTTTATATTATTGTATCGGTTAATACGGTCACACAAACATCACATTTAGTTGCATATTGTTGGTTATCAATTGTAATTATATATTTCTTGTTTTTGAGATAATGTGGAAAAATATATTACGAGCAGACAGGCCACAAATGACAATATAATATGGCGCAGAGAAGATGCGATTTGTTTGCGGGATATCTAAAGCAGAAATACTGACACACACACACACACACACACACGCAGTGTTTAATACGTATTGCTTTACATTTGATTAATTCTGTCTGAACTCGTCAGCTGCCTTACGGCAAAACTGTCGGTGTAATATCTCTTGATACTTTTGCAATGATTTTCTCTAATTGGAGATCCCTGAACGTTCCCTGAGGGATAGAAATTCAGAAAATCAGCACGTATTAAGAATGCTGTTCATTATGTTTATTGTGAATATTAATTTGAAAATTTACGATTCTATTCTCAAATATAGGATGTACGGACACAACATCCGACACAAGGATGCCATTGTTAACATCAAATTTTCTACAGGGCACAAATAGAGCGTGTCTCTTAGCCTGCAGTTTTCTTCCAAAGTATTCTCCTTTCTCTTCCTGAATCTTCTGTGTTATTTCTTTTCGCTTGTCCACTTGTATTTCGTATTATATAATAAAGTTTACAGGTTCCTCATTTTCATGGTCTTAGTAAGAATACAATTAGATGCTTTCTTCTTATAATCTAGATCCTAATTTACATTAGCCCTTACATTTCAGATTTTTTCTCGCCAAATTTGCTTTTCGGTACACTTTAACCTTCTGACACCGGAATTATTTTTTTAATTTTACCACACCCTGTATATAAAATGTGAATAATACAGGAACCAAATACGTTAGAATTATAAAAAAAACTGCATTTTGAAGAGAAAAAACGGAGAGTATATACCGTGTTTAAAATATTCAGTACCTATATTTGTTGACTAAATATATAAAATGCAACTTTGGAGGTTAGCGGTGCGGTACGACCACTATAGTTGACATTAGGCGTCAAAAGGTTAATAACGACGTATTACACCCATATTTTCCTCTAAATACGGACCTATTCCCCTTTCCACTGCCGTTTTCAGTCCCCTCCGTTTTCAAATTTCGGTCTACATCATGTACGTGGTATAACAAGTTTCGTACTTGTATAAAGCATGGAAACAAGTAAAGTCGTACAGGGTGAGCATAAAGTCTTTCCCTGATTACAAATATTTATTACAAGAAAATTACTGTACGTGGAATACAAACATTTTTCTTAATGTGACTCAATAGGTTTTTTTAAAACACATTAGTACCTTCAACATGTGCTCAATTTTGTTGCACGGAGAACGTCTAATCGATAATCAATTTCTGCCCACGTGTTATCCAACATGTCTTCAGTTATTGTAGCAAATGCTTCTGTTATTTTTTGTTTTGACACTAGCAGGTTATGCAACAGTAACGTAACAATAAACACATGACATAAAATTTTTAGAAACTTACTTAAGTAATGGTAAAAAAAATGTTTGTATTCCACGTAGCTTTCTTGTAATAAATGCTTGTAATCAGGGAAAGACTTTATGCTCACCCTGTATATAATTTCATTTTTCAGATATCAGAATAGAGTACAAAAATTTTTGAACTGTATTATCTCAGGTCTTCCCGAATAAATGTCTGCCTGTGGGTCTACTTTGAATTCGAAAGCTCGGCTTCACTCTTGTTACTATGACAGAGATATGATTCACTTGCTTAAATGTCTTCTCCTGCTGCGAACAACCTCCTGAAACTTTCCAGTTCTCAATAGACGTTTGTTCCAGTGATGTGTACCGAACGGAAATTAATTAACGTGGTGTAGGCGGTCAGGTCGCTGACGGTAGAACAATGGAGCGGAGAAAGTACATTAGCAGTCTCATTACTGCTGCTGACAATAATCCGCAATCAATACGGCGATTGTTCTAATTAATTACATTAAAATATAACGTTTTTTATTATTCTGAGTCTGGATAACGTCTTCTGTTTTTTATTCCAATTAATGGTGCAGGTCTGGGCGTGGCCAACTGACGTTTTCAGAATGAAGGTCTGTTTAACATGTCTCTAAGTTACAGCGCACTACCAGTAAGCCCTATATTTAACAATAATCAGTCTACTCTCAAATAAACAGGATAAAAGCATTGTAAACCTCATGGCTAAGGTACACTAGTGTGAACACCCAGTACCAATTCCTTGATGGTTTCAAGTTCTGTAAGAACCTAACTCAATAAATTATTATTATTGTAATTATTATAATTTACGCGGAATTCCATTATTTATGTTGACGTCTGTATGCTGGAGCCCGTCCATTTTTAAATTCTTGGCTCCATCTCATCATCGTTTCTTCCATCACACAGAATGTAACAACCTTAGTGTCTAAAATTACTGGAAATACCATACGTTAAGTTTAGAAGCGTCTTTTTGCTTAATGTATAGAGTGTTTCAAAATGTCGTCCTGTAACTTTGGAAATTGTCGCCCTTCCTGTGCCGACTGGAAATTGTAGCAGTTTAACTTTTCTATCTGTTGATCTCACCCTTCTGTATGCGCTCTTCGGCGACTCATGCCATCCGTAAGAAGAGCGGTGTATTCAATGGAAGGTCTGTTTCGCTTAATGATTTCTTAAATTAATTAAGCTAATTATAGCTTACTAAAACGTCCTTGTTTTTCATTGTTTTTCCTTGTTATTTCATTATTTATCATGTTATATTTCCGGTTATTTTGTCACGTGATTTACAATTTTATTTATTTTCCTCTCGCTGTCTCTGAAATTTACCTTTTGGCTCTCTTGATTGATGTCAGCATATTAATAATAAGTAACCAGGTTATTTTTATTACTATTATTGTATAAACATCAGAAATTTGGTCCATAAATAGACCCCTAAATTTAAAGTACAGTCTCTCCTACTGTCAACAGTATAAAGCCTCCCGATGACCTCTTGACTTCCTACACTGTCTGATGTTTATTGGACCGTGCGTCATTGTGATAACTGAAGAATCAAAAAACCAACTAGATGCCACTTGATATTTTATTGTATTTCTTATAGGCTCAACATGTTTCAATCATTACTATGCCCATCATCAGGAGCTCGCGACTATGTTGTTGTTTGCCACATTGGTCGTGTCGTTCTTGGTTTTCTGTATGTTGGAGGTTAGTTGCAGTTAGGCTGGAATAATTTTCGGGTTGCAGGCTCAAGCACAAGTTGTGCTTTAGCCTGCAACCCGGACACCACTCCAACCTAACCGCACCTAACGATAAGACCAATGTGGCAAACATCATCATAGTCGCGAGCTCCTGATGATGGGCATAATAATGCTTGAAACATGTTGAGCCTATAAGAAGTACAATAAAATATCAAGTGGCATCCAGTTGGTTTTTTTCATTCTTCAGCTACACTGTGTCGTTTGGATGTTTCGGAAGAAGGTAATTCTTCGATCTTCAGGAAGAAGAAATTGGCTTGTCTGGTTACTGAAACATTACGGAGAGAAGAAGTTATTACTTCTGTACAAGAAGTTGTGAGTAATTTTGGAAGATCACAGATACATAAAACGGGGTGAGGGAAAAAGGAATTTTCTGAGCCACTGGGACTTAAATCTTCGTCGCCTGCAAAAGAAGTACACATATATTTCGGCCTATATATATATATATATATATACATGTTTGTGATGGAAGTTTTCAAACATAGGTTTTCGGGGTGAATTTTGTTTTTATGAATCTCATTACATGTTCTAGTCACATGTTATTCTTCGCCTGCTATTGTAAAGGTTCTTAAATAAACCGGGTCAATTGGATCTCGTATTTACCAGTCATGTGGAAAGAAAATTTCGATACCACTTTTGCGGCTTACGTATGGATAAGAAGCTAATTTTAAAATGGATCTCATTACTGTAGCGTAGAACATGAACCGACTCAGGTATGGTCCAGTTACAAAATTGGAGTTTACAGTAATGGAGTATCGAATTTTGTCATAACAATAAAATTTATTTTTCAGGTGGATAGTTTTAGGCTGCTTAAGGCGTCGCCTATAACATACATTCATATTAAAATTGTGCTTTTTTAACATTTATAGGTCCATGCATCGCTAATATATTCTCAGAGTACAACCAACAAGATGCAACGTTTCTCAATTTATTTATTTCTGTAAGAAGCTCTACGTGTTTCAGACGGGTTTTCCGTCCATCATCAGGAGCACAAAACTGCACATACAGCGTCAGGCGTTTCTCAGACCTTTACTGCTACCTGCTGCTAGCCTGGACGGGATATTTATCTCACTAATTAGCCAACTTGATGCAGAAAAATTTTGTTTCACAATAAGTTTATTTCATGCCTCTACATGTTTCAAGCACATGTGCTCATCATCAGGAGGTCAAAATTGCATTACACAGCCTCTGGTATCATCAAAGGTGTGCAAGAGACGGCCACCTATAGGTGTGATGATACCAGAGGCTGTGTAATGCAATTTTTGACCTCCTGATGATGAGCACATGTGCTCAAAACATGTAGAGGCATGAAATAAACTTATTGTAAAAAAAAATTTTCTGCATCAAGTTGGCTAATTGCTGAGATAAATATCCCGTCCAGGCTAGCAGCAGGCAGCAGTAACGGTCTGACAAATGCCTGACGCTGTATGTGCAGTTTTGTGCTCCTGATGATGGACGGAAAACCCGTCTGAAACATCAAGAGCATCTTACAGAAATAAATATATTGAGAAACTTTGCATCTTGTTGGTTGTACTCTGAGAATAAAACTGTGTTATTTTCAGTGTTTTATTGGAATACTTCATTCTTATTGGAACAGGCTTCCGTATTTGATAACACACGTGACAGTTAGTTGCGACTGGTGAGGAAGTTGATGTGGTGTACTTCAGTGTCAGTTAGCGTACATGTTTAGTTCGTTTTGTACTTTTCTTACATTTACTTTCTTTTTCACATCTGTAAACTCTTATATTAACACCGTGAACTAATTTACATCTTTACTTACCAGATGCCATAGGTTAGAAAATGCAAGTGAATTGTCACATTGTGACTTGGCGAACACGTCAAAACGAAACACTGTGCGTGGTGGGTCATGATAAGTTCCCTATTTGCCTGCTGTTTGCCTTACGTATGTATTATCGTACAGTAATTTGTATGGAAACTGACGTAAATGTTGCAATATTTCAGTTTTTAATTGCTTTTGTTGATAATTAATTTTAATTGCTTTAAGTACACAGTCTTAAATCATGAATTATATACTATAAATTGCTTGTCTTGCCTCAACGCCTCCCTACATGTGACTTGGAATTGTGACCGATGAGAAAGCATTGTCTTGGCTGGAGCCGTGGGAGACATCAGCGGTTGCTTCAGCGGTTTTGACGTAATGCCTTTACATATTCATTGACATAACGCAGAAAGGAAAAGTCTGTGTTTCTCAGATGACTAGATATTTTTCCACTAAAATAAGGTACGTCTTCTGTGTGTGTGTGTGTGTGTGTGTGTTTGTGTGTGTGTGGCTTCTACACCCTGTTCACGTGTCTGATATACAGAAACGTATGAAGGGCTTAAGACCTTTAGAGTGTCTCTTATGCTTCAGTTTCCTGTCAACTTCACCACTCTCAGGCTATTATTCATTATACAAAATGAAAATAAGAGTTGGAAGTCTCCAGGTCATGCGCAGAACAGACGCTCCTTCGTTGCATACGTCATCACACTCTTCCAATACGAACACAAAAATAAAAATTTGACCGCATTCAATTACCAGAGGATCGTAAAAAAAAAATAATTGAATTAAGAATATTTCACAAACTTGTAAGTCCTATCAATTGAGGAGCTACTTGAATGAAAAAAGTAGCGGCTCCAGGTCTAGAAAACAGAGATTAACGGCTGTGGGGAGCCGTTGCGCTGACCGCGTGACACCCCTCTATCCGCAAAAGTTGGCACTATCGCCGACCAGCGGCGGCCGCTCTGTCGGTATAGTTCGCATGCGGACTAAGGCCACGGAGTTAGTAAGTCCTATCATTTTAATCCTTGACGTATTAAATATACAACATATGTATTCTACAGAAAGTCCTGATGCATACAAAAACTGTGCAAATATATCTACATTTCATAACGAATCGTAAGCCTGTGAATTCAGCATCCACAAATTAACGTGCCTGTTAGAAGTTTAAAAGTTTTGACGGAATATCTTTATTTTTTCTATACAGATTATTACTTTGCATCCACTTTTGTCTTGAAAGGAAAAGTAAATTTTATGCGTATATTGATCAATGCTTTGTAAAATTTATATTTCTGTGCTTCCTATATTATAACTATTATGTGCAAACATTTCACTCTTGTTTGTGTCTATAATTGTTGCCCGATGATGGCTTCTACAATGCAAAATGTGTAGTACAGAATCTGGCATTAAATCTAATCAAATTATTCTCCATTAATTTACCTGATAGTTTGCTAAGGCCCAGTCAGCACGTAAACGGGAGGTGTCAGATTTCAATATCGGCGCAGAACCGGCATATACTGCGCCTGTTACCGGGGTGCTGATAAGTCGTTAGCCCGACCAGGAAGGAAACAAGCTAATGTTTCTGTCAGAATGGCGTGAATTTCCTTCGGCGCCTTGCCTTGCAGAAAAAAAGAACATGACGACAGCTCGCGTCTCGATGTTGTTGAAATCGCGCGTGTCCCTGACATGCTTCCGAGCTTGTTTCCTTCCTGGTCGGGCTAAGAACTTATCAGCACCCTGGCATTTCATGTTTTGTTCAGTGCCGCCAGATAAATACCGTAATGGTGCCTAAACTAATCTACAGCCACTTCATAGGCAGCGTTTACTCTGTTCCTCATTTTACGCAATAAATATGAATTTAACTAATAAGTGGGTGTGTAGTCAATAACACAACTGTTTATGTCTAATTAGACGTTATATTCTTAGATAGAAAAACTACATGTTTCGGCCGGTAGTGGCCATCATCAGGTTTTATCATTCGACTCACTTAAGATTATTCTATACAATTTGCGTGCCTGCGTGTTTGACGAGGAGATCTCAACATCAAAACCCTTGTTGGAGCATAGTACTTCTATATTGGGTGTGTGGGTGAACCACGTAATAATACATAAAAAATATATAACTCTATATTACCGAAAACAAAAACAAGGAACATGAAAGTCCCGTCCTGGGGAAGCCGCTTTGTAGTATCTTCGTAGGGGGCCACTACCGGCCGAAACATGTAGTTTTTATCTAAGAATGTAACATCTAATTAAACATATACAATTGTGTTATTGACTACGCACCCACTTATCACACTGTACACACAACGGGGATGCGCCACTTCATGAATTTAACTTCGCATCCAATGACAGTAAAGGTAAAGCAATCCCATTACAGGCCTGGACAGACCCTGAGGGTTCCAGGAGGTTGAGACTCCCAGATTTCAAGACAGTCGGCACATGAAGGTGGTAAGGTTGTCAGCCCTAAACAACGGCCGCCTTTACCCCCCAGGAAATATTCCTGGTACTCATTTCTGTTGGAGGCTAAATCAAAGGAAAACGCCATTGTGCGGCCGAAAGATTATGTCAATAAAAAATTCCAATGACGCCATTGGGAATCGAACCCGCGACATGCTGGCTTGTAGCGCAGTGCCACCACGCAGGAGTGGACAAATAAAACTGCAGATTTCTTCAGTTTTAACTAAACTAACCCTTTGAAGATTAACAGTGATCAAAATAATATTTAATTATAGAGTTTCCACCTAACAGATAACATACTTCATGTTTATTAAAAACTAACTAATTGGTTTTCGGGGTAAAATAATTCTCGTTTATTCAGAGAATTGTTTAAAACACACAAATACATTGTGTGGATAAAATTCAGAGAATTCTTAACAGTAAAACTGGCTGAACATGTAGTAACTAACCACTGCGTTATACA
>Ga0123354_10022194_pt1 | contig 10005 bp, 8 predicted proteins | sample TergutLab28metaG_2_FD_97872 | JGI IMG/M metagenome (GOLD analysis project Ga0123354, IMG submission 97872) | Labiotermes labralis P4 segment gut microbial communities from Petit-Saut dam, French Guiana - Lab288 P4 | ecosystem: Host-associated > Arthropoda: Insects > Digestive system > Gut ...
CGGCGCCCCTTGCCTCACACGGGAATTTCCACTAGCACGCTTAAGCAGGGGGATTCATGCTCGCCATTCTCGACTACAAGGCCGGCAATCAGACATCAGTCCGCCGCGCTCTCGATTACCTCGGCATCAAGGCCCAAATCACCGCGGACCCGCGAGAGATGCATAAAGCCGTTGGCGTCATTTTCCCGGGCGTGGGCGCCGCCGGACAGGCCATGAACGAGTTGACCGGTACGGGCCTCGACGATGTTCTGCGCGCCCTTGTCCAGGAGGGGAAACCCCTGCTTGGCGTCTGCGTGGGCTGCCAAATCCTTCTGGACTACTCCGAGGAGAACGACACCAAGGCGCTTGGCGTCATACCCGGCGAGTGCGTCATGTTTCACAGCGCCTTGACCGAAGAGGACGGCCAGCCCATCCGCGTGCCGCACATGGGCTGGAACAAGGTGAGCCTCAAAGGCCCCTGCGAACTGTTCGCGGGCATTGATCCCGATTCCGAGTTCTACTTCGTGCACGGCTACTACCCCGCGCCCGAACCGCAATTTGTGCTGGGCACGACTTTCTACGGCATGGAGTTCTGTTCCGTGCACGGCCGGAAGGGCCTGTGGGCCGTTCAGTTCCACCCGGAGAAATCAGGCCGTCCGGGCCTCAAGCTGCTCTCCAATTTCGCCGCGTACTGCGCCGGGGCATCCCATGCTCAGTAAGCGCATCATCCCCTGCCTGGACGTCCGCGACGGCAAACTGACCAAGGGCGTCAAATTCTTAAGTAATGTGGACATCGGCGACCCGGTGGAGACCGCGCGCGCCTACTACGAACAGGGCGCGGATGAAATCGTCTTCTACGACATCACCGCTTCGGCCGAAGGGCGCGGCATCATGCTGAAGGTGGTGGAAAAGGTCGCCTCCCAGATATTCATCCCCTTTTCCGTCGGAGGCGGCATCTCCACGGTGGAGGATATGCGGGCCGTGCTTCTGGCCGGGGCGGAAAAGATTTCCGTCAACTCGGCGGCCGTGAAAAATCCCGACATCATAAGCGAAGGCGCGGCCGCCTTCGGCTCACAGTGCATCGTCGTCGGCATGGACGTCTTGCGCACCGGGGTAAGCGAACAGATCCCCAGCGGCTATGAGATCGTCATCCACGGCGGACGCAAACGCATGGGCCTGGACGCCGTGGAATGGGCCAAAACCGTGGAAACCCTTGGCGCAGGCGAACTCTGCGTCAACTCCATTGACGCCGACGGCACCAAGCAAGGCTATGAATTGACCCTGACGCGCCTCATAAGCGACGCCGTGACCATTCCCGTCATCGCCTCCGGCGGCGCCGGATCGCCCAAGCACATGCAAGACGCCCTGACCCAGGGAAGAGCAAGCGCCGCCCTCATCGCCTCCATCGTCCACTACGGCGAATACACCATCGCCCAGTTGAAGGAATACCTCACCACGGGCGGCGTCAAAATGCGTATGGTCTGGTAGCCGGGGCACTGTATCCGGCAAAGGCTCAACCGTCAGGCCAGCGCGGCTCTCAGCGCCGCGCCTATCTGGGCCACGGCGGACCGGGCGGCCGGGATTTCGGCCAGGGCGTTCTGACCTAGGAAGCCGTGAATGGTCCCCAGAAAGCGGATGGCGGTCACGGGGACCCCAGCCCGGATGAGCTTTCCGGCGTACGCCTCCGCCTCATCACGCAGCACATCGTACTCGGCGGTGATCACCAGCGACGGCGGGAAACCGCGCAGATCGTCAACGGAGACATTCACTATGGAGACGGTATCCAGGATCTTGGCCGCTTGGTCCGGGGCATATTGATCCCAATACCAGAGCATGGCCTCGCGGGTGAGGTTCGGACCGTTCTCAAATTGCTGATAGGAACCAGACGCACAGGCCGCGTCCGCAGCGGGATACAGGAGCGTCTGGTGACGTATGGCGGGGCCGTTGCGGCGCTTGGCCAGAAGAACGGCCGCGGCGGCCAGATTCGCCCCGGAGCTGTCTCCGGCCACGGCCAGGCGTGAACCGTCAAGACCCAGAACGCCGCCGTTTTCGGCCAGCCAGGCGGTGACGGCGTATGTTTGCTCCAAGGCCACCGGATAGCGCGATTCAGGGGAACGGGAATAATCCACCACGGCCAGGGCCGCTCCCGAAGCGGCCATAATGTCGCGCGCCAGCCGGTCGTGGGAATCGAGGCTTCCGGTGACCCAGCCGCCCCCGTGGAGATAGACCACTATGGGAAGCTTCCCGGGAACGGACACCGGGCGTAGCAGACGCACCGGCACTTTGCCCAGAGGCCCCGCCGGGATCTCTATGTCGTCGGAAAGGGCGCGCTGTTTCCCGGTGAACTTGGCCTGGGCCGTCTCCACCCCGGCGCGCAGGTCGTGAACCGGCGTCTCGTGGACCGCCGGAGGATTCGCTGCCGCGCGGGCCGCGAGAAAGGCGAGAATGGCGGGATCAAGGCCCAGGTCATCAAGGATTTTGGTCGGCTGATTCATGGGGGCTGGGTTGCCAAAGGCAGAGCCGGATGTCAATCCTGTGCCGGCTTGAAGCGCCTTCCGTAACCACGTATTTTTCTTTACTTCCTTGCCATAAATGGGATAGGAGGAAGATGTCCTTTCTTCCAGGGCAATTACGCCTGACATCAGGCGCGCGCCGGGCGGTAACCGAGGGGAAAAGAGGATGATGCTACCCATGAATTACGCGGTGAACCCGCTTTTGTCCCCGTGGGAGCCGGGAGGGTTCGCCCTTGCCGTATTCGTCCTGGCGGCCGCCGGACTTATGGGGATCATCCTTCTCCTGGCGAGGTTCGTGAACCCGTACAGGCCGACCCGGGAAAAAGACCGCCCCTACGAGTGCGGCATAATCCCCTCCGACGCCCAAACCGTGCGCTACCCGGCTCCTTTCGCCCTTGTGGCCATGGTCTTTCTGGTCTTCGACGTGGAGACCGCCTTCATCTATGCGTGGGCCGTTTCTTTTCAGACCATGACTGTGACAAGCTTTCTCTACATATCCACGTTTATCGGCGTGCTTCTCGTCAGCCTGTGGTATCTGTGCTTGAAGGGAGGGCTCCAGTGGGGCACGGCACGCAAGCGGTAAACGCTAGGCCTCCCTCTCTTGTGGACATGGCCGTGGACTGGTGCCGCGCCAACAGTCTGTGGCCTTTTTTCTTCGGGCTTTCCTGCTGCTTTGTGGAGGAAGCCACGGCCTTTACCTCACGCTACGACATCGCCCGTTTCGGTTCCGAGGTCTTCCGGGGCTCGCCCCGCCAGAGCGACGTGCTCATCATATCGGGCACCGTCTTCAAAAAAGTGGCCCCAGTGGTTTTGCGGCTCTACGAACAAATGGCCGGGCCCAAATGGGTCATTTCCATGGGATCGTGCTCCAACACGGGCGGCATGTACGATGTCTATTCCGTGGTGCAGGGCGTGGACCAGATACTGCCCGTGGACATCTATGTGCCGGGCTGTCCGCCCAGGCCCGAAGCCCTGCTGCACGGCCTTATCGCCCTGCAGGAGCGCATCAAAAAGCTGGAAAAGCCGATCCGCCCCATTCTGGGGCGCTCCGGCGGCAGCCAAGGCGGCCGGGTTGATCCGCTGACAGACGGCGTAACCAAGAGCCGCGACACCAGAGGCCCGGGATTTAACGGCATGGCTGTCCGGGGAGATTGCGCCGCCCCGCCTCTTTTCGCGGACAACCGCTCCCGTCTTATGTGGACGCCGCCCGCCGCACGCATTGAGCTCTCGCAAGACGACTCAAGACTCGCGGAAGAGCTCCGGCAACGCTTCAACACGGACGTCACGAAGACCGAGCCCGTCTCTGACATGCTCACCCTGACGGTGGCGCCCCAGAGCATCGCGGATGTCCTTACGCATTTGAAGAATATGCCTGGCCGCGACTTTTCCCGCTTGGAAGACCTGACCGCCATTGACGAATCCGCCAGACAGGCAAAACAGGGCTATCCCGATTACCATCTCGTCTATACGCTGCTCGATTTCCGCAAGGCGTCGCGCATACGCCTGAAAGTGCCGCTTCATGGGGAAAATCCCACAACACCGAGCATCACCGCCCTGTGGCCCACGGCCGACTGGTACGAACGCGAAATCCACGAGATGTTCGGAATAGCGTTCGGCGGACGCGCTTCCACGCCCCCTCTGCTGTTGCCGCCGGGCTGGCCGGGGCATCCTTTGCGCAAATCTCATGTGGCCCGCGCCACGCGCATAGCCCCCTTCACCCGTAACGATCTGGCGGCGCTCGAACCTGTGGACGCCGCTCAAATCTTGGGCGAACCGCAAGATGATGAAGAGATGCTGCTCAATTTCGGGCCGCACCACTACAGCACGCACGGTGTCATGCGCTACGTGCTGGCGCTTCGCGCCGAGACCATACGGGCCATGGACATCGAGATCGGCTACCACCACAGGGGCGTGGAAAAGATCGCCGAGCACCAGTCCTGGCACCAGTTCATCCCCTACACCGACCGCGTGGACTACCTGGCCGGCCTGGCCAACAATCTCTCGTATGTGACGGCGGTCGAAAAGCTGGCCGGGATCACCGTGCCGGACAGGGCCGAATACATCCGGGTCATGCTCTGCGAGTTTTTCCGCATCTCGAATCATCTGCTCTGGTTCGGCACCATGGTGCAGGATTTGGGGATGATGAGCGCCGTGTTCTACGCGTTTCGCGAACGCGAGATGATTCTGGACATTATCGAGCTGATAACGGGCGGACGGCTTCACCCCTCCTGGCTGCGTCTTGGCGGCGTGGGCCAGGACCTCCCGGACGGCTGGAAAGAAAAAGTGGACGCCTTTGTGCGTCTGTTCCCCTCGCGGGTGAAGGAATACGAGGCGCTTTTCACCAGAAATCCCATCTTCAAGGCCCGCACCAAGGGCGTCACCGAGATCGCGCGGGAGGACGCCAAGGCCTGGGGCATAAGCGGACCGAATCTGCGCGCCTGCGGCGTGGATTGGGACCTGCGCAAAAAGATTCCGTACGGGGCCTACCCCGCCTTTGATTTTGACGTGCCCACGGGAACCACCGGGGATTGCTACTGCCGCTATCTTGTGCGCATGGAAGAGATGCGCCAGAGTCTGCGCATTATCGAAAAGGCCGCCCGCGACATGCCCTCGGGCAGAGTGGTTTCGGAAGAATCCCGCTATACGCTGCCGGACAAGGCCGAGACGCTGCGCGACATCGAAAGCCTGATCCACCACTTCGTCAACGTGACCCGTGGCCCCGCCATCCCTCGCGGCGAGGCCTACCACGCCACGGAGTCGCCGCGCGGCGAACAGGGCTACTATGTGGTCTCCGACGGCCTCTCGTGTCCATACCGGCTGCATATCCGTTCGCCGGGGTATGCCAATGTGCAGGCCGTGCGGCACTTCATGCCCGGCCATTCCATCCCGGATCTCGTGGCGGCTCTGGCCTCCATTGACTATATTTTGCCCGATGTTGACAGGTAAAGGAGCTTTGATGTCCCGGCTTCCCCGCGAACTGGAAGAAACCCTGGCCGAGATGGCCGCTCATGCGGAGCACAAAAGGGAAGCGGTCGTTGACGTGCTCTACGCCCTGCAAAACCACTACGGCTACCTGTGCGACGAGGCGGTGGAGGATGCGGGCAGGTTTCTTGGCATGACGCCCCTTGAGGTGGACGAGCTGGCCACCTTCTATGATTTTTTCTACCGCGAGCCTGTGGGGCGCTACGTGATCCACGTGTGCGACGGCGTGGTTTGCTGGATGCACCGGGTGGACGGAGTTTTTCGCCATCTTGAACAGACCCTGGGCATAACCATCGGACAAACCACGTCCGACGGCATGTTCACCATCTTGCCCACGGCCTGCATCGGCGACTGCCAGAACGCTCCGGGCATGCTGGTCAACGGCAAATACTACGGCAAGCTCACCAACGAAAAGATTGACGAGATCATCGCCCGGCTTCGCAAGCACGGCGAGGAAATCGTGGTTTGCAGGTAGAAAATGGCTGAACAGGTACTCTTCCGCAACCGCAACCCCCACCGCCCGGCCACCTTCGAGGAATACCGGAAAAGCGGCGGCTACGAAGCCCTGGAAAAGGCCTTGCGCGCCATGGCCCCCAAAGACGTGACCGCGCTGGTCTTGGAGTCGGGTCTTAGGGGGCGCGGCGGCGCGGGGTTTCCGGCCGCCCGCAAGTGGGCCGGCGTCCCCGAAAACGGCGGCACTCCACGCTATGTGCAGTGCAATGCCGACGAAATGGAGCCCGGCACCTTCAAGGACCGGATCATCATAAACGCCGATCCGCACCTTGTGATCGAGGGCATGATTCTTTGCGCCTATGCCATCGGCGCATCCAAGGGCATCATCTTCATCCGCCCGTCCTACGAGCTGGAGGCGGAGCTCATGGCCACACAGATCGCCGTGGCCAAAGCGAACAATCTTCTTGGCGCGAACATCCTGGGCACGGATTTTTCCTTTGACATCACGGTGCACCGAAGCGGCGGCCGCTACATCTGCGGCGAATCGAGCGCGCAGGTGCGCGCCACGCAGGGACTGCGGGCCAATCCCGTTGATACCGGCTTTCGCAACGCCGTGCGCGGGGTGTGGGGCAAGCCCACGGTCTTAAACAATGTGGAGACGCTGGCCTGTGTTCCAGGCATTATCCGAAACGGCGCGGCATGGTTCAAGGAACTGGCCGCCGTGCCCGACGCTTCCGGCACCAAGCTCTACCCGGTGAGCGGCATGGTGGCCAATCCCGGATGCTTTGAACTCCCCATGGGCACGACGCTTCGCGAGATCATCTTCAAACACGCCGGGGGGATGCTTCCGGGCAAACGCTTCAAGGCCGCGCTGCCGGGCGGCGCGTCCACCGTGTTCATCCCCGAAGAGTTTCTCGATCTGCCCATGGATTTCGCGCCCTTAAAGAAAAACGGCTTCCAGTTCGGAACCGGCGCGGTGATGGTCTTTGACCAGGACACATGCCTCGTTGCGGCAACGCTCAACATGATGCACTTTTTCGCCCGCGAATCCTGCGGTTGGTGCACGCCCTGCCGCGACGGTCTGCCCTGGGTGCTGGATTTGCTCACCCGCATTGAGAAGGGCCAAGGCGACGAGGAGGATGTCGCAAACATCCGGCGCGCCGCGGAAACTATGGCTTACGCCAACTGTCCCTTCGCGCCGGGCGCGGCCGCTCCGCTTCTGGGACTTCTGGACCACTTCCACGATGAAGTCATGGCGCACATTTCCGGCCACACATGCCCGTTCAACTCCCAGCCCGCCCTGCCCTGGACAGGGGACAGGAGCGTAGAAATCTCCGTATGGCCCGGCGCGCCGGAGGGCGCAAGCGGCGCGCGCCCCAGACCAAAACCCAGACGGATCATCTCATGCCCGATCTGATTATTGACGGACTGCGCGTGGTTGTCCCGGAAGGGACCACGGTCATGGAGGCCGCCGAACAGGCGGGCATCATGATCCCGCGCCTGTGTTACCATCCGGCGCTCACGGCCGTGGGATCGTGCCGCATGTGCGCGGTGATGTTTGTGGGCGGCGCAAGGCCGGGCTTGGACATGAGCTGCATGGTCAAGGCCAGGGACGGCATGGTGGTGGACACCAACCATCCGGAGGCTGTGGAGTACCGGCGGCGCATCGCGGAACTGTTGATGCTCGACCATCCCCACGATTGCCCGGTCTGCGATGAGGGCGGCCAGTGTCTGCTCCAGGACATGATCATCTCCTGCGGCCATTCCAGGCGCGTGTCCAAGGGCAAAAAGCGCACCTACCACAATCAGGATCTGGGGCCGCTCATCGTGCAGGAGATGAACCGCTGCATCCACTGCTACCGCTGCGTCCGTTATTATCAGGAGTTCGCCGGGGGCAGTGATTTCGGGGCCATGCGCATCGCGGGCGACGTGACCTACCGCCGCGCGCAGCCCGGCCCGCTTGAGAGCGTCTTTTCCGGCAATCTGGCCGATATCTGCCCTACAGGCGTCTTTACGGACAAACCCTCGCGCCACAAGGCCCGCCACTGGGATATGGAGCGCGCGCCCTGCGTGTGTCTCTCCTGCAGCTTGGGCTGCAACACCACGGTTTCGGCCCGGCACCGCTCGGTGATACGGCTTGAGCCGCGCGTCAATCCCTTTGTGAACGGCCATTTTCTCTGCGACCGGGGCCGCTACAGCTACGAGTACGCGAACCTCCCCGAGAGACCGCGTACGGCCCGCGTGGATGGAATCACGACGGACGTTCACGCGGCTCTGGACGAGGCCACGGCGCGCTTGCAAGGCATCCGAGAGGCGCACGGACCGGGCTCCGTAGCCTGTCTGGGATCCTCCCGCCAGGCGGTGGAGAGCCAGGGGATGCTGCGCTCTGTATCCAATGCCATGGGATGGCTGCCGCCGGAATACACCACAAGCCGCCGCCGCAAACAAAACCTGCTCTCCTCTCTTGCCGGGCTCGACAAAAATCTCCATGTTTCTCAGGCTGACATAGCCCGCTCGGACTGCATCCTCATCATTGGCGCGGCCCCGCTCTCCGAAGCGCCCATGCTGGCCCTGGCCGTCCGTCAGGCCGCGCGTCAAGGCGCCGCTGTGGCGGTCATTGATCCCCGGCCTGTCGCCATGCCCTTGTCCTTCCTGCATATTCCAGCCAGCCGCCGAGACATGGAGGACGCCCTGGGCGCGATTTTGCGCCGCGCTTTTGCGGACGCCCCCACAGACTCCAGCGCGCACTGCGCCGCGTTCCTCAGCGCCCTTACGGCCCACATGCCCGCATCCGCCGCCGTGCCCGGCTGGGAGGAGTTCGCGCACGCGCTTTCCGGCGCGCGTTTTCCCGTGGTGATCTGCGGCTCGGACATCGTGGCGCCATCCACCCCGGCCCTGGCCGCCGGGGCCGCCGAGTTTCTGGCCACGGCGAGAGGCCGGGCCGGATTTTTCCCGGTTTTGGCCGGGGCCAACGCCTTTGGCGCGGCGCTCATGAACTTTGATTCTAAACAGAGTTTCGACGGCATCCTGGACGCCATCGAAGCGGGCACGGTGAAGGCCCTTGTCTGCGTGGAGTCCGATCCCCTGTCGCGCTACGCGGGGTATGACCGCGTTTGGAACGCGCTCCAAAAATTGGAGCTTCTGGTCTGCGTGGATTACCTGCCCACGCCCACAGCCAAAGCGGCCCACGTCTTCGTGCCCTCCCAGACCGTGTTCGAGGCGGGCGGCAGCTTCATAAACCAGGAAGGGCGGCTGCAAATCGCGCGGCCCGCCCACGTCTGCGGGCTGCCCATGGATCAGACCCTGGAAACAGGCATTGCGGAGGTGGCCACCCCGCAAGAGGCCGTGAGCCGCCAAGCCAGCCCGCAGCCCCGGCCGCCGCGCCGGTACGCCACGGTTATACCCGGCTCCGATCCTCTGCCCGCCTGGAGAATCCTCGCCCTGCTCGCGCAAAAACTGGGCATCGCCCTTGGGCCGCAGTTTCACCCCTGGCACGCCGTCACCGCCGCCTCACCCGCCCTGGCCGTCCTTCTCCCAGGCGGCCCCCGCGACCAGGCGCTCATTATGCCGCGCAAGGCCCCGGGCGCTCACCTTGCGGCCCGCCCCGGCGTTCTCCCGGCAATCGGGGGCGTGGATCTCATCCTCACGGAAATGGCCTTCGGCACCGAGGAGCTTTCCTGCTACGGCTCCATCTGGAAAAGCGTGGCCCCGGACCCGGAGGTGCTCCTGAACACTCTGGACGCCGAGAGCATCAAGGTAAGCGACGAGCAACACATCCATATCACCTGTGGCGCGGATGATTCGCTTGGCTGCTTTGTCCGCACGGCCCAGAACATGGCGAGAGGCGCGGCGATTCTGCCCAGACGCCCGGACATCGCTTGGCAGCGCGTCACGGCCGCCCTGCGCCCCGGGAAATCCGGCGATTCCGGGGAGGAGCGCCCATGACCCTCTGGCTGGCCGGACTTCTCATCCTTGCCGTAAAACTCGTGATCGTCCTTGGCGCGGTCGTCACCGGCGCGGCCTATCTGACGCTTGTGGAACGAAAGCTCCTGGGCCGCTTCCAGCAGCGTTTCGGCCC
>Ga0123354_10022196_pt1 | contig 10005 bp, 7 predicted proteins | sample TergutLab28metaG_2_FD_97872 | JGI IMG/M metagenome (GOLD analysis project Ga0123354, IMG submission 97872) | Labiotermes labralis P4 segment gut microbial communities from Petit-Saut dam, French Guiana - Lab288 P4 | ecosystem: Host-associated > Arthropoda: Insects > Digestive system > Gut ...
GCATCATCAGGCCACTGTACAAGAACATGACTGCATGCAGAATCTAAGTTACACCAACGGGGATGCTCCATAAAAAGACTATTTGTGCTAATCTAGCGCTTAACCACCGATACACGAACCTAACAACAAAACGACACAAATGATATGTAGACCCGCTTAGTTTCTGCGTGCGTCATGTTTTTGTACAGAGTGGCCTGATAATGACCAATGATGAGGTCGAAACTAGTTGACAGATAATAAACACTGGCAAAAGAGTGAGTTCTGTGTGACTGAAAACACTGATATATGGTTGTTAAACAATTTGCAGGACAAGTGCTGAACAAGTCGGTCGTATGCCCAACATCCAAATGTTTGGACAACAACACAGAACACACGACGTCATAAATTACAGATCAATTCTAATAGAAGTTAGAAAAATTTGTGCTGTAAAGAGATAGCGTTGAGATCCAGCAGATCGGGTGCGGCAGGCAGACAAAGAGTACCTGATGTAGCATTTGGCGCTTCACAGTGGTTGCGAGAATTAATACAATACAAGCACCGTGAACAACCAGAGCTTAATTTGTTCAAAAGGGGTACAGATTTTTGTTTCCCCAAAACGTCAAAATTTGTGCTGAGCCCCCTTGACCCAACCTCCTACAAAATGGGAACTGGGGTGGTTCTTTCTGCGAGTATAATCGTGGCCGTGACGTGAACCTGACCTCTCACATCCATCTAAAGCCGGGGTTAAGAATATTTCCAGTAACATGTAACTCTTCACGGTGTACGTAGCAACTACAGGTGTGCGCTGCATAACGCCGTTTCGGTCAACGACGGACCGCATATACGACAGTGATCCCATAAGACTGTTAAGATATTATGATATAATAATATTATTATAATACCATTGTGTTACAATTGCCTACAGTATTCAGTATAGTAACATGCTGTACAGGTTCGTAGCCTAGAAGCAATAGGCTATATATAGACTAGGTGTGTAGTAGGCTATACTATCTTGGTTTGTGTAAGTACACTCTACGACGTTCGCACACGACGAAATCGACTAACGACGCATTTCTCAGAACGTTTCCCCGTCGTCAAGGAACGCATATCTGTATTAGAGCACAGGATGACATTGCCTTTCCAGATTCAAATCATTCTTAAACTTGCCGTTTTACCGTTAATCACAACGTCCTTACACTAGCGCGAGGTAAGATCGTTCAGCCCCGTGGGTCATCAGTTGGTCCTCCTTGCGTTAGAAATGCAAATCACTAAATATAACCGACTAAATATAGGACACATGTACCGTTCCGCGCAGCGTGATACCAAGCGAGCGAACTGTGTGTAACCCACTGGACGTGAATAAGCCTACGATGCAAATCAGTACTGCATTAATCCAGGAGATGTGCGAGAGTAAATGCAAATTCTTATTATAAGCTACATAACAAAAATTACTAGATAAGAACTTAAAAACTTTCGATGCGCAGTCAAATCCCGATATAGCGCCACCTTCAATTAGCGCCCATGAAAGTCTGCAAACAAAAACTCTCTACTGCACAGCATGCCGATTTACCGACACCTTTGTATAAAGCCACGAACGTGAACAAAGAGTGGCGCTGTAAAGGGGTTTGACTATAGACAGATACACAGAAAGGAGCCAATCTGAGAGATCAAACTTTTTTCAGTGAAATGACATACACCATTCTCCAACAAGGCATCAGAGGCGCTCCCCGAAACAGGGAGTTGATGTTTGGTATTGCGAATTGGTACTATATTATAAACCTAAAAGTCAACACATCTACCATTTGGGAAAGCAATCCGTCGATTCCTCTTGTGCTTTCGGTTCAAATTCGTGCAATTCACAACGAATATGACAAACTGCAGTGGGGACAGGTTACCCTGGGGGGTTGTCAGTTCCAACTGTCATTAAGTCTATCATTTACTTGCAGCCATTCATTACCGAGTCATGATTGGTAATACGTAACTCTATAAGACCGAGCGATCTTCTAGCAATCGGACACTAGGATCTTGGATTTGAACCCCAGTCGAGGTATGTAAAGGCGTGTGTGCTTTACTTCTGTATGTTTGTTAACCTATGCGGGCAGAGACTTTGCGACGGCTCGATCCATTGCCTGTGGATTCCTACCATATGTCTGCAAAACATGAACACAAAATTCAGAAAGGGGGAGCCCAAGTACGGCGGTCACCTTCAGCGTTATAGACACAATGTCAACAGGCGATACTTCTGTTAATATACACATTACGACCTAATGAAGGCCACTGTTTTGTGTCTGGTGTCTGTGGTGTGAACACACACACAGTAAATAGCACCACAATTACGACCCCATATTGACTCTCAGTAGGGGCCGGGACGGCGTAGGCGGTATAGAGACTAGAGACTCGCTACTGTTGGGGTATCGAATCCCGGTGAAGGCGAGATTTTCCAAACCCGTCCAGGCTAGTCCTGGGGCCCACCCAGACCCCTGTGCACTGGGTCCCTTTCCCTGCAGTAAAGCGGCCGGGGCGTGACGTTGACCACCCACCCCAATCTAGCGCTGAGGTCAAAGAAAGAGTAGAGCTAAACTTCTGCTCCACCTCTAGACCTTCATGGACGTCATGTATTTCATGTCATGCCTTCATTTCTTACAGCACAAAAACAGGCACTGTGGAGACCAGCAGCTTGATGACGGCGCACAGAGTACGACAGTTTTCAGGTTCTTATTTCATTAGAATAGCGACTGGTTGTCATTTGTAGCTCAGCAGCGTTTGGGATTTAACAGGCTCTATACTATAGCCGCTGGATCACTGTCAACTAGGTTTGCGTTGGGGAAGTTTGACGCCTTGACAGAGTTTACATCCACTAGACAGACGCCGTGAAAAAAAACAGCTTTGTTAGTAGGTGGCGAGGGTTTGATATCGTACGAAAAGGAGTCCTTACCTTCGCCGCCATGACTATGCCTGCTGTTGAGCCCAGAATCCAGCAGACATGCCGGATGTTGCCTGTGGAGAAAGGCACTTCGAGTGTTACGCGGACCAGCACTCATTTCCACCCAGTGTTGATGTCTACAACGCACAGAATATGGTCCAAACTACATGGTGCTTAGGCACTGAAGGAAATCCGTCATTAAAGCAGGCATCATGGATGAAGTGCACATCCCCGCGAAACAGTTTCTGTGCTGTGGAATCCACCACTGATGAAGAGGGTGAAGGAATTGAGCAGACTGAAGCGGAAATGGCGGCCTCGGAGGAAGTAAGTTGGCCCCGACAATTGGGCGCTTAAAGGAGTAGAGTTTTGGGGCGTGGGTTAAGGAAGTTGGGGGCCCCGCTCTTAGGGAGGGTGAAGGAGGTAGTTGTGGTACACGCACAAGGCAGAGAGGATTCAAGAAGGCAGGGGTATTGCGCGTGAACATGAGCAACCATCGTCCTTTAATTAATTAAATGTTGTTCGCCAGTCGAGAGAGAAGGAAACATCGCTCTACCGAACTGATTGAACCGACGGCGACTTAAAGCTATCCTTCAGGAATCAGAGACAGACACCGTACATTGCAGAGATGCCATCCATCTCCTGATGATTGGTATATAACGTGCATAGATGTTCCATCAGTACGCTGGGGTTTAAAGACGGAACGAAAGAAACTGTCGAATGACTGACCAACTGAGCAGGGTCGAATACCTTCATTTGAAACCCAAAGAGTCTAAAAGTTTGATTTATATCTCTATAGTTTTTACATATTTCAGATTTGTTACAAGCCAAACTGAAACGATTTTTGAACTAAACCTATGTATAGCCTTCGTCACTAGCAATCGGTAAATAGACCACAAATAGATACATTAACAAAAATACTCTAAAGAAGCCTTACCAATTTTCCAATTATGTAGAATTTAAATTAGCAAACTTTTTACAATTAATAGGTACTATTAAGGGAACTAATTTTAAGAAAGTGAGAACGAAAACTATTTTGAAAATACACAACACACTAGTTTTACCTACATTTTTATATGGGTCAGAAAACTGGACTCTAACAGCCTTACAAAGACGAAGAAATGAAGCGGCGGAAATGAAGTTACTGAGACCTCTGACAGTCTATACCCTTTATGACCACAAAACAAATGATTACATAGGCCGCGAACTACGGATTACACGCATACTAGACAAGATAGATGAATACAGACGGAATTGGCTTTCACACTTGCAAAGAATGCCACAAAACCGAATCCCTTTGAAAGCATACCACTACAGACCACAAGGAAGGAGAACAATTCGAAGACCGAAGAAGCGTTGGCGCGAGCAGTTGTAACTCTGGAGACGGAACGGATCAAAGCATCCAATCACTGATGTTTATGATGATGACTATAAAGAAGCACTTGTTACCGTCAACACAAGTTTATAGCTATTAATGTTAATTAGCCATACTAACAAGACAACATGTTTCAACAAATCACGGCCATCTTCAGACCATCCAGTACCATAAAAAGTAGAAATATTAAAACTGAATTAAGTTTAAATAAATAATATTAAATTGGTAATAAGATTTACGGAAAGAGTTTCCCCATATTAATACACAACCAGTCCCTGTATGTCGTGTTGTGCCGTATGTATGCAATGAACTCAAACGCATCAGATCGTCTAATTATTTTTATGAATGTCGCAATCTGTACACGTTCAGCAAAATGAAAACGTTATATATGTAGCCTACATCACACAATAAACGGGGATCAACATAAAAAGTCATAATAAAATATGTAATACGTAATGCAAGTGTTGCTATGGAACTTTCACTGAACAAAGCAAATCTACATATGTACTTCAGTTCATGAATTCCAGTGTACACTTTTGTTAAGAGACCAAGTTAACTTGACGCACAACATAAAGACGCTTCGACAGAGCACATTTACTCACAGCTTTCCTCATTAGAAACTGGAAAACAACCTAACAACGCCATACGAGCCCTCACTGTTAATCGGCTCTTTCGAAACCACAAGAATAGCAAACGGGTAAAGCAAGCCCCATATTAGAATAAACAGTGCAAAGCAAGTATATTACCTTCCTTAAGAGTGAATGCAAGTTTTTTTGTATGATTCTCACAAGAGACCCATTATTTTGTAAACAGCATTGAATGGTCTTTGAAATAGAGATGATGTTCTCTGTGAGTTGCGGGCTGAATTTTAGAATGTCACATCAGTTCTTTTATTGCTGTCTTCATACTTCAAAGGGGTTGCTAAATTCAGTCCAAAACATGGGGTTTCGTGTGTTTTCAATCGTGTGTTTCCATTACTGCTCTTTATCCTACTCAACCCTATAATATCCGTATATTAAGGGTATTTGATTGTATTGTGACTATTTTATTTGGTGTGTATCTTGTACTGCGGTTGTTCCAACTTGTTTTGTAATACGTCCGTGTGTTTATGTGTGGGTGTATGTATGGGTTTTGTAATGTGTGGATGTGTGGGTTTTGTAACGTGTGGGTATTTTGACAAATGTGTGGGTGTTTTGGTAGTATGTGTAATTGTATTTAATGTGTTTTTGTATTGCTTCATTTACGTATATTTATTCTTATTTGTTACTAATGTAAGGACTACTGCCACCGAGTGAAAACTCAATTGCAATAAATAATAATAATAATAATATCCAACTCTATACGACAATCCGTCAGAAGATAAATAACTTCCTAAGTAACTACCGATCATAACTCTGATCGTGATTATATCTAGGGAATCCGTCGCCGAAACAAAATATTCATCGCCACAAATTTAGAGACGATCGCAAGGTGGAAACAGCTGTGGCAAGACGGCTGATAACAAAGGACACGGACCGATATCAACAGGAGACAGAAAAAGCTTGTCCCACGATATGGCAAATGCGTCAACTCCGGCGGGGACTACATGAATGAGTTCGGGGGGTAGTAGTTTAATTAACTCTGAACTGTTCTTATTTAACGACAAAAAATACCCCAAAATATGTGCAACTTAAATCACTGTATAACAGACAGTTGTAACAAACGGCTCGGAGCAGAGTCCTTATTCAGAAGCTATCAGTTTTCAAGTTTCAAAAGGTTAATAATGGAAGCAGACCAACATTCTGGTACCTTGAAGTGAGGATTAGGCCACTGAGGGACAGCCAAACACCGAATATTTTGTGTGCTTTCAGGCTTCCGCCGCGATTTAGAAGATCTGCGCTCTTCTGGAATATTACGCAACGTAGATTGGCAATTCCGTACCGATATTTCGGGAGAATTCTTATAATAAAACCAACGAGATGCACTAATTTCTCAAATTTATTTTTGGAATACAACTATACACGTTTCGGACAGGTTTTCTTGCTAGCCAGCAGTAAGCATAACCTGTATGACATATACCTGTTACTGTGTATACAGTACTAGATTCCTGATGATGGACAGAAAACCTGTCCGAAACATGTACAGTTCTATTCCAAAAATAAATTTCAGAAATTAGTGCATCTCGTAGGTTTTATTATAAGAATATATCACGAGGCACGGTTCTCTGAATGTCAAAATCAGTTTCGGGAGAACCTATCAGTCCCATCTTCAGGTCTCAACTGACCCTTGAAGATGGGACTGATAGGTTGTCCCGATACGTCGGTACGGAATTACCACTCTATGCTACGTAAATCCCAGAACAGCGCAGATCTCATCGTTTAATTCCCGTCAGTCACTAATAACAAGATGGTGGACGTGCGAACTTGTAAGGTGGCAGCGACACTAGCGCCACTGCCTTCGGGGTCTCGAGATAATGCATGAAACTTCTGCTACGATTTCTTACGAGAATCCTAGCGCTGTATTCTGCTTACGATACTTCGCAATCCCAAGATAAAATTAATGTCGAATAATAACTGACACAACACCGCAGGACCGAGGGTTCGTCACTGTCAATATAAACGCCACCAACTGGAAATATCGCTGCAGCTGAATTCAATCTGCACAGTTACAACTTCTACCCTTATACAAGGACATCACATCCAACAGCCACACTGTCAATGCAAGTGACAGCTACAATAAAGACTATAGGGGTAAAGAGATTAGTCCGTCTGTCCAGACGACTCACCAGCCCCATCGGTGAGCGGTTGGACGGGTTGTTGACCCCTTGAGTGATTGAGTGTGAGTACGCTAGGCTAGCTATCTGCCTCAACCCCGCCCCCGCGCTCCGCCACCCGAAGGCTTACCTGTAACATAAGACACAATGTCACATTAAACAGTGCCATTAAATAATGTGAGTCGTCTTAACATCTAGCGAGCCAGACTTATTCACGCCTTCCCCAAACTTCCCCACCTTCTGCCTTTGCATAGCTCAGTCCCAGACCAAGCACTCAGCACAATGTCTCAACATTGGCCAGGCGCGCTGTACCATTTACCATTCGCAATGTCCTACCACTTCAGCGTATTACTGAGTGAATCATCGTGTCAAATAAAGATTTTACAACAGCGCTGCATTTTTCTTCTCTCACTAAGGTTTGCTGCATCACACAAGCCTTGGGGTACAAATTACAGAATAGCTACAAAACTGAACTACGTTGCAGTACAGCGACAGAAAACAGCCTTCCTCTCTCGTTACCAGTCTGAGGCACTGTTTTAACTTCATAATGTGCACAACTGGGTTGTCCACAACGCACAAGCCAGATTACTGTATAATCGTAGTTTTTTTTTAAATGTTTGCCATCCCAAAGTGTTTAACACACATATAAATATACAATGATGTATCAGTCAAATACAAAACTTTTTAATGTTTATTATTGGACTAGGGCAACACGTTTCGATTGTCGTTTTGCAAAACGACACATGCATTTTACACATAGTTTTATCAGGAATGTAAGCGTTTGGGATCCCACAGCGCATTTTTAAACATTTTAAGTAAGGATCTATTTTCTTAGAATGGCCTGAAGATGATTCTGTAAGAATCGAAACATGTTGCCCTAGTACAATAATAAACATAAAGTTTTGTTGTGTTTTTACATACACATCATTGTATATTTATATATGTAAATCGTAGGTTCAGATGAGTAATGAAAACGGTCCCCAAACGGAGGTTCTCTCAGCTTCTTCATTGAGCTTATGGCTGCACGATTTTGTTATCATTTTATCATTCGTCCAAGCCCGTGTTTCTCAGCCTTTTACAGTCGCGACCCAAACGAGGCCAGCCATGTCTTGCAATCACAGGAGTCAGAAGACAAATTTGTAAAATAAAAAAACACGAATCGCAATGAAGAATGTGACATCTTAATAATTTAATGAAATACAGAAGAGCATAAATGCACGGATATATTTCTGCGTGAACCTGAGATAGTACGTGAACGTGCAGACTGCGTGGCACATGGTCTTGGACCATTGTAACGTGGCGTTCATGATTTCGAAAGCAGATCGGGACAAGAATGAATGTCTGCGACTTTCTATGAAGTCATGTCGACAGCGGCCGAGATAAGAGCCGATCAGACAGCCAAATAATCGCACAGAATGGCCAATAGAACAAGATACATGCAATAGAACGCCCTGACCGTGTCCAGTCATATTGCTGACTGCCTCTCGCACACGTGTTAACACGCGTCTGTCAACGTTGATCGCGTAACTTACACTCGCAGACTTAAGCAATTTCAAGTCACGCAATTTCGGAATTACGCAATTTTTAAAAACAAAAAAAAAAAAACCTAAAGTAATAACATATTTTACACGCCGACCGAATTTTTCCTTGAGGGCACGAAAGTAAAAATCAGAGGAAGATGACGGAAGAATACCGCTGGGCAATAACACAGGTGGCGGGGTGGTCTTGCTGCGGCCAATCGGGTTCCGGTGTACTGGAGATAGTATTCCAGCTAGACTCCCTTGTTTGTACGTACATAGTTGACCATATGCATAACCAAATCCGACATGCGCACAAAAAAAAAAAAGCGACGTGCACCGGACCTTCCGGAACGTACAGTAACAGACCCCTAAGTCGAGGAAAGTCCGCAGTTTCAAAATTTCATTAGATATAACACACACACACACACACACACACATACATACATGCCAGTTAAAATGCGCCACTATCTTGTTTTTTATTCTTATAGGTCAACTTTAATGCAGGAATGGATGGAGTTTTTGCTCCACTTTGCAACAGAATCTTTCTGCACCAAGATTCGGGTACATGAATCGTGGTGGCGTGTTCTGTTTTCTCACACCCTCTGCTACATTCATATGAATTATTATTTCAGACTGGTTTGTATTCTTTTTTTTTTATAAAAAAGAATGGGGCATATTTCGTGTTCCTTCGCTCCTCGTACTCGATGAAAGCGCCTTCCTTATACCCTCAGTGTTACACTTCAAAGAACACGACATCGTTGAGGGTGAGAAATAATTCTAAAATTAAAGCAAAACAATGTATAAGCTCACTGAAGCTTCAGAGATGAACGGGGTCCCACGTCCATGCCTGGTGTTCATGCAGTATCACCCAAAGCGAAGAGCAATGGACAGAAGAAAAGCAGGCTATTTAATGACGCTGTATCAATTGTAGCGACATTTTGCCTCGAATGAAAAGACAAAGCGATCGCTTCCAGTAGACTTCAAATACCGGAATGGAATTGATCGCTGCCTATTTTACGGCATTTTATTGGAGAATCTGAGGAAAACATGAAAAATCTTAGTCAAAAAAGTTGGTGTCCTTGCTGAAATTCGAAGAACTTTCGAAAACAGCCAATATTACAATAGTCATGAGGAAGTAAATACCGTCGCATTAAATTTACATTATTGCTGCATACGAGGTGTGGCAATAAAGAAACCGGATTGCTTTTATTACTCATTTCCGGACATGTCGATGACGAAGAGGAGGGTAGGGCATTGACCCGTGGACTTCCCTCTACCGTCACACAAAGGTTCATTCATGCGCATCGGTTAGTCTGGCCGTGACCATTGTTAGAATCGGATCGTGTGTCTGAGCTCCGTCGGAATAATGCTGAGTGCTAATGTAGAACAACGTGTTAACATCAAATTCCTCACAAAACTTGGAAAATCTGCCACAGAAACTTACAATTTGTTGACAGAA
>Ga0123354_10022197_pt1 | contig 10004 bp, 4 predicted proteins | sample TergutLab28metaG_2_FD_97872 | JGI IMG/M metagenome (GOLD analysis project Ga0123354, IMG submission 97872) | Labiotermes labralis P4 segment gut microbial communities from Petit-Saut dam, French Guiana - Lab288 P4 | ecosystem: Host-associated > Arthropoda: Insects > Digestive system > Gut ...
ATGTGTACAAACTTTATCGTGTCTCATTAAATATTCGTTCTTTGCCAAAATGGGACATCCCGAAGTTAAGTGGTCAATAGTTTCTTCATGTTGCTTACATAACCGGCATTTACTCTCAATTTCATTATTATTATTATTATTATTAAATTCTCTAGCGGAAGGCATGCAGTCTAGCTTCTGTGTCTCAATATCCTACTGTACTTTTCGTATTGTGGAATTGTTTTTTGTAGTACATTGAAGCTACCAATTCCTTCCTTGAAATCCCAGGCATTTTGTCGCTTACTAGATGCTACGTCACGGTCTGCAGTTTAAGACAGGCCATGTGTCTTAGCACTTGGTTTGTACTCGTGGAAAAGCAACACGAAGTGTAAAGCTTCTAGTCATGTACAGGTGTGTTTTGTTAATTTCTGTAATCGTGTACCAATTACGTCACATCTGTGTATCCTCTGTCATTCAGCTGAGCACGTTTCGGGTAGTCGGTGTTGTGATATGCACTCAATTTTGTTACACCATTTTTATTTTAGTGTACGCGTACTTCGAGTTACGAAACGTACACTTCATAAGGAGAAACTGGGGTCACTCATTTGGTGTAGTGACTAAGCTACGGCCTGGATAACTAGGAATTTTGGTTCAATTTCCGACAGTGGCTGGAGACATTTCTGTTCTCCAAGACGTCCGGCCTGTTTCCGAGGCCCATCCAAGGGTGCAGGAGGCTGTTTTTCTCCAGGAACTGACGGTAAACACTTACCCCGTTAAATGTTGAGAGGACGAATGTATGGAGCTATACCATAGCTCCCGCATATACCTTAATGGCGAGGTTCTTCATTGAACACAGGGCCAAATCTGCTTTTTTCTTTTTTTTTTTTTTTACGTTACTGAGGCATTGCGTGGCTGTTTTCAGTCCATACAAATACCTTGATGGTATCGAGTTAAACCACGACTGCATTCTACCACATTCGTCCCATCTCACTATTCACTAATCATTCGAAACTAAATAATTTTCAACTGCTAACAGCGTCGTTATGTAACCCCCATGTGGTAAAAAGACTGCATACGTTGAAATGGTGTTGTCGTATTACAGACGGATTTCCTGAACATGAGTTGATGGAGACGAGAGAAGTCTAAGAATCTTATTCGTAATATGCTGGTCTACTGAAACGTTACGGTGCGTCACTGGGTTCTCGATTTCTGACGTTTCGAAGGAAAGTAGCGTGTCCTTCAGGGCTATGGGTTTCCTTAGAACCGTCTGGGACCGATTACCCAGTGACACGGCATCGTATCTCAGAAGGACCGTGGAAACCTCAAGAACCGCACAATTCTGCTTAGTTAATATTTGTTTCGGAACTGCGGTTTTATCGACGTAAATTTCGCGTTTTATGGTAGTACCACGTGTAGCCCAGTGTCCACCTTTTGTTGGTCCATTTCATCGCAAAATCTGAACTAATAGTTGTCAGGTGACTTTCGCGCAAATTTATGCATAATTCCTCCTTCGACAGTCAACAGCGTTTAAATAATCATGTTCATATTAACTGTTAAGAGAGTGGATCACATATTTGCTTTCAAGTTTTATATGGAACCTTTGTTGTGTCGTAAAGATCAGTATCATTGGGACATTGAGAGACTAATTATCCTCGCGAGGGGGTCATTTTTGAGAAGCTGATAATCTCTGATCTGTCTAAGAAAGCCCCGCCTGTTACGGAACCCCATAGTATGTTACCGTGTTCACAAGATGCCTTCACCGGACTCTGCATTGAGGAAGTTGTATGTAGTTCACACTCACAGATTATTTGTATGATTGTTTTTAATATTATCCTCACATCTACTTGTAGGTTTTTCGAGTGGTTTATTCACGCCAGTTTTTACGACTGAATTCCTGAACGATTCTTATTGTCTCATACTTGCTGCGTGCTCATCCTTCATTCTCACCCTTCTTGACTAATCATTTGCACACATTCTTTTTTTACTGATCTCCAATTTTTGTGTCCTGCGACTGTATGCAGTTGCTAAAGACAGTTTAGGATTGTGAAGGGTAGGTGTACGTTGACTGGGGAGATATTTCAAGCCCACTTACAATATATATAGAGTTAGGCTAATGGTCTGTTCCCTCCGGACTGCGCTTCCTCCATTAGGAAGAGGTTGGTAGGTCTTGAGCGTAGAGTTTCCGGAGATTGCGAACTCTTGATGTAGCTGACCTAATGGATGGACTTCCCCCCACTAGCTGTTACAACTCACAGAAGCTTACTGCATGATAATATCAGCGTTTGTTGTACAGTCCAGGCATGTAATTTATTTATTTATGGCTTATTTGACGCCCTTATAGTTTAGACTGTAGATGGTGGAATTATTAGATGATTAAGTTTGTAGAACGCAGTCTTCTGCTATTCAGGGAGTTCCTGCCGCTTGTACGGAACTCGAAAGCTCAGTACTGTGTTCACATGAGTTCATCAGTGGTCTATATTCTGAGCCAGATTGATCCAGTCCACAACATGCAATTCTCTTTTTATAAGCTACATTTTAATATTATCCTACCACCAACATGTAGGTCTTCCAAGCGTTATCTTTCTCTCAGCTTTCCCTACCAGAACCCTTTTTTTTAATGCGTTTCTCTTTTCACCCACGCGTGTTAAATGTCCAGCCCCTCTCATCGTCCTTCATTTTATTACCCCCATGGTGAGGAGTACAATTCACGGAACTATTCACATTGCAGTTTTTTTTTTTTAAATAATCCTGCTGCTACAGAATCCTCCAAGGTCCAAATACTTTATCTTTCTCAGAATCTTGTTTCGTAGCACCATGAAGTCTATGGTTGGATGATTAATAATTAATCGGAAGGAATGTGGAAGAAGCGATCATGTCTTTGAGCTGTTGTCTCGGCGTTTTCGTACAGGGACTAAGGAAAACCCACAAAACCTTAGTACAAAAGTCGCTGGTCAGGGATTTTAACCCGGAACAGCTTTGCACGAAGCAGGAATGCCAACCTCTCTACGGCGGCTTACCTTCTTCACATTTTTCTTTTCTATGAGATCCCTTGTAATGCGTATTTTAACCAAAACTTGGGTCTCACAAGCGCCTTTTTCTTACTTTAAGGTGTTTCTGCTAAAATTTTGAATGCATTCCTTTCATCTCGTCCACTCCTTATTTGATCGTGGTACTAGGTGGGATCTTTCGCGATATTGCGGCTTGCCGGCGAAGGTGGTGGTCACCAGACATGACACGTAGTTGAGAAAATACCGAGTAAACAGTTGCGGACAGCCAAAAGTGGTGGTCCTCCAGCCAGGGGATTTATGGCTGGTTATTTATTCCTTGCCTTAAAAGGACAAGCATGTCACGTAACACAAGCCATTGGCTTACCGGACTGTTCTGAAGACGGTAATAAACCTTCGTTTTCCGCATAACGTGGGGAATGTCCCGAATAGTGAAGGGAATATTTAACTTCTAAGTGTGAATTCTGATGGAGGTGACTGATTGGTTAATAATTTTGGTTCAAAATACGAATTGAGATGTGGGTTCCTACATCTCAGATCTGTGCTTTTCTCATTTGGTGGGGGGGGGGGGGATTCACGTTTCGTAACAGCGTAAAACAGCGTTTTAAAACATGGTTTCATATACTTCGGTCTTCTGCTGTTCATAGAGGGATCTGAGGGTGACTGGTTTTGGATTGAATCCTGACGTGTGATTTAATTTATTCGTTTCATCCACTTTTAATACCGACAAAATATTTTGTTTCTGTTGAGCTCCAGTGGGTGGCACTCTTGCTTTGTGTTCTGGAGGTCCAGGTCTTAAGTCGCGGCTTGCAGACCATCTGAAATAACTGAGGTTTTTTTTATTCTCCTTACCTCCTCCATAGCAGTACACAGTAGTACCTGAGATTAGGCTACGGCCGCTTCTTCTTACACCTTTGCAGTTCATTATTCATTAGTAATCCTGTCACTCGACGTGACGGAACTTTAAGTTCTTGAAACCCACAGCACATGGGCTTTCTTGAGAAGGCACCAAATACTTTCTCATTTCGTCAAGAAAGCCACTGCGTATCGTGGAACTCTAATGTTTATCGCCATTTTGACAAGAGTCCGCCGCGATTCCCCTTTGTGAGCCAGATTTATCCTGTTTACGCCTTCCCGGTGCATGTTACTGAGAGAGTTGTGTGCATGTTTTTGACGCCTCTGTAGGATAGATCAATAAAGCAATATGGCACTTTGGTGGAATGACACTGTCAGGGGAATACCGAAGTACTCGGAGATTAACCTGTCCCAGTACCACTTTTTACATCACAAATCCCCCTTGGACTGGCCTGGGGTCGAACCCGAGCCTTCGCAGTGAGATGCCGGTGACTAACCGCCTGAGCCCTGGCACGGTCCGAGAAAGTTGATAGTAGCTGAATGAATAAATAAGTAAATAGAATTCATGTGTACCATGCATTTTGTAGATATTTATAACATAAAACCAACAAATGGACAATATATTTAATACTTAATTGTATCTGGACAATATATTTAATACTTAATTTATCTGGACAATATATTTAATAATTAATTGTATCTAGATACAATTAAGTATTAAATATATTGTGCATTTGTTGGTTATTTGTTGTAAAGAACTTTGTTAGTTTGTCTAATTATGTGTTAGCAAATGTCGATATTGCCTGACGCAAATACAAGGGGGTATTAATAACAGGAATCGTTTACATAATAGGAATACGCTAGTCGGAAATTGCACTGCAGACCACATTGATATTTTCCCGCAACAAGAAAATCGACGGTTGTTTCTGACTCACGTGGTTATAGGTTAGCCTCCTGTTGTAATGTCAATATAGGCACAACAGCGGTAAATGCTTCACCTCACCAAACGCACACTATAGAAGGCAAAAAGGACTTTCAAATTCGTGTGGTAGCTGTGACCTTCTGGATACTTCTGAGGCCACGAAGCCAAGGTCTCGACGTCTGAAGGCATGGCTACATAAATGTAAGTAAAAACGAAAGAGTAATGACGCAAACAAGATTTCGAATTATCGACTAGAGGCGATGGATGGGGGAACTGTGTTGTGCCCCGGATGGGGAAAAAAAAAAAAGCAAATCGGGGGGTCTAGAAGTGCGTGGGTGCATCCACACGTGCGCGCTCGCGATTGGCACCATGTTGGCTATTTTACACTGTAGGAGGAGGACCTTGCAGGGGCCGGGATAGCGCAGTCGGTATAGCGACTCGCTACAGGCTGGACGGTCCGGGGATCGAATCCCGGTGGGGGCGAGAGTTTCCCCACCCGTCCACACCGGCCCTGGGGCCCACCCAGCTTCCTATACAGTGGGTACCGGTTCTTTCCCGGGGGTAAAGCGGCCGGGGCGTAGCGTTGACCACCTACCCCCATCTAGCGCGGAGGTTGAAGGAAGAATAGAGCTATACATCTGCTTCCCCTCTGGGCATTCGTGGCCCATTCTAGGGTGAACTTTACCTTTACCTTGAGAAGGGCCTTGCAGTGGTGGTTAACTCTGGAGAGTTTCTCGACATAAGAAGGAATATAGCGCTGCGTAACAGTTGTGAAGCGGGTTTCTCAGGTTCGTGTAATTTCGTCGTGAACCGTAGGACTTACCGAAGAAATGTACGTGATGTAAGTCTTGTTTCATTTTTCACTGCAACTCACATCGGAAGTACTTTTGTGTCAGGTAAATTCCATCGAATTCCTTTTCCTTTGCGTTGCGCAAAGAAAAGCAAGCAGTTCTAGCATGTATTGTGTGCCGTATTGTCTTCCGATTTTAACGTGGACTGCAATTTGGGCCTAAAATTTTGTGAAGGTCATAAAATTCAGATTTTATGAAAATCTTTATAGCATTTGTCGAGTTGTTGCTTGTGGACTGATGACATGACGAAACTACACTCCAATTTTTTGCAACTGTTGGTTTTGAACGTGTCAGATACTTGCAGAAACAGGTACAGAATTCGTAATGTCTTACCTCGCCACTCCTGGCACCTTCTCATAGTTTGCCGCTTAGTTACATTAATAAATATACATTTACTTTTGCATGTAGTGTATATGGACTGGTTGCAGAAAAGACAGACGTGACCTAGCTCACAGGTTCAGTCTCCAAGAAAAGTCTGATCAAGTAATTTCTCTCGGCGTTTTTATAGACCTGTATACTTGTGTAAAGGATAACGCTTGCTAGCCTGTGGTCATGTATGTTAGAAGTCAACCTTGGTGGTAATTACTGCCTTGTTGTTATTCTTTAAAGATTAGTAAATACCAACTTTTTAAGTTACTGCTATAAAGCATTTTTGTTAAGTTTGTTCTTATAGTCGGAGACAGAGAATGTTTCATGCGCGCAGAAATTATTATGTCAATAAATATTATGTTTCAGGATTCAGTTGCCGTGTTGATAACCCCAACAATTTACCTTTGAAATTTCGCTGTGCTTTATATTGGTTATAAGAGAAAAATCCTCTTCCTGCTGTTGACATCTGTTACGGGATAATGTAATCTGTTATGCCTTCCCAGTACGAATTAATACATAACACACGTGTCTTCGAATTCTAGTTATATTTTACCTTAGTGTGGAGCACTGTTCGTTTTGGACTAATACACTCTCAGCTCAACAAACATTTACGTTTCATGTAACTCAAAGATTTTTTTGTTTTGTTCATAAGAACTCACAACTGGACCCAGTGCTGAGACTGACGCATCCAGTGAGTATTTTCCCCTAAGCATTTCCTACATTGAGAAAATATGAGACAGAATTTAACACCATCGGAATTCATTGTGCTTCATTGCAGCATTGCCAGCTGTGCCTCCTGGCAACGCTGCGACTATACTGAGCAGTTTAAAACATTTATCATAATGTTTTAATTGTTCTCACGTGATCGCAAAGCATGTACTGATTCCTCTTTATGAACCTTACTGCTGCCTCGTGGAAAGGAATTCCTAATAATCATGTTGTTTCCGCGTGTTACATTACAATTCGGGCGTACATAATGGTGACTTTTTTTTTTATAAATATGACGTTTTTTGTCCGGCTTGACTGTACCATAACAATGGTTTGGTAATGTGTTGATGCGAGAACATAGGGCATAAAACTGTAAAAGGTAAAATTTACCCCATAACATGCCATGAAGGCACGTGGGGGGGGGGGGAGTAGAAGGAGAAAGCTCGTAACCTTTCTTTAACCTCAGCACTGGATGGGGTTGGGTTTGGTCAACGCCACGTTCCGGCCGCCTTACGCCCGGGAAGAACCCGGTACTCATTGTACAAGATACAGGGTGGACCCCAGTGCCGACCTGGACGGGTGCGGAATATCTCACCCCCACCGTGTTTCGCACCCCCCAACTATCCAGTCCTTAGCGAGTATCTATATCGACAACTTTATCCCGGCCCTGCACAAAACTGTTCGTAATATGTTTTCAGTTCGCATCGTATTTTCTGTAAAATCATACTGATTGGAAACTGATCTTTTTTTTCCCATCTGCCGAAGACAAAGTTTGGAGGTACGTAAAACGATGAATCTGTCAGAAGGCGAAATTTGCAGTTCCTGGACTGGCGTCAGAGGGTGTCTCCCGAGCTTCTAACCTGAGGACGGACATGTATGCAATTGCCGAAACATGGGTGTTATATTAGTGTTATATATATATATATATATAGTAGACGATGGACAAGTTCAGAAACCTGGAAGTCCTGAGTGCATAGTCAACTACCATTGTTGGAACTGTTTGGAACTGAACGACATTCCGATTAATTTAATGTGATACGTAGTTGTCCTTGTGTTGAAGATAATGAACGAGTCTCGATATGTCGTTTGAAACTTTATTATACGTTTAAAAGCAGGAAGTCAGGGACTGGGCAAACTTCCCAGGTTAAATTTACAAAGAAATCGAACCGGATTACAGTTGTACTTTTCTCTGCGCATAAAATTTCCAAGTGGGCTTGCCTGTAGCGTATCACGTTGGTGCTTCGTTGAACTTCGATTAGTCACGCAGTTCAAAGATTGCTTGCAAACGGACACAGTTTTTTAAATTTATAATTTCGTGAAACTGCTTCATTGTGAGTCCATAATTAAGCTTTCCTGTCCACCATACAGGGAATCAATTGACCCTTTGAAGCATGAAATTTATGTAAATAATTCTGAAACACTGAGCCCCCGTTGTGCACAGAAGACTCAGCGTCTACACTACAAAACCGTTCACTTAATGCTGTTTTGGGAGTTTAGTCTGAGAATCATACGACACCCGCCTATACACTGTGCGGACAGAATGCGGAGTTTCTGAACTTGAGAGCAGGGTACAGTAGTCAACAGTGTTTTAGACGTTTCTGCCGTGAGGTTAATAAGAACCCGCAACGTCATGCTCGTTGTTCACTTACGATTCAGTAAACAATTGCGTGCCAGCTTGTATTCATGTGGAATATAGACGAGAATTCACCACGGAAAAGTAATTGACTGAAGGTCACCCCTTTGTATTCTTCGTAACTGTGTAGTGCAGTGGTTCCCATAAGGTGTGCCTCGAGTTAGCTGTGCCGCGAAACTTTGGTTGTACTGTTGTACGTAAAAGAAAATTGACAAATAGTTTTATTTAAAGTAAATTGTACTTGCACATACGTAGCATGGGTTATATGCGCAGAATAAATCATCAGCAGCATCTCGCATGCATGATTCTCCGTCTGTTTCGTAGTTTTGCCAAATTCAGCGCTAAATGTGCTGCTATTCCTCGTGGCAAGGAGTACTGTGCCATGAGTGGAAAAATTTTGAGAACCTCTGGTGTGGTGTAAGTAGTGTTTTATTTATGTTTGAACACACTGTTAAAACTTTGTGTGAGTTTTCTGTTTAGAAAGATAACAAGTGGGAAATGCATACAAAATGTTTGTCTGAAACCATGAGTGGAAGAGGCCACTTTGGAATTCGAGATATGGAAGGAAAGTAATACTAAAATAGAAGGTAGCAGAGGTGCGAGTGTGTGGATTAGATTTGCCTGATTCCGGTAGTAAGCATTGAGGGGCTGTTTGTTTTTATTATTAGTGGTTTGTGTAGTAACACTGTTAGTATTGAAGTGTTTCAGGCAGGTGATGTAGAGTGATGGTGTGACTGGTGACAGCTGAAAGTAAAACGACTTGGAAGGAACCGGTAATTCCCTAGCACTTGCGTAGAGTGAGTGATTGAGTGAGCGAATGGGTTAGTGAGTGAAGAATACTACAAAAAACTTGACCGCTACGTTGTCCTGCCTGGTGGCGAGGTCCAGTCCTCAGTAATTAGCCCTTTGGCGTTATCAAAGGCAGGGAACACCTCGACCAGCTGAGTGACTATTAAGTGCGAAGGACTTTGCTCTTCGGAGGTTGATAGCTGTACAAAGTAAATGAATTTTTTTTTTTTAATTTATTTATTTATATGACGTTTTCGAGGTCGTGACGGCGGTGCATTTTGGCGTCACCGTTTTTCTATGATGTGACTCCATGTCGTTCGGTTGATAGAGACTAACAATTCGAGAAAACTGCTGTTGCCATATTCACGGTAGGAGAGAGCCGTCATTATTCTACCCTGAAGATGGAGGCGGTTGTTACTCAGAAATATTGCTCCGTTGCAGCTTATCAACCAAACCAAAGGACGTAATATTTCGGATAATTAGCAACTCGTGTCTGAGCGTCAGGCTACTGTCTCCAACTACTCAGTGAATTCTTTTTATTAAATCTGTCACTACACTATCATTGAAGAATTTTGTTTTGACTCCTGCAGCTTAAGTGTAACTGTACCAAATCTCTCGAGAACTTAATCATCATCATCATCATAAACATCCAGGGTTGGGCCATTTGGCCCGTTCCGTCTCCAGAGTTACAGTTGTTCTCTCCATCTTTTCTTTGGTCTCCCAATTGTTCTCTTTCCTTGTGGGCTGTAAAGGTATGATTTTAAAGGGATTCGGTCTTGTGGCATTCTTTGTAGATGTAAAAGCCAGTTCCTCCTGTATTCATCTATCTTGTCTAGTATGCAGTCTGTCTGTAGTTCGCGGCGAATGGAGTCGTTTGTTTTGTAGTCATAGAA
>Ga0123354_10022198_pt1 | contig 10004 bp, 6 predicted proteins | sample TergutLab28metaG_2_FD_97872 | JGI IMG/M metagenome (GOLD analysis project Ga0123354, IMG submission 97872) | Labiotermes labralis P4 segment gut microbial communities from Petit-Saut dam, French Guiana - Lab288 P4 | ecosystem: Host-associated > Arthropoda: Insects > Digestive system > Gut ...
GACCCGTTGCGCTGACCACGTGACACCCCTCTATCCGCAAAAGTTGGCAGTAACTTCGCCGACCGGCGGCGGCCGCTCTGTCGGTATAGTTCGCGTGCGGACTAAGGCCACGAAGTTTAGTTTAGTTTACAAATAATACAAACTTACGGTAGTTGATATCCAAAAATATAAGGATTAAGATATACAGAACTATAATTTTGTCTGTTGTTTTGTATGGGTACGAAACTTGGTTGCTCACATCGATTGAGGAACGTAGGATGAGGGTGTTTCAGAATAGGTTGTTGAGAATATTTGGGCCTAAGAGGGACGAGCTAAAAAGGGAGTGGAGCAAACTCTATAATGAGGAGATTAGTGATCTACATTCCTCACCCAATATTGTTTGGGTGATCTAATCGAGAAGAATCAGATGGGCGGTGCATGTAACGTGTATTGGGGAGAGGAAAGGCGTATACAGGGTTTTGGTGGGGAAACCTGAGGGAAAGTGATCACCCAGGCGTAGATGGGAGGATAATATTAACATGGATCCTCTGGAAATGGGATGGGGGCATGGACTGAATGGATCTGGCTCATGATAGGGACAGGTGGCGGGCTGTTGTAAATGCGGTAATGAACCTTTGGGTTTCATAAAATGCGGGGAATTTCTTCACGAGCTGAGAACCAGTTAGCTTCTCGTGAAGGACTCTGGTCCATGGAGTAATTAGGTAAGTAAGTAAGTAAGTAATGGTAGTTGAACCCACTACCAGTTATTGGCAACATAAGACACAATTACCACTTCACACAATGAATTATCATTTTACCAGAACAGTTACACAGTTTATTGCCCTTGTTACTGTGTCTCAGCACTATGGGACCATAAGAGGCACGCAAATATCGTATAGACGGACGCATTGCTTTCTTAACTCTATATGGAGATCACTGAGTGGCCGGATGTGCAACAAATTGCTAATAAAAACAGAATCGCGTAATTTAAACTCTATCAAAACTCTTTATTGCGTTCCCCTACTTAATGAAAGTATTCTTTACTTGTAACTGCTTTGTACAGGAACCAAAGAGGAAATATGTTCAACTTTGTTTAGTTTAGAAAGATAAATTGTTCCATACAAGATTCCACAGAATACCGGCCATCTTTCGATGTACTGCTCTATCCTAATGTTAAATGAAATATTTAGGGAAATTCTACAATCCACTGTAAAATAACCTTGAAAAATCTTTACTTTGCTGTTAATCTGAACCTCTGATGGCTTGCAATATTGACATATTTTACGGCTTTAAATATAATCATTTTCTTAATTCTCACCACATTGTTTTGTGTGTTATATTAAGTCCCCTATAGACACGTCGATTTGAAGAGAAATGCTCCCTAAACTGTTCTGTCTCTTTACCACTTCTACACGGCCTTAGGCATACAGTCTACTCCGTTCAGTGTTTAGAAAATACATTTCTACAAAACGTCTTGCCACAGGTAAGTAGACAGACTACTGGGAGAATCGTTATGAAACTCGATGAGTGCTCGCTCTGCAACAGTGAATTTCGCCATTTTGGTCTGAAGAGGCATGAAGCGCTCTTAATGGCCGACAGCGGTACTAGAACAGTGACGTAACAACTTCAAGAACAACACTTTCCATTGACACGTCACGTACCTGCGTAGTTCTTTTCAGATTAATTTTGCAGTCTCTCAAATTTGTGTTAAGAAAATAATTACGTTTAATGTCATTCAAGTTACTGATTTTCCAGGTCACCGCAGATGTTGAAGCGGATTAAATGGGATGAAGTTTTTCTACACTTCATGACTCCTGGCGATAAGTCTACAATTTCGCTCAGGTAGGAAAGTTAATACTAACGATTCGAGATTTTTGGTTAGAGAGAATCTTAATGAATACTTAGAACATAACAGGTCAGCCAAAAATTGAACACATTTAGGAACACGGACGTGAAACAAAGTCCATTATCCTTGTTTATTTTTTGCGGAGAGAAATATTCGCCGTATTATTTACTTATATGTGTTAAAACTATATCATCCTACATCTTGAGCTGGATTAAAAATAAAGAAAAATAATTTTTTTTCAACAAGAATAAATTCCTCATTTCCATAGGAGTGTTTGTAGGTATTTCAACACACGATTTCGAAATTTGAGGGTAGGCCGAACGGGTCTGGAATCACGGCAACACCGATCCTCCGATTTAGCTTCATTAGAATTTTCTTATGGTAATTTATAAAGGATAATCTCTACTTTCCGTGCCTCAAATTATTCATCTACTGACAAGGTTTACAGGCGCATTTACGAAACTCATGCCAGACCTTCCACGACGCAGCTGGGATAATTTTTGTGCTGCATTTTGAAGTCACATCATCAGACCAAACTTGAGGTGACTATCTGTATGCCTAAGTAGCCAAATTTGTCGTTTTGTACCATTTAGTACGAAATATATCATACTAAATTTGAAAACGCTACATTCAGAACATCTTTTATAAGGCGAATATTCAGATTATAAATTTGTCATATTGTAGACAGCTAACAACATTTATTAGAAAACTACTGCTGCCATCTTCAGGGTCCTGGTCGGCTACCGAATTACACGTTATCGCATCATAAGACCATAGTCTTGATACTAATCACAGTAAGACCTTCAGATATTCTCATCATAATTTGTTGTTACAGACTTCTTAAAATAAGTAATAGTAGTAAAATGTGAAATCTTTTAGACACAGCGCAAGGGTATGAAACAGGCCACGCAAAACGTTAGACTTTAGCCTGTAGGTAGCGAGTTAACGAATGCAAAATTTCATGCTTAATTCATATATTTTTTTTTATTTCTCAGAAGATCATAAGATAGGAACATTTATATATAAGCTTATATAAATCGAATTTTTATGAACTCGCCAGCTTCCAATATTCATACGTGACCTGCCTTCTGATTCTTGTCAGACGGCGACTTGAAAAGAGATGCAAGGTGGCGATAGGACTGCTGAAGTTGCTGCTTGTTGTTATCGGCTCGATGTATCGAATGTGTCAATCTCGATATATGGCGTAATCCTGACACCTACACCTCCTACAGATAGGAGTGCTATGTTATTGCTAGAGTGTAAGAAGTATCTCAAGGAACGAAACTTTTTCGCTGATAACTACGCAGTCTTTGAACGTACTTGTTATATGAAAGTTATGCCGGTTAACGAAGGGAAATACAGACGCAACATTTTTAAACAGAACTGCGAGAACACAGTTACCTGAGACACGTAGGAGGGGATAGTAGGATAATATTAAAATTGATAACTAAGGAACAGGGTGTTAAGGCATGGAGTGGATTAAAGTAGACCAGGAGAGGGTTAAATAGTTTACTTCGTGGATACAATTAATACCTTCGGGTTCCATTAAAAGTAAACAGCTTCATGGTGAAAATAATAACTCTCAGTATTTTCTGTAAGATTGTATAATATGGCTTTAATACATTTCATAATTAGGATCTTTACCAAAATTCAATATTCACCCATTTTACAGTCTCAACCCCTACTTCATCATCATCATCATCATCATCATCTTCCTCCATGGATTAGGTCGTTTGACCTGTTCCGGCATCGACGCATTGCCATCGTTTCCTGGGGCCAGACTAAGAGAGACAAACTGGTCCTCCAAGAATGGAGGTTTTGCGGATGGGTTGGTAACCCTCCCAAGGAAAACGAAGTACTCATAAGCAAAGACGCACAGCCTTGAATATCGGCGGATCAAAAGACAAAAGACCCTAGTTCATTTCAATAATAATATTATTTCTGATTAAACATATTTTAATGTGGTTGTGGTTACAATTTCAAGTGTAACACAAAAACAGGCTAAATGAGTAACCATATAACCACTAAAATACTAAATTCCCCTCAAATCCATTTTTATAAAGAAAGATGTGTGAGACTTGTGGCTCTAAGAACTCAAAACACCCCCAAAGGTCAGTTTAAAACAAAAGAGAAATTAATTTAATAGCTACTGGAACGTTGTTGTTTTGTCCATGTAATGAAAGTATGTTCAGTATAATTCTTTCTTACACTTTTCTCAAATGCAGAAACATTTTGGCTGCTCGTTTCTTTCAGAGAAGTCAGTGTCGACCATCGTTGTCACTGAAAGACTGCATTCGACTTAATATTTACAAGCCGCACGTCTATGCTGCAATACCGACATATATGTATAATGTTATGTTGTTACATTTCTGTCATCTGAGTTTTGTTATCCCAATTTCTTTCAATTAATCATTTTCAAAACAAAGCAAAAAAGTTTCGCTTTCTTCAAATTTCATCTCTCTATAGGACTAGATTAAAAGTTACAGTTACGTTTCACAATACTTACAACTTATTTCGCAATTGGTTTAGCCACTGCTTAGTTTCAAGCAATATCAATATGAATACCGTACAGTGATTAGTGCAGGGGCTGGATAACTCAGGAATCGTGGCTCGATCTCCAGCATCAGCAACAGCGTCCAGGCCGATAATGGGACATAGCCAGCTTCTTACACAATGCGGAGGTAATGGACGGTTCACAAAGCCGACTACCCAGCTCAGTCTAGTGCCTTTGTTAAGAATAAGTGGAGATACACACCCATTCCAAAATACACCTTCATGTCGTGCACAAGGAAAAGTTTATGTTTTATGATGAAAAATTACATATAAGCCATTCTTGAGCTCAAAACTCCTACGTACAGAAAACTATAACCCAAACGTATTAGGCACGGGCCGTTGGTAATATGCTAATTTAAGGAATATAATAATTTTGTTACGATCATTGATAAAGAAGTTTATCCTGCGGCCGTAAAGTGAAATTAGGAAGAGGCTGCGCCATTTCCTAATCCTTATCTTGCAGACAGGCAGGAGCTACTTACAGGCCTAACCGAGAGGTGTGTTATTTAATTTCATCTCATCGTATGCAATTAGATCATACAGATAACTAATTAAGCAATACGTTAAAAAAACTGATACGCACTATCGTCTATGTTTGCTGACATACTGCAATAGGACTTGGTGTATCCGCGATTGTGTGCGTTTTCGTTATGTCCTCTGTTTTATTACAGCTTGCAGTCTTATCTGTGGGTGCCGGGCAAAGTGCGGTCTCCCGCGTCAAATTTCAAGCCAGAAGCGTCATAAGAGAGTCGGGTTACACAGGAATGTTCCGAGGGATGTGATAACTCAGACATAAGTTGAAGGGCAGAGATAAGAGGCAATGCGAACATCGGACAGGGAATGCCCATGACTTCAGGATTCCGCCTCGGTGTAAAAGAGATCTTATTTGAATAAAGAGCGACCAAATTGATGTCACTTGCTTTTTTATTTCATTATTTAATGCTCAACATGTTTCGGATGTTAATACATCCATCCTCAGGACCTTGCGACTTATTTGTTGAGTTATTTCATGGGTTGTATTGCCCTGGTGTGGTATCCAGATGCAGGTTGAAGCCTGCATCTGGATACCACACCACCCCAGCCAAACCACAACGTAACACCAACACACATCGAACCAGGGCAATACAACCCATGAAATAACTCAACAAATAAGTCGCAAGGTCCTGAGGATGGATGTATTAACATCCGAAACATGTTGAGCATTAAATAATGATACAATAAAGCAAGTGACATCAAGTTGGTCTCTCTTTATTCAACTATCAAGATGATGCACGGTGCAATAACATGAGATCTTATTTCTTAAGGGATGTTACGTAGCTTATACTGGTAGTTTGTAGTGACGTTTCGAAGCAACATATCGGTCCAATTTTCTTCTTGGACTCCTTGACCCTTGAAGGTGGTACCAATATTTTGTCCCAGACGTCGGTAAATAACTATCAATCTAAGCTGCGTAACATCCGATAACTGTGAAGATCTCCGGAAAGAGAATAGAAACGGCCTCTTTTGTCCACTGTGAAAAGAAATTGGGAAGATGTATGGAGGGGGGTTTTTTTTTGTTTAATGAACATTCAGAAGTTGTTTGTTCCTACACAGCCACGTGTTTCATAACAATACACACAACAGTGACATAATACGTACAGGGGAAACCGAGAAAGTATGAAGAGAAACAAGCCTGTGTCTCACATAACCCACCACAAATAACCACATACTAACCCCACAGGGCGAACCTGGTCCTCAGTGCTGGAAGGCCGGCGACTAACCACCATACCAGTGGCACGGCCACCTTTCTGGTGGTTACCGGCATCCACATGCACCCCTACATGACTGCTACCATGTATCCACACTGCGCTACTGCGCACAGCCTGGTAACTCTGTAGCTTAACAGGAGAAATCAGCATAGTTTTGTTGCATGGCTGGAACTTAACTAGGCCGGTCGTATCTCTTTCGTTACTTCAGAACGGGAAAAACTGTGAAATCTGTTGCACTTACCAAACAAAGACCAGACAATTAAAAAAGTATTTATTTTAAAGATGAAACGCAAAACTATCCGGCCGGTCACTAAAACATTAATTGGCTGACATACTTTACTGTGTTAGAAACGTGATTCCACAATTACTATGAACCAGTAACTTCGGGTATCGGTACAGAAATTTGCAATTTCCAACAGTCATATTCCATTTTACGTTTTGTTGACTGTGCATCTCTGTATAATCTTGTAAATAAAACGAACTTGGTGCACATTGTATTCTTACAATATTGATATTTATCAGTCTTTAATTTCATTCCTCCCTGCATACCAGACACTCATCCACACAGAATAACAAGTACCAAGTGTCGCACAAACACAGTTGTTTCTCCTGATGATAAACGCATAGTCACCCGAAACATGTATAAATTGATAAATACCTATCCTCTGGACTGAAAAAAAATTGAAAGGTCGCCATTTTTTGTCCAACGCGGAAGTCGTTGCTGCCGCGGAGACCCGGTTGGACGGACAAACTTCTGAATTTTTTTGAGTTACAGTAATGGGCTAAGAAGTGTATTGAGCGTCGTGGGGAGTATGTTGAATAAATCCCGAGTTTGGTCGCTGTAGCTTTTTTCCTTCCTGGTCGGGCTAAGGACTTATCAGCACCCTTCGTATAAATGTACTTAGAATAAATTGTGCACCAAGTTGATTTTATTTACAAGAAATTCATACTCCATATTTCAAAGCGTAAAGCCTACAGACTAGTGTCTCTCTAGCTACTTTTTACCAAGTGTAATTGCAACTTCTTCAGTTTCTAGCGGTGTGCTGTTCCCAACAGGGGTTATATTGTTTGTACATTAACAGATTTAGTGCCCTGTGAAGTACCTGTCTTCATAGGCATGCTGAAAATATTTTCATTTAACAAACTGAAATCGATTTATTACGAATATTACATTAAAATTCCCAGCATATTTCAATTAAAGTTTGATGCACTCAGCTATTCTGCAGTAGACAAGCCCTCCTCTCAGACGAGTTCCACACACTTCAAATGGTAAAGTGTGTCATGTTGCCAATTACGTATCACCAAAGGCGTTACAGACTGGCAAATATAACTTATTTCGCCTTTAATAAGGCGCTTATGATTTTGTTATGCCTTTCATTTAGCTATAAATTGAAACTGTAAATTATAGCGAGTCAGGGCCTGATGTTCTGTGCAGCGAAAGATATATTAAGGTCATTAGCATATTGCGTTTGCTGTTCCCGTAGGATTTAGACAGCGTAAAACTTGAAGTCTGGGCTAAAATCATCTGGCTGAGGAGAGGGACCGATGATACGAGCGTGTGGACAGGGTAACAATGTCCTGAGTTTCTTAAAGAAGGAAGCTTTGTTAAACAGCTAATAAACTCTTAAACAGCTAAACAACTATTAGTTTCTCTACAATGCCTTGCACCACAGTGTTAATAGGTCTTCAGGCCACTTCTAATTTTCTTGACAGAGATGGGTACCTAAGATAATTCTGTAAGGATATAGCAGTTTTATTATCAAGTGTATATAATTTTTCAACATCAACTACATGTTTCAGCCATTGCTGCTGTGGCCATCTTCAGGTATGATACAATTTTTATCAGAGAAGCTATATAGATATGATATAATATAGAAAATTATTATTAGTGTAGGTAAGGGGGAACGAGATCTCGTTCTACATAAAGGCGGTGGGCGTGTATGCAGATAGTAAAGAACCTGGTTCTCGTTCCCACTTATCTAACTAATAATTTGTTTCTGTATTATATCATATCTATATAGCTTCTCTGATAAAAATTGTATCCAACCTGAAGATGGCCACAGCAGAAATGGCCGAAACATGTAGTTGATGTTGATAAATTATATACACCTGATAATATAGTTGTGTTACGACTGCCATATCCTTATAGAATTATTACCTTAGGTTCTAACAAACACAATGAGGATGACGCACTTTGAAAGAGATCGGTACTTGTAAAGCACTCTAATAGTTTCAGAGGTTTGGACACCTGGAGCTGTCAATTAACACATTCGCATCAAAATACTATTGACAGAAGCGACCTTATAAAATTAAAATTTGAACTTTTTCGAATCTCGGTTTAAAAAAATGTAAAGTGATCCCTTTACAGGCCCGGTGTGGCCCAGAGGGAGGGTAGAGGTATAGCTCTACTCTTCCATGACTGCGGCACTAGAAGGGGGTGAGTGGTCAGCAGCACGCTCCGGCCGCACTTTACCCCCGGAAAGACCCGGTACCCATTGTACAGGAGGCTGGGTGGGCCCCAGGGCCGGTCTGGACGGGTGGAAAATCTCGTCCCCACCGGGATTCGATCCCGGACCGTCCAGCCTGTAGCCAGTCGCTATTTCGACTGAGCTACCCGGCCCACTTCGAATCTCGGTACCCAAACAAAATTTCAGACCGTATGTCGCATGCCATTTTTCTTTGCACCACAGAATGACGCATGAAAATAATGTCAGGACTCTCGACCACGCAAAGTCAAAGACACCAAAGACAGGTGGCATTATGGGCCTGCCGTTCATACAGAGTTTCACACAACAAAAAAACACCAGTTAGTCTCCGCGGCACTGGTGCTCGTATCTGAAGCGGCGAACCGAGCGAACTGACAGGCGCAGCAGTTCGTTAATGGATTTCATAAAATGGACCTCAGAAAATGACGGAGCATGAGTCTAGAAAATTTATTCATGTAAGGACAGTCGAATTATCCTTACGTCAGTAGAGCAGGTTTCACACGGATTATATAAAACCCAGACACTTACTACTAATTGCTGTCACAACTCGTACAGAAATAAAGCTATAAATAGAAAACTCAATTTTCTCCTACCGCGAAAACGATATCATCTGAAGAAATAAGTATATTGAACTATTATGTGTCAGAATATATATCAAAATTTATCCACCTATTTTAGTTTCTTTCACATCGGTCAAATATTCATATAACTTTCACTTAAAGTGACTGTTAGTGCACACAAAATGATACACATATTTAAAAGCGACCCGGATTTTTTTACGGAAATCTGGTAGCAGAAATAGAGATTTTCAGTAACAAAATTGTTAGCAAAGTCTAATGCATGCAATCTATGTTTTACAAACGATAATGACAATCATTATTCCACTGGAATAGTAAAGGAAATCAAAGAACACCGAGAAGAAACTAGAAGAGCAGAACTGAGAACGGTGTGTCAGAAGACAACGAAGTTACACAACCGACCGAGAAGAGCAGCAAGGGAGGCCTGTTGTGGACAAGCGATGTTCCTCCTAGGAGTGAGAATAATGATACTTACTTACGTCCTTACTTGCTCACTCCATGCAGCACAGTCCTTCTTAAGAAGCTACCCGGTTCTCAGCTACTCAAGAAATCCCAACATTTTGCGGAAACCGAAGGTTCATTACCGCATCCACAAGTGCCTCCCACCTGTCCCTATCCTGAACCAGATCAATCCATTCCATGTCCCCTCATTTCAATTCCTGAAGATCCATCCTCCCATCTATGTCTGGGTCTTCCAAGTGGTCCCATCAATTTTCCCCTCTCGTCTCCCCCATACGCGCTACATGACACGTCTTATCATTATTCTCGATTTAATCACCCGAGTAATATTGGGTGAGGAGTACAGAGCATCAAC
>Ga0123354_10022200_pt1 | contig 10004 bp, 7 predicted proteins | sample TergutLab28metaG_2_FD_97872 | JGI IMG/M metagenome (GOLD analysis project Ga0123354, IMG submission 97872) | Labiotermes labralis P4 segment gut microbial communities from Petit-Saut dam, French Guiana - Lab288 P4 | ecosystem: Host-associated > Arthropoda: Insects > Digestive system > Gut ...
TTTAATATGTCATTTGTGAGGCATCAAGGCTCGCCCCCTTGATTTGTAAAACAAAAAAATGCCTCCATGCGAGGTTCATATTCAATTTAGACGCAGAAAATAATAAACACAAATTCACAAGAAAGCGCCGTAAAGGTATGATAAATTTTGGACATTCAAAAGTCTGATACAAATTTCAGGCAGGTTGAACGTATCTAACAGGCAAAAGTCGGTTGGTTGCGTGGAAAAAAGAGCGGATCTGAAAAGCTTTGAGAGAGTAAGAAAAATAATATAAAACAAATAAATCATGAACGAAAATAAAAGAATGAGTTTAGCCACAGTTGAGACTGAACTTAATATAGCAGATATGGAAGTGATACAAGCTGGAAGTACAGGTAAAACTATTGGTTGTGGCTGTTTAGGGGCTGCTGCAGAAATAGCTTGTGCAATGAATCCTGTCACATGGATTGCTGTGGCGGCACCAACCTCTTTCTCTATATAATTAATATTTGGTTTCGTTTTATTTAATAAAGAATATAAATTTTTAACCTATCAATTTTATTACATGCATGGACTAATTCATATTTATCTGCTTTCTATCAGACGTCATTCATTATTTGAGGCTACACTTGCTTCCAGAATTATTAATTTTTTGGGGATTGGATATTTATTCATAACCTTTGTTTTCATAGGATTCTTCCTTAACGCAATATTCCTGCAGATTGAGTCTGATGTTGCTCCAATTGATACTTTTAGTCGATATTTTCTATTTATTTTTGTAGCGGATGTTCTCTCAAAATTTTTTATTAAATCGTATAAATCTATTGATGTCTTTCCATATTTGACTTTGCCAATTCCACGAAAAAAAATATATGTTCTGTTATTTATCAAAGAACTGTCATCAGGTTGGAATTTTATTTGGGTAGTATTTCTAACTCCCTTTTTTATGACTGTGTATCTTAAAAGTTGGGCAAACGCTCTTTTACTAATCTTTTCAGTCTATCTCATTTGCGTAGCTATAAGTCTTATAATTCGTTACATGGATGTACTTTCTACTTGGAAAAATTTTCTTTATACTTTTGTTCCTTTACTGTTGGCTATATTTATTGGCTGTATAGCATATTATATTGCTATTGCCCCTAATTTATTGATAAACCTCAATTTGATATTTTCTCAATATAAACTATGGGTATTTATCGGGTTGAGTATATTGTTTTTATGTATGTTTCTAATCTTCATGAAATCTTGTAAAAGAGAATTATATGTACAACTAACCGGCAAGCAAAAATCTACTTTTTCTCTCAGTTTCAGTTGGCTTAATAATTTTGGTGTAAATGGAGAAATTATGAAACTTTGCTTAAAAGAAAGCATGAGGAGTCAGCTAAAACGAAATATTCTAATATCCTTTTTTTTTCTAATATATGCATTGTTTTGTATGCTTTATTCTAAACAAGAGCATTATTTTTTGCAAACTATTTTAGCCATAGGTCCGATAATGCTATTCGGATTTACATTGGGGGGATTCTCATTTGTTGCGGAATCAACATTTTTTGATAAATTAATGAGCTTGCCAAGAAATATTCCCTATTTAATCTTGCAAACCAAATATATTATTAGTTTGCTTTTTGCCGCTTTTTGTACCTTAATATACAGTTTAGTGTTTATCAATAAAATATCATTTCTGTATTGGATTTCCATATTCTTCTATTCCACAATATTTTTATTTTTTAGTTTTCAAGCAGTCGTATATAATAAACAACGGATTGATATTTTTGCTATTCCAAAGTTGCCTAATTCTACAATACATTCTTTTTGGGGTGCAGTAAGTGTATTTTTTTTACAAGGAATGATATATTTATTAAAGGAGTTTACTTCGGAAATAATTGCGAATTGGATCATGTTAATAACAGGAGTTTTGGTGACTGGAGCTAGTTTATTTTGGATCAAGAAAATTTATAAACGCTTTTTGATACGGAAATATCAAAATATGGATGGATTCAGAAATATTTCATAACAAGATATTTATGATAGAGATTATTAATTTGTTTAAGACTTTTAACAAAAATGTCGCAGTCGATATTCCAACATTAAAGATTGAAAAAAACGAAATAGTTGGATTAGTGGGCAATAACGGAGCAGGGAAAACCACAATCTTTCGCCTGATGCTTGATTTACTTCCGGCAGATACAGGTAATGTATTTATCAATGGTATGGATGTGACAAAAAATGAGGAATGGAAAACTTATACAGGTTCTTTTATTGACAATAATTTTTTGATAGACTTTTTTACGCCTGATGAATATTTTACATTTACAGGCAAAGTGTATGGATTAGATGAGAATGAGATAAGAGAACGATTGACAGTTTTTAAAAAGTTTATGAACGAGGAAATCCTTAATCAAAAAAAATATATTCGCAACTTCTCATCGGGGAATCGGCAAAAAATAGGAATTGTCGCTGCCATGATGGTATATCCTGACATTCTTATTTTAGATGAACCTTTTAATTTTCTTGACCCTTCGTCCCAAATTGAAATGAAATGTTTGCTTGAATGGGAGAATAATAAATTTGGGACTACTGTATTTATTTCCAGTCATAATCTGAACTACATACACGATGTCTCATCCCGCATTCTATTATTGGAAAAAGGTATTATCATCAAGGATGTGAGGAATGTAAATGCTGAGAATATCTCAGAGATTTATAATTATTTTGAAAAATAAATATGTCTATACTATTCAAAAATAATTATTTACATTTTATTCTACTTGTGTTAGTAACATTTTTGTTTACTTACGAATTTAATTCTTTTATACAAACCGATGAGATATATGTACAAAATTTTTCTGATAAATATACTCAGGAAGCAATTAGACACATCCTTGATTGGCGCCATACCTGGTCGTGGGTAGGCTATATTTTTCTTCCCGCTATAATGTACATATCCGGAACAACAATAGCCTTGATTATTTTTTTTGTTATCTGGATTTCTTATCTGAATGAAAAAGATCCAAATGTAAGGTTTTCGGATACATGGCGAATCGTTTTATTTGCACAGTGGAGTAACGTAGCAGCAATGTTTGCTAAAATATTTTGGTTTGGATTTATTCAAACCAATTACACAATGAATGATTTAACTTCGTTTTATCAGACGAAATGGTTGAACTACATTGGCGTTCTCGCAATTGTTTGGTTTTATCGCCGAATGAGAAATTCATGACCAATAAAGCGATAAATCAAGATAAGAAAAAACTGTTTATCCAACTATTGAAATCGGATGTTAAATTATTGATATTTACTATTGCTATCGGATTGATAGTGGCAATGCTCGGCTTATCACTGTCTGTGTTTTCTCAAAAATTGATAGATACTATTTTACCGGCGCATAATGTTCAAAAACTTGTCATCGGGATAATCTTACTCACACTATTGCTTCTTTTTCGTACAGGATTTATCGTTTTGCGGGGATTTTTACTTATCCACCAAACGCAAGATTTTAATAATCGCATTAATAATTATTTCTTCAGCAATTTATTACATTTGCCTAAAATCTTTTTCGATAACCGCAAAGCAGGCGAACTTGTCGCACGGTTAAACGATACCCGACGAATACAAGATGTCATAAGAACTATAGTGAGCAGCTCTGTTATGGATACTTTAATTTGTATTGCTTCTATTGCATTACTGTGGTTTTATTCACCTTCTGTTGCATTGATATGTATTGCCAGCCTTCCCATTTACTTTTTTATTATATTCAGAAACAATAAAAAAATTATGGCTTCGCAACAAGCTATTATGCAAGCACATGCATTGAATGAAAGTAATTATGTGGCTACCATGCTGGGAATTTCAACGGTAAAAAGCGACAATAAACAACCCTTTTTTCAAAAGCAAAATACTACCATATTCGGAGATTTTCAACAGAAAATATTCCAGTTGGGAATGATTAATATACGGTTGACCTGGCAAGCCGGATTTGCAGGAGTATTGTTTTTAATGGGAATTTTGAGCTATGCCGCCATTTCGGTATTGTATCAAGAATTGAAATTAGGGGAGTTAATGGCAATTGTGGGTATAGCAGGTACTTTGTTGCCGTCTATTGGAAATTTGGCTTTGATTTTTATTCCGGTCAACGAAGCGAAAGTAGCATTCGATAGAATGTACGACGTTATTTCCGTAGAAAAAGAACAAACGCAAGGAGTTGAACTGAATGAGATTACCAATATCGAAGTAAAAGATATTTCTTTCCGTTTTGCAGGTCGACAACCTCTTTTTGAACATATAAACTTTATTTTAAGGAAGGGAACAATCACCGCTATTATTGGCGAAAGCGGAGGAGGAAAAACTACTTTGGCTAATATTTTACAGAAATTTTACGGATGGGAGCAGGGAAAAATACTTGTAAATGAATACCTCGGATTACAAGATATTTCGATACAGAATTGGCGAAGCAAGATAGGTGTAATACCACAGGATGTTTATATATTCAATGGTAACCTGTTATACAATATTGCTTTGGAAGACAATGTCGACATAGAACTCGTTCAGAAACTCATTGAGCAATATGAATTGACTGATATTATGCAAAGTTTGCCAAACGGTTTATTGACTTTGGTTGGCGAAGAAGGAATTAATCTTTCAGGCGGACAAAAGCAAATTGTCGGTTTATTACGCGCTTTATATCGTAATCCACAGTTCTATATTTTGGATGAACCAACAGCCGCGTTAGACAAAAATACGGAAAAATTAGTGGTCAAAATATTGAAGAAGTTAAAATCAGATACCATTATTTTATTGATAACTCATCGTTTATCGTTAATAGACCATTTAGCTGATTTTGTTTATGAATTGGATAAAGGAAAAATGAAATTAGTAATAAACATAAAAAAATAATTGTCAATAAAGAATATTCTGTAATTTTGCAGTGTCATTTTTAAAGACATACCATATCAAAAATGAAAACGATAAGAACGATATTAGCAGTATTCTCAATTTGCAATTTTGCTTATTTTATATTAGGAACATAAAAAATAATACCTGGTCGCTTCCATTTAGAAAGTATTTTTTATGGTTCATCGGTGTATGTATAATGAGTATAGTTTAACAAATAATCTTATGTTGAAACGATTGATAATATTAAGTATCTGCTGTTATATCACAGCAAATAGCTATTCGCAAAACTATGTTGCGGAATATAATTCAGACGCGATGGGTAAAGCCAGCTTGTTATTCAATTCAAGTAAGTGGCGCTATGATGTTACCAACGAAGGAACGATGGAATATAGCAGTCAAGAAACAAATGTACAAAACGTTTTGCCTCCTTCAACGTCCAAGACGATAAACCTATTTTATTTTCGTTCTTTGGATACAAACTATTATTTAGATGAAGAAGGCCTTCCGGATTTTTCATTACAAACGAAATGTGTTATAAAAGGTAAGCTCATAAAGCCGGATTGGACAATTGTTTCAGACAGTGTGAAAACAATAGAAGATTATTCTTGTATAATGGCAAAAGGTCATGTTTACGGCAGGGATTATACCGTTTGGTTCACGCCGGATATCGCTGTTTCCGCCGGACCCTGGAAATTGTGGGGATTACCGGGGTTGATTGTAGAAGCACAGTCTGACGACCAAGTGTTAAATTTCTACATGACATCCTTAAAGAATACAGATGAAAGGCTGACGGATCCGAAAGTGAAATCAACGATTACTCGCGAAGAATATAAAACACGGTTTAATGATGCACTGAATAAAATTGAAAGGCGCCTTCGCTCTGGTGGAACAACGGATGTTGATGTTAAAATATCTGTTCGTGATCTTCCGGACAAAACTTTATTGGAATGAATCGCTGTTTCAAACTGTTTTTTCTCTCTGTATTGTTTTTCCATGCTGCAACAGTTTTTTCACAGACTGTTTTGCCTGGAAAAATCACCGATATCGGAGGTGCGGCTTTACCGAATGTTCATGTAATGATTCAAGACGCCGGCAGCAAAAAAATATATGTTTTTGCCACTTCTTCAAAAGACGGTAGTTACACATTGAACTATCAAGGGGAAAAAAGTAATAAAAAGTTAGTATTCAGATTATTAGGCTGTGATGAAGAAACGGTTGACTTGTCAGCCGTTTCTTTTCCATACAACGTTGTTTTATCGCCGACCAATCATCTTCTCAAAGAAATAGTCATCAAGCCTCAAGCCATACGCGAGAAAAAAGATACTACCGAATACCTTGTATCTGCTTTTTCCGATGGAATGGAACGTTCTATAGAAGAAGTTCTGAAAAAAATGCCGGGGATTGATGTTTCCGACAATGGAACAATTTCTTTCAAAGGCAAAGAAATTGAAAAAATTCTCTTGGATGATATTGATTTGTTTGATAAAAATTATACTCTTGCCAGCAAAAGTGTCCCTTCCAAATTCATTGATAAAGTACAAGCTATTGAAAATTATCATGATAACCGTTTACTTAAAGATGCCGAAAATTCGGATAAAGTGGTTTTGAATCTGAGTGTACGGGACGACTTAAAAATGCAACGCCCCGTTGGACAAGTGTATGCTTCCGGAGGATATGAAAATCGTTACTCCTTTCAACCCAATTTGTTATCTATGAACAAAAAGTTCAAATTGTTTGATGCGCTAAATATAAACAATTCGGATTTGTCTTCTTCATTTTCTTCAGAAAATCATTTGAATTCATTAGTTGGAAATTTAGATTCCTATACCAATGCAGAGGTGGTGAACAATCCTTTCATCCCATCCAACGACAATATCAAAAGCGCCGAAACACGGCAAGCATTTAATTCATTAAACTTTATTTATCAGCCTGTTAGCCAATTACAAATCACGGGAAATTTGTTATTTAACCAAACCCGGAAATCGTATGCCGACCATACTCAAATTTTGTATTTTCCCGATTCTTTACTGATTGACCGGACATCTCATATCCGGGAAAAGCCACAAACGATTTATGGAATGCTTCGATTGAAATACGATATAAAAGATAATATGTCGTTGACATATAACGGAAAATACAATAGCTACGGTAATTCGGGCACAAATGATTTTTTTATTCCGGAAGCCCGTGTTTCAAATATATCAGGGAATAATCGCTTTTTGTCCAATGATTTGGAATTTACAATCGCCATGCAGGACAGTACAGCGCTGGTTTTCAAAGCCGCTACTTATTTTAATCATAATTCTCAACGCTTTAATTATTTCTTGCTTGAATCAATTGATCCGGTAATCGATCAAACAACACAAGCTACCATATCACAATACAATGCTTCTGTGAAATATTACAATCGAAACAGTGAAAACTTTTTCTATGTGTTGGAGACAATCTGGAACCGGAGCAAGCAGGATATGAGCATCGGGGGAATTTATCAAAATCCAACAAACGAACCCTTCGGCTCTTTGGATGATGCCTCTCTTCTTGTTAATGCCGATATGACCTGGAAAATAGGAATATCATCTGTTTTATTCCAATCCGGGGCAGGGTACAGAAAACAACAACTCAATGTTTCGGACAGTATTCGTAAAAATGACGAACGGTTTGAATATTCCCCACGTTTGTCTTATCTATTAGTTTTTGGACGTCATCGAATTTCACTGTCAGGAAATTACACTCAAGGAAAATTTTCTCTTTTAGATTATTTGGATTATTTTACGGATTACAGGGATCAAAAGTCCGGAGCCAAAGTATATACTTATGGATCAACCATTGGATATGTTGTTTCTTATATTTATACAGGACCTCTTCTTCAGCCTTTTTTCTTTATAAGTTATATAAATACTTTCAGCAAAAACATATATGCTACACAAACTTATATTGGTTCTGAAATGAATTATTCATCGCTTATTCCCGGAAATAATAAAAAAGACCAACTTTTATTTGCCAATTTCAAAACATATATCGATAAAATCAGACACGGAATCGATTTAAATAGCAGTCTTTATTATTCGGATTATTTCAATGCGGTAAATTCGGATGTGCTGCGAAAAAATAAAATGCTATCTTCTACTTCCCGTTTTTCAATAAAGTCGGTTTATGATATCCCATTTAATTATACAATAGGTGTTCGCTTTAATTACAGTTCTTTCCAAACGGATTTATCAACCGGCAGAAGTCAGGCAATCAATTATTCCTTTTTTCAGGATTTTTTATACAAGCCTGTTCGACGGCTGAAAATTAAAACCACTGTTGATGAATACTTTTTAGGACAAAATCACAGCAACTTTTATTTGTTCATTCGCCCCGATATTACTTATTCATTTCCCAAATACCGGCTTATAATAGGTATGAATGCCTATAATATTTTAAATAATACTCGTATAGCGGATTATCAATTAAACGATTATTACTCGATGAATGAATATTACAATATAGTTCCGGCACAATATATGCTGAATGTCCAATACCAATTTTAACCCCATTTCACTGCATAAACAACAATTCCCGGTATTTCGGCAACGTCCATAACTCGTCGTCCACAATCAGTTACAACTGATCTGTATGATTGCAGATTTTGTCGATGTAGGGCGCAACTGTACAAGGGCGGTACGACAAATGATTTATTATCAATAAAGTAAAAATAAAATTGTATTTTTGTCGGTTAATAGTGATTGTAAATATTTTGGTTATTACTACTAAATACTTAATCCATAAATTTTTCGATTAATACATACATAAATAATTCACGAAAATGATAGAATTAATTCGTATATATTTTCTTTCAATGTGGCGTAATCCATTATATGATGATTTACTTGCTGCTAAAATAATTAATCTAATCGTTTTTTCCTTTTTATTTACGATTTCTTTCATATTTGGATTATTTCTTGACAAAATATTTATGGTAATAGAACCGGATTTTGCCGCAATAGATACCTTTAGTTTTTTTTTCTTATATTTATTTGTAGCAGATATTATTCTAAAATTTTTTGTTAAATCTTATAAGCAGGCTGACATATTACCCTATCTAACACTACCAATTTCAAGAAAAAGGATATATATACTTCTGTTCATAAAAGAATTGTTTTCAAAATGGAATTTCATTTGGGTAGCAATATTGACGCCATTCTTTTTTAAAACAATTTATCCTTTCAATGGATTAATGAGTACTTTTTTGTTAATATTTGCGATTTACTGTGTGAATCTGACAATAAGTTTTGTCATGCGATATATAAACATTCTTTCGTTGAAAAAAAATTATTTTTTTCATATCCTTATTCCAACATTATTAACTATAGGTTTAGGATATACAGCTTATTATGTTGCTTCTGCTACTCAACTGATAATAGGTATCAATTTGTTATTTTCTCAATATAAAATTGGGGTGTTTTTTACATTAATATTGTTGGCCTATTGTTTGTATGCAGTATTTCTAAAATCTTGCAAATGGGAAATTTATTCATATATAGGCAAAAAAGAAGAATTCTCTGTTTTTTTTAATTTTAAATGGTCTAAACTGTATGGTATTAATGAAGAAATAATAAAACTATGTATTAAAGAAATAGTAAGGAGTCAGTTGAAACGAATGATTCTCTATGTTATTTTATTTTTGATTGGCGGATTGTATTTATTCAATGTTAATGAAGGACATTTTTTGATAAATTGTTTTATTACATTGTTACCCATCTTACTGCTTGGAAGGATATATGGTGAAAAAACTTTTAATATAGAATCAACCTTTTTTGATAAATTAATGGTATCTCCCAAAAATATTCCTTATTTAATTTTAAAAAGTAAATATATTCTTTGTGTAATTCATTCTGCATTTAATATGATTATATTTATGATAGTGTTTCAAACATCTATATTACTGTGGATATCCACTTTTTTCTTCGGTTGTGGCGTTTTCTTATTTTTTATTTTCCAAAATGTTGTTTATAATAACCAACGATACGATATTTTAATTCCGACTCGAAATTTTTCTGATTTTACATTTGTTTCTATATTATTGATAGTTATAATTACATTATCAAGTGGTTTTATTCTTGTTACAATAGAAGAATTAACATCAGAAA
>Ga0123354_10022201_pt1 | contig 10003 bp, 9 predicted proteins | sample TergutLab28metaG_2_FD_97872 | JGI IMG/M metagenome (GOLD analysis project Ga0123354, IMG submission 97872) | Labiotermes labralis P4 segment gut microbial communities from Petit-Saut dam, French Guiana - Lab288 P4 | ecosystem: Host-associated > Arthropoda: Insects > Digestive system > Gut ...
ACAGCGGCCATCTTCAGGTTATTACAATTTTGCTCAAAGAGTATCGTGTATATGCCTATGAGATCACAGTATCACCACGCAATATAGGCATATATATGATACTCTTTGAGCAAAATTGTAATAACCTGAAGATGGCCGCTGTTGGCCGAAACATGTAGTTATTTTTTGCTATTAAATGCCATCATAAATCCATACTACCATAGTTGTGGTTTCATGACTGATATTTACCCCACCATTAGTACGCCAACTGCTGTATTCGTGGTTTTCGCTTGCTTCTTACACAAATTACAGATGAGTACGTTGAAGCAGCCTCCCACGTACGTATATACTAGTCACGGTTAACGATCATATTCCGTCATTCAACAATCTTAAGCCCCTGCAACTCGGAGAGAACTGTCATATACAATGACATGAATAACACCCTTGTTGTAAGTTGCGTCATGACATACACTTGTATGGCATCGGAAATGGTGGTAAGGCGCATCCAGGGTGCAGGATCTGAAGTTGTCAATATACGATTATCACAGGACGAAGAAGATTGATTGGAATATCCAATGGTTCTCGAAACGAGTGACTCTCCCTCCCGCAAAACAACGAAGAAACAAGAGAGGTGTGATGGCCCACAGTTCCTGATAAGCATCCGACACGGCGAGCAGTTCTTCGGGAACCGTTACAACTAACGAACACTTAGCAGCATGGTTATTCTTGAAAAGTTAAGATTCTAAGCCAATCCAGAATTTCTATGACACACCCAGTTAAAAAAAATTATGTTCACCCTGTCACATGCCATGAAGGCACATAAGAGGTACAGCTTCACCGGATCTTGACCACAACCGCAGGCAGTGGTAGGTAGACAACGCCAGGCCCCGGCCGCTTTACCCCCCGGGAAAGAGTTCCAGGTATCCATTGTAGAGGAGGACGCGTGGGCCACATTGTTGGTCTGGACGCGTATGGAAGAGAAAATTTCTTACCCCCACCGTGGTTCGATCCACGGAACGTCCAATCCACAGCGAGTCGCTGTACCGACTGAGCTATCCCGGCCTCCCGATCTGTGCTCTTCCCTTACGGTGACAGAAGTGAAACAACGCAAGAAAAATAACAAGGGGTCAGTACAGTTATCTATGGAGGTATAGGGTTACTGCATTGGAGTGTTTCTGTTCTCACAATTCGAGCGGACCACGCACTTTTTCGTCTCATCAAATTATGGAAGACAACGTCACGAAAACAAGAGGCAAGGCAGATTAAAGGGAATGACCAAGAAATTAAGGTCAGCTAATTAATTGTACAGAGGTCATGATACCAAGAGGACTCTGATCATACCATGTTGCCACATTGGTCAGCTCGTCACACATCACTGGATGAGTATAACGAGGTCAATTATTTCTCATTATCAGAAGCAACGGTGGTGGTGGTGGTGGTGGTGGTGGTAGTGGTGGTGGCGGCGGCGGTGGTCGTCGTCGTCGTCGTGGTGGCGGTGGTGGTGGTGGTTGTGATGGTGGTAGTGGTGATGGTGGTGCTGGTGGTGGTGGCTGCATACTTGTAATGATGTCGCAACAATCCGTCCTGCATGGGAAGCGCGCGCACGCACGCACGCACGCACACATACACGCCGCTTTTCTCCTTGGTTCGCCAGTTACAGTGGCTTGCTAGTTCGCTTGGCACGACTTGCCAGGAAGTGAAGAGGGCAAGTGGCGTAATTAGTTTTTCTGTTATTTAACGGATGACCTCCACGCCTCATTCATTCCATTTGCCGTCAGTCACTCGTTCAGCCTGCAGTATGCATGCCGGTCGCACGGTGCGGTATACTTTCCAAATGAAATCCTTATTCCACATGCTTCAGCAGAGGCAGCACGAACATTAACACCAATTCCGCAGCATTACAATGCAACAGCAGTGGAAGGGTCGGCGACACGTACTGTCCAAACGTACTACCCGCGATATTGGTTATTTCACTGGTATCTGAAGTTATATACCGTTAGAACGGAAATACTGCTACGGAAATGTCTCCTGCAAAACTTATATTAACAACATTCAATACAATTACGTGTTAGTAACCCGTATAATATAAACAGCCAACTAGATGCAACATTAACCTTTTGACGCCTAATGTCAACTATAGTGGTCGTACCGCACCGCTAACCTCTAAAGTTGCAGTTTATATATTTATTCAACAAATATAGGTAATGAATATTTTAAACATGGTATATATTGTCCGTTTTTTTCTCTTCAAAATGCAGTTTGTTTCATAATTCTAACGTATTTGGTTCATGTATTATTCACATTTTATATACAGGATGTGCTAAAATTAAATAAACAATTCCGACGCCAAAAGGTTAACACATTTTATTGATAATTACAATCAGCTCAACATGTTTCGGGCGTTAGTTTCGCCCATCCTCAGGAGAACTAGACTGTGTTTATACCACAAGCTATGAACACAGTCTAGTTCTCCTGAGGATGGGCGAAACTAACGCCCGAAACATGTTGAGCTGATTGTAATTATCAATAAAATGTGTTAATGTTGCATCTAGTTGGCTGTTTATATTATTGTATCAATGGTGCACGGTCACACGAACATCATATATCAGTAACTACACAAACGCAACGGGATATGTACTATTAACTCACAAACGACGCAACACACAGCTACCCAAAGAATTGTATTTGAAAAGCACAAATAAATTTAATTTGATCCGACAATTTATTTATATTTTTCCGCGTAAGTTCCATTTCGTGTATTGATAAGTACTAAATATTGTTTTATGAAGGAAATCTTCCATAAAAGAGGGACTTAACCAAACAAAAATTAAATCGTGCACCGTAACTACATTAAACAAGATGTCACGAATACAAAATGGAAGGCTAAATAACATAAACTCGTATAATGTTATGTACTTCTGCTTCTTTAAATCTTTACCTTGAATTCGATGTGGGTGCTGCAAAAACTGTCACATTACCGAGAGGGTCTGATGACCTGTAAACAAAATATCGCATTGCCTGTTCACAATGCTGGTGGTGGTGGTGGTGATCTGATTGGGAAAATTGAAGTCACTGCTATTCAGACCTTATGGATGTTGTAAAGAGGTGAACAGAAAGTTAATATGGCCACAGACCACTAATAAAAAGTGCAGGTAACCTGGCCAATGTTGCTGCCAATCAATACACGTCCGTCACTGGAATTTGTGGTTGACAGCAGCAGCATCCTGGGAAATGTCCGTCTTCGTTGGTCGTCTGTTCACTGTCAATAGCATGTACTCTATATACCTTCGATATAAGTGGTCATTTCATTTACACGTAAGTCATGTTTAACCTTTTAGGTTTAACATTCAGAAGCTGCATTTTTTCACATGGTGAATTTATATGTTGTGTATAACTGTAAACGCAAAGAGTTATCCCCATATATATATTTATATCCGGGTGGAGTAAAGGTCCTTCACAGGCAATTTTTATTTTGACCGTGAGACAGTAGCAGCCATGAACAAGTAATGGAAATGTTGCTGTTTATTAAATGTGCTGTGTTCATAACGTGATTTTCTGTTTATTCATATGCTTGTGTCCAGGGGTAAATACAGTTCTTTTGTGATGTGACGTAACTTCCAACGCGTGGGCGTAGCATATAGGTCTAGCCTACAGCGCTTGCAATTACGTTCATCACGAAATAAAGCATTACTTGGCAGCACCAGTTACTCGATATAGGTTGGCCAGTGTGGTTCATTTTCCCGTTATTACCAGTACATTAACACATTAGCTCAAAGAGGGGTAAATGTCGGGGTTCACCTGTGGGGGGGGGGGCAATAGACCGTGCCTGTCTTTACAATCTGATATGTAGTACTGTATATTACTCTTTTATTTCTCACTTACACATAATTTAAATAGTATCTCCTGTCTATTTACTATATGGAATAACAGATCTGTGTTTGGCGTTCGCGCAAGAAAACGCTACTGTCAAGATCACAAGGCTTACAAATTTACCGAAAACGAGGTTAAACTTCCTGTTGGCAAATCTGCCAAAATGGTGAAAAAGAGCCTTGCACGACGCTGTTTGAAAACACAAGGGGGCTACTGTCACAGATTTCAAGCCAGCGGGTGTCTTTCGAAACTTGACCCAGTTGTATTGGTTCCTCCGAAGGCCAGTTTCAGTGTGGATAAAATGTTCTTGTGAACATTGCGAAACAAGGTTCCTCAATTATCATTACCACGGGAAAGAAAAATCATTGGAAAGGTACAGTCCTGAAACGCAGGTGAAAATATGAATAGGCCATGGGTCAGCCCTAAGTGTGAAATGTATCTGCGCTCTTCCAGCTGTTTGCTTGCATGGGAGGTGGAACTTTCGCTGAATTCCTACTGAACGAACTGTTGACTGTTCTAGCTCGGAGTCCATTATTTCTGCTACGTCTGAGGAAATTAATGGTCACTTTTAGGAGACAGCCGACATAATCCGTATCGCTTTTCTGATACTATCAATCAGCACATCTAAATCTGGATGATTCGAACATCTGCAGCGAACATCTGATGTGTTCAACTGACAGTCACTCCACGCTGTATTAACCACAAAGTGAAGCCACAGGACACATTTGTTTGAACCAACTGAAGGGCCTGGTAGTGATGACGCCTATATCTGGAGATTAATAAACACTGGCAGAAGAACACCTCAGTATGTATCCTTAAATTGTCCGGCGAAGCATTTAGAAGGTGTTCTACGCTACAGAAGGAAACGAACGCTTTTAGATCATATACCATATGGCGTATTTACCCAGATGGCTTCACACACACACACACACACACACACACCAGCGTTTCCTCCCTTATTGTTTCACAGACATTACAAACGCGTAAGAAAATCATAAGGCCAACGAGAACATGTGGGAAACCACGCTCAAGAGCCGTCAGCCCTATAAAATGACATTAACTCTGAGAAAATCTGGCTTCACTAGTGACTTAAACTAGTCACATGGATAGGAAGTAGAAATAACTCGTGTGTCACCGAAATATACGCTTTTAGCTTCTAAACAACGAAAAAATAATGTACAGAACCAAGCGACAGAGCAACTTGGGGTTTCAAGGGAAACATGAATAAATGGAGGAATTTAGAAGGAAGAAAATACAGGAAAAACCCCACGAAAGAGGCGATCTAGTGATTCATACTAAATAATGTGTTTTGGATGTGGAGATATTTATACAGATTCACTGATAAATGCCGGATGTGAATTGAGGCTGTAAGACAATTGCTCTGCATACGAAAACGGCACAGATTTTTTTTTCCTCCATTTTCTGCAAATTTATACGATTTGTTTTTCGTTACTTTATCATAATCAGTTATGGCATTTATGGGTTTTTGTAATTATTAAATGTGATTTTATTTAAATATTCTTCGAACGCCTCTATTCTTTATTTTGGAAATTTTATGAAAGAAAGTCTCCAATTCTTAAATACGTTCAAATGTAGAAGAATACTACAACTGAGAAATTTTGCCCCACACAATTCAGACCTTGGCTCCACCGATGGGGGAAAAAAACCTCTTATTTCGTAGATTACCTATTTATATGAATTTATGAAACGTATTCATTTGTTCATGATTGGGACGGTAAGGCAAAACAGGACGTATGTGCCTATCCCATTAAAAATATGATTCGGTTTGCCTCTACACAATTTCTGAGCAGAATCACACCACACCGTACGTGCAGGTCCTTGTGCCAGGCCTGCCTTTGGCCTCTGCCAGACGAATTATATCCTAAACCGATACACCTAATGTACTTACTGCTGCATGGCGTTGTGACGCAGAGTACTGTGAGATCAGTCTCACCAAAATCGCGAGAAGGCTATAAAGGACATCGATATGTAATCAACATCGCATCTGTTTGTCACCATTATTCCGTTTTTAGTGACCAAAATTACATACACCGCTGTTGCACTTACGGCTATAACTTGTCATAAAATTCGCATTCTGGATCGTAAAGCCTGAAGTATGGACGAGAATGATGGCGTAGAAGCTTCAGGGAGGAGTCCACGAGAGGTGAAAGTAGCTGAGACGCTCATTCTTTCAACAGAACAGTCGTCCGTCATAACGAATATAAACGGCCAACCTCCATACGATGACTGTTGTGAGTCTATTGTCACGTGTATAGTGTTACTGCCATTGTAAGAGACTAAAGGAACGTTACGTGTTGAAAGGACACGCGGTTTGTGTCGTTTCCGGAAGTGCAGAATTCATTACACTCGCATATTCCTGCGACCTCAGCATTCGAAGGAGACTCGACAGTTTTTCCTTTTACCATATCACATGATGTAACAGACCTTCTGACACGTGGCACGATTGGAGGATAGAAGAGACACACACACACGGCTCTGTTGAAGAATCTTGAGGGAAAGGACCATTAGGAAGGTCTAAGCGTAGACGGATGGACAATATTAAAATGGGTATTAAAGATATCGGTTGGGAGAGCGTGGACTGGATTGATTTCGTTAAGGATAGGGACATGCTGCGGCCCGTTGTGAACGCGGTAATGAACCTCTGGGTTCCATAAAATGCGAGAGATGTTTTCACTAGTGACAAACTATTAGCTTCTCAAGGACTCTGATCCATGGAGTTAATGTAGTCAAGGTAGTCAGTCAGTCAGTCAGCTCATTATAAAGCAGAAAGATGGTTAAGTTTAGATGCAAGAGTCGATTTCAAAAGCTTACGAAAAATGCCAAGGTTACCAGCATTTACGGAATGGTAATCAGCAGCTTAATAAGCACTTACCCGAACTCCCACCGCTTTTCTTAATCTTACTGTGTGCGTGTGTGTATAAAAATTTAGTTTACATGTTTGGTTTTAGGTAAGATAACCATTCTACTATTCAAAACTTCCAGACAAACTTGGACCGCCTGGGAACGAACCATTCTAAACCAAAAATGACACGCGGATATTATTATTTCGTAAAACTGAGAGTAAATATCACACCACTGGAAATCATCTCAGTTTCACGCTAATATGAACTGTCAACACTGCGGCCTTGCGGAGTTACAAGCAGAGGGCAGACGACGGTAGAGGAACTTAATTGACTCGCTAAACTGACGTACGGATGTCACCAGCTACAAGTCTGAAAACTTTCTGCTCCTGACAACAAAGCATAAACTAACACATACAGACGTGGGCTATACATGAATTTTACTTGCACATATGTGCAAGGAAGACTGCAAGGACTGAATAAAACCACGACAAAGCCTCAGAGTAGTCGGTGTACCTGTCAAGATTCGAGCTCGGTACTTCCCGAATACAAGTCAGCATCGTTACAATGTCAATTTGTTCCGTCAAAAGATGCACAAGGCACAAGAATTCCGCACACGCATGCACCAAAACGCTGACAATTACTGTACAAGCGTTGGTCTCAGGCATCTGTACATAATCAGGAAAAAATACAATCAAAATCAGGCACACGATTCTGGCCTGCAGGGAGGGTAATTTAACTTCTTAAAAGAGTAAAACTTACTTTACGTACCACCAGCTTTAACAGACAGAAATTCTGTGTTCTGCCCGCATTGCATGTATGTGTTATGGGTGAATCTATACCGCATTAACTTATCGGTTTTTATAACCGAGGCAGAAAAGTGTTTACTGCTCGGTACGAACTGGGTCCTTAAATCACACAGCTACAGTTTCGTCCTTATAAAGTTAACATACGCCTCCGTTTCGAAAGAACATCCTACATACAACAACACTAAGGAAGGCTGTTTTCGTCACATCCTGCGTAGGAACTACCTTCTAATACATGTTATTGAAGGAAAGATACGAAAACGAAACGGCGAGGAAGCAGATGTACAATAGTCACTGTATTGCGTTACAGAATACAGATGAGACTTAACCTGAAAGAGGATGCACCAGATTGCACTCTGTGTAGGCCTTGCTTTGGAATAAGCTATGGACCTATCGTGAGATAGACGGTAATTAATGAACGAATGGGACAGCATAATATACCGAAGACCTGAATCAGGAACATAAATGCATCTCGCCAATTAGGCACAGGTTATTCACACAACTAGACGATGCAACGGTTTTAAAAATATGAAATAAAAACAGCAACAAAATTTATGGACGCATAAAATACAGGGATGGGCCTGGACTGAAACACTGCCAGACATTACGCTTGGACACGTGACAAGCATAACCAAACGTAAAAGCATATTAATATCTTTCTGGAGCAATACTGTACATAATCCAGGCATGCGGCATTCATGGGTGTTGCACCTGAAGGACAGGCAACTTATCTTGCACCGGACATCAGCGGGTAGCCAGACACTGAACAGTACCTATACACAGCAAGAACTATAGCTCATGATTACATTACACTAACCCGTATGCAAACCACGCTCCTTTCGGTGGTCGCAGAAATTCAGTACTATTTGGAACTGGGATTAAATATTTATCCGGACATATTGGTCATTAAGTAAGTGGGAATGTACTGCACGGGTGGGTTTCGATTACCGGGAGAAGCAGGATTTGTCTCTTTTGTCACGGTGCCCAGACCAATTCCGGATGCTCGTAAGGACTCTTACTCATTACGTATCGGAGAAGAGCTTCCCGGTATAAAACGGCCGAACTCTGAGGCCGATCACTCATTTTCATTTACATTTAAAACGCAACTTCACATGTCCGTGTAATCTTGCTTTTACGTGTATAAAAGCTTACTAACCAAAGTATTGTAAAAGTGGCGTGGCGTTACGGATTGTAGCATCTAGCATAAAAGTTGGTACAGTTTCATACATTTCAACGTAAGTGTTCAGATATTGTGAATTAAATTAATTATTGTTAAACTGAGAAGACTTAATGAATTTGTCTGGTCATTTCGAGAAGCGAGAGATGCATAGGCCTTGTACGTATGCGATATGTTACACATCCTTAATGTGGCTTAAAATCCTGTGCAAAAATCCCACAGAGGTTTTGCCTAGAGATGCGTAAGCAAAAGCCACTGATATCAGACAGCTCATCAGAACTGTCAATATTCCTCGGCAGACACATCACAAAATTCAATTAAATCCAGGCAGAGTTCCACAGTTTTATTCATTGTGCTGATGATGGAGAGAAGCGTACACAGGTTATAAAACAAAAGGATGGTTTTTGGCTTGGGGTAGGCTGGCAGATTCAGCAGTAAATATGGCGAATTTAGAGTCTGGATTATTTATACTGTTTAATTACTTCTTCATACTATACGTGCCGCATAAACGATGACATGTGAATAAACCAAATCGACATCAAGTGCGCGGCCGACACCCTTTAAAATAAAAATCTGAAGACTGACTTCACTTCTAAAATCGATAAAGGATTCCGTACCGCGATTTTGCACGCTGTTCGAGGCAACGTGGTAGCTAATTATTTGACACAAGAGCGAATCGTGGTACCCACTACTTAACCTGATTCAACATCAGTGCTGATGTTTTCTTCACCTCATGCATATTTTCTCTCAGTGATATGTGCTGCTTCGCACCGGGAACCAAACATTACTTCAGGTCACAAGTGGCCCATTCCCCAGAAATTTTACGCCCAGGGTTCCGACATTCATCGAAGTGTTGCACCCAAGTTTCTTCTTTTCTGCAACAAGACTATTCTAAAAACACACAACTGTTGCGGTTATATTAACATGATAGCACAGTCACATCTCTTGCATTTTTTTTCCCCACTGGTATCAACAGGATCTCATTTTATTGCATTTAAAAAAACAGTAAAATATTACATTGACGACATTACGAATCCCTTCAGTTCCCAGAGTTGCGAATCACTGCAATTGATACTATATATCACACCAGGCGGCACAAACTCTCGACCAATACATTTTGTACGTTTTTTGTTTTGTTTTTGGCGCGACAGCCCCCACTGGGCCATGGCCTCCTCATTCACGAGGTTTATACAGAGTGTCCCAGGAGGAATGTGCCAGACTTCGGGAGGGTGTTCCTTATGTTAAAGTATACCGATATAACCCAAAACACCTATATCCAAAGTTGAACGGTTACGGAGATAATGGCCAGA
>Ga0123354_10022202_pt1 | contig 10003 bp, 11 predicted proteins | sample TergutLab28metaG_2_FD_97872 | JGI IMG/M metagenome (GOLD analysis project Ga0123354, IMG submission 97872) | Labiotermes labralis P4 segment gut microbial communities from Petit-Saut dam, French Guiana - Lab288 P4 | ecosystem: Host-associated > Arthropoda: Insects > Digestive system > Gut ...
AAAAAAATATATGGAAAGAAAGGGAAGATCGGAAAAAAAGAAAAAAAATTCTAAACCTCACACAAACACAAAAAAAAAAAGAAAAAAAACAAAATACAAAAAAAAAAAAAAAAAAAAAATAAAAAAAAAAAAATTTCCTTAAAAAAAACTAAAAAAGAAGAAGAGGGGGGGGGAGGGGGGGGGGGGGGGGGGGGGGGGGGGCGGCGAGAGACTGTATTGGGCTTTGATTGTATTCAGATCAGAGAGTATGTTCCCCTGAAATAATGGCAGACACCTATGAAACTACAAGCATCACAACCCTGAAGAATGCAATATTCATTATCACCGCAGCGAATTACATCAAATTCCATCTATGTTACCTGATGTTTAGAGGGCTGCATTTGCTTTGCTAACACTGCCACCTGATTCAAACCATCTGAATATTTTCAATACACCAATCAACCACGTACTTTAAGAACTGATCAGATAAAGCAATTATAGTAGCAACTGTTCATATTGCGATCAAGTAGATTGTGGCACTCTGCAGTCTGGTACGTGGTGCCCTAATTCTGGAGCAACAAACTGCCTCCATTTTCAGGATCATGTCAATGGGGTGAAAGTGCAACTGAACAAATACCTTCAGTTCTCTATCCAGCTTATCCACCTCAGTGCAAGTTGTCTTCTCTGGCATTTCCCCTTCGCCCTTTTCCTCACCCTCTGGTCTACTTGTGGTATAGAATACACTTGCTCCCACTATACTACCACCATCACGGGTACGACCCCCTTGCAGGTTCACCCCAGCTGCACACCATATCTGTAATTCAAAATTAGCAAATATCTAGAAAACACTGCTGTCATAACATTACAATTTTCATGCACACACAAATCTTGTACATAAGTTAACAGCCACAAACATATGCAAATACTTCTGAAACTGCAGTAAAACAGTGTCAAATTCTGAGGCTTTAACACAAATACTGAACGTCCACTTTGGTTGCAATTCCAAACTCTTGCTCCTGACTACCCTTCAAGACAATCAGAACTTTAAAAAAAAAATCATAACTCCCAATGTAATCCACACACATGATTAATTCAAGACCGAAGTATGGATGAAGGTCCAAAACATATTTCATAATAACTGTATTTATTTCAAACTCTGTATCACCAGTGTGTGGTACATAACTAAAACATAAAGGCTGTCCTGTTACATGCCAAGGAGGCACAGAGGGGAAGAGACATATCCATAGTTGACACCAGCGCTAAAATGGGTAAGTGGTCAGCATCATGCCCTGGCCACTTTACCTCTGGGAAAGAGACCTGGTACCCATTGTATGGAAAGCTGGGTGGGCCTTGGGGGTCAGTCTCGATCTTGCTCCCATTGGGATTCAAAAGGATCACTTAGTTTGTAGTGACATGCTATACCAACTACACTACATTAGCTACCACTAAAACAGAATCCATACCTTACTGGGACCATGCCCATCACAGAGTGTCAAACATGTAAAAAATCTCGGCATTCCAAAAAAGGCAGGGTATTTATTAACTTGTAGCGCAACTATTAGCTTCTCAGGAAGTCTGCTCCATGCAGTCAATTTATCTATTGACTTCAAGATACAATTTGAAACTGGACAAAAACAAAAGTCATTTTAAACAAATCATACTACTTGCCTGTTTTAACATACTGATCTCAAATTGGATACAAACTATGAGATACAAAACAGAAGACATCAGTTTTCTATATGAAGATGCAAGTCTTCTAACATATGATGTGTTATCAATGGCTAAATATTTACAGATGCTTCAAAGAAGTTTCCTGCCTCCATCTCCAGTGGAAGTGGACTTCCTATATACCAAATACTGAGGCAGCAAACTCCTCCAAAATGCTGGCAACTGTTTACCGATGAGAATAGTGTCATATCACAGAAAATTCGAGTGTTCGAAAACAACAGTGTAAGAACCTCAAATCTCAGAATTTCCTATGGGATGTTAAGAAACCATTACACTAGGCAAGACATGAAAGCAGAAACACTACAAGAAGATTATAAAAGCCCTTTCTCACTGAACATCAACCACAGCTGACAAGCAATATGTGCTTAAAGTACTAAAGCCAACTAAACATGCAAAGTAATAGCAGCCATTTAAACTCTCATCACTTTCAGAGCACCCCAGAAATTTGATTCTGGTGCAAAAGGGTTAAACTAAGATACTGTGTATGGATTCGGGTACACGTGGGTGATACTAAAACTCCTTTAACAGCATAAAAAATGAATATGCAGAATAAAATATAACTGACTTAATGGAGACAATAACTAAGGAACTTTACATACAAAAGTGAGTAGTAGAAAGCATGAACAAAGATATAGTAGGAAACCTTATGCAAAGACAGTGACATATGGAGAAGCCTTTATCATAAGGAAACCTAAACAATACCTTCATGCCAGGCTCCTTTTCAGCCAAAGGGCGGCAGTATACAGGTACCGGCACTGGAACTTGACTAGTGCTTGTGGTGAGCTGTCGGTTTGTGTTACTACCCTGTGCAATTGAACCAGCAGGTCCAGGAACCTTGGCAGGCAAACTCCATCCGTACGCTTGTAATCGACCATCATCCTTGCGGACATGGGCTCTAACCTGTCGGTACTGTTCTCGTCTCTCAGTTGCACGCCGAGCAGCAAGCTTCTCTGATGATCTGGTGTCCAAAGACAGTAAATGCACACTTTACAGTGTGGCTTCCTTATTAGTTTCAAATCATTACAGCTTAATATAACATTACATTTTATTGCATAATATATTAAATATGAAGATATAAACTTTACACATTATATCTATAAAGTTTTATAGAAAATTGGCTGCAAGACTCTTCATCATGATCACAAGAACCTGACCCTGCCCCCAGTCCCATGCCAAACACACAACTCTGAGTCTTATTTCTTTAATACGCATTTTAATATCATCCTCACTGTTATGCTCAAATCTCTGAAATAACATTAACTTGTGGCAGTGTAAACAAAAAGTGAAAAGGAGAGTGTTTCCATCTCTCTTTCAGTGTGCCCATTGGCATGTGTCTGGGGGGAGATAACATCTTAAGCAACACATCATCTGTATGATCTGTGCTGTTCATTACCACCTTGGCCACAAGAGTTCATTCAGACACTCAGTGGGAAGATTTGGTCACTATTTTGTGAAGCTACAAACTGTAGGCAAACCCCTGAACATTCGGAGCATACACTTACTATCCCTTCTGAGCAGCATAAAAGCATGAAGGAGGGATACTTTACATTATGTAAATAATTCAGGCACTATAATATTCTGCATAATACATGAATATTTATGTGATGTTCTCACATTCTGGCTCCCCCTAAAAAAAAAGCACACAGGCACACGTGAGCACAAACACAACACTCACAAGTCCAGTCTTCAGCCAGGATGAAAAAGTTGTGCCTCTAGAAACACCCTGACATCCTACTCAGAGTCTGTGTGTGTGTGTGTGCGCGCGCGCACGCATGCGCACGTGTGCTGGCAAGACACGATCTAAAAAGAATTGTTTTCATAAACACCAGTGGATATGGTAAACTAGAATGAGAGCAATACAAAGATTATAGGTATTCAGCACACAAAGAAGACTAGTGAAAAGAATACACAAGAAATGCTTTTTCTATACAATGGGATAGAGAGCACACGAAATATGTAACGGCAATATGAAGGACTAGAAGACTTACGAGCAAGGTTAACATTCACCTTCAGGGTGTACACCAATCCATCCTACGTAAAAATCACTCATCTAATAGAATGCCAACACATGGCTCATGAAAGGAATTATTCAATTCTTATGCAGAAATAATTACAGTCCACAAATTAATACACTTAAATGGCTGTTGATATAAAGCCATAACCACAGTTGTGGTACAGAACAGACCATATTATCATATGCACTTTACAATCACCCCTAATCCCACAATATTCAAGACTCTCTGTCTGTCCAGTATCAACTTTTTCAGTCTGATAAATAACTTATATGCCATGTACATATCTAGAATACATAAGATACCCAATGCTCACAGTTCTCCTTCCATGAAGTCAAAACCACGTTTGCGATCATTAAGGGAGCGCTTTCTCATGGTGTCAAGTGCTGGACTCACAAGATGTGTAGGTGCATTGTAACGCACATTAACGTAAGGCAGGGGCTTGCGTTGTGGTCGTTCTGTTGTGCTGAACAGGTTACTGAAACTGTAAACAGATACAACCACTATTTACCCACTAATTTGAACCATAAAAAAAATATTTTATTAACATATCCAAGGTGAAAACTTGTAAAAGCTGATATCTTAACTACAACATATCTGAAACCATGTGATTCAACCACTCCTTGACAGACCTGAGCACCAGATGGGTTATAAAACCAACATATAAGCATGAAAACAGACAGAAATATCATAGTAAGTTAACAAGGAGCAAAGGTAAGGGAATCTTCAAGAGACACATTGTGCTTAACCTACTCAAGAATCATGATGGTTAGGATTACAGTTTCTCTACACACACAAACAGATTCATACACTACCAGTCTCTCCAACATTACTACAAACACTGGAGGTTCTCACAGTGGCATTATGACTATGGTCTACTGGGATGTAATGTAATGCAGTTTAATAGACAGGTGAGAAAGTACCTAAAGGATTTGTTGCCTCCAACTTCACCCTCCAGAAGGAGGCTTCATATCTACAATTTCAGTACCATAAGACTGTTAATGCAGATATGTTCTGAGATCAAGCATGCAGGATAGATCAAAGTCTGTGTTGAACAACATAAACTGCAAGTGTTCAGTAATGCTAATTACCTGCCTGGTGCAGACACACAGGCACCTAGCTACCAGAAAATAAATATGATAAGAATATAGTGTGGCCTTATGCATTACAACATCACATTGTCTTCTGGTAACTGATTTCAATGATTTGGAGGCAGTCACTCCTTCCACCTTCTGGGAATGAATAAAAGCAATGTACCTTATGAGTGGATACCATGTTGTACCCTGGTCTGTTGGCACCAATGTTCCTCTAAAATACCAGTACCACCTAACACCGGTGAACACTGTACCATTATCCGGAATACAATGTATTCTTTAGCATTTCGAAAATCTCCAACACACAAACCTGCATCACCACAGCTACTTGCTTCAGTAATATATACACTCAGAATCTTTCAAGTACAAAGTCAGAGCACTAACCATACAACCATGACATAATGTGTTAAAATGGTGTTCTTTTGGATCTGACAATGTCTTTAATAAACTGGAAAGGACATGGACAGTCATAATCTACTTCAGACTATTCCATCATCTGCTTGGTGGGACTGATGAAAGCTAGAACAGTTTGTTTGCTAGCAGAAATCTGAAAAAATATTATAACTCAGCTCTGGCATTGTCACATGCTAATTAAGAAAACTGGGATATGTCTGGGTAAATGTATATAACAATGTGTTTCTTTGGTCAATGACATTTTTCCAAAACAAATGGTCACATCACAATTTGTCCAGGCATATCACCAAATTCAATTCTATCCATAACTTACATAAATAAAGTGTAAGGTCTGTTAATCAGGAAAATGAAGTCAAAAACCTACTGTCACTCTTAGCATATTTGTAGAGTGACTACTTAAAAAATTAATACATACAATCACACTTACAACTTCCATATGCTTTGCTTGCTTTTCTTATCTAAAGTGGGATCATTCCGACTGGCTCGAATCATTTCTGTCCAGCGTACGGCTTCCTGCAGTTCCATGAATCGCTCCTTATACTGGTTTCTTTCCATTAACACTCGGGCCATTTCTACCCTTGTGAACCGCTTTCTCTGTGCCATGGGAACATCTTCCTGCTTGAAACAATAACAGGTAAGTTCAATCAACACCTTGACATTTCCAAAATAACAAAAAAATAGTAAAATATGAGGAAAAATTTAATTTCTCAGAACAGAATGACCATTATGCACTAATGTTCTAAACGAAATGGGAAAAAGTGTAAAACTTTCGAAAGAAAAACACACATACTTCATCGTCAGATTTGGAAGCCTTGGCTGCCTGTTCTGCCTCTTCACGTGCTCGTTTTAATTCCTCTTCCAGCTCTTGGATTCGATGTCCTAGTCGAGTCTTCACAGCATGCAAAGAGTTAATTTCCCCCCGCAGAATTTCTTGCTCACTGTAAAAGGTAAAGTATTACAACTAACTCAAAAGAAAATCCTGAAAGATAAAGAGCATAATGATCATTGCCTGAAGGGATGTGACACCATGACTGTACAGTATTACAGCCCCTGTTCATACCAACAGGAGTGCCAGACACCAACTACCTACCTTGTCAGCTCATCCACTTTGACAATCAAATCATCCTTTACAATATTGAGGGCATTTCTGAAACAAAGTAGAAAGTATAAAACGATATTAGCAATACAAATATACCATAAAGTGTATGGGGATTACTTTTGAGCTGAGCTACAGCACAATCTCTACTATGTACAGTTGCTGCATCATTTTCCACCCGTTCTTTTGAGTCAGCAACGTGAACGAAGTGGCACTCCCTTACAGTTCCATGCATGAATTAGTCTTATGTTGCAGCATATCTCCTCCAAGTACAACACAGATAAGTTTAAATTGGAGCAACAGTGCTTTTATATAAATCTCTTGTAAAGTATGACTCCTTCTTAAAAAGTCACGGAAAATTCAGTAAAAATGTCCTGATTATCGAGTCCTCATAGAAACACTACACAGAGGCACGTAGTGGCACTGTTGGTTAAGGCACTGCGCTACAAGTTGGAAGGTCGCGGGTTCAATTCCCGATGATGTCAATGGAATTTTTCAATGACATAATCTTTCTGGCTGCACTATGGCCCTGGGGTTGACTCAGCCTCCAACAGAAATGAGCACCAGAAATACTTCCTAGGGGGGTAAAGGCGGCCGGTGCATAAGGCTGACAACCTTACCACCTTCATGTGCCGACTGTATTGATGTCTGAGAGCCCCAACCTCCTTGAAACCCTAAGGGCCTGTTCAGATTTGTAACAATTGTTTAGAAACACTACACAGAATTTAATCAAGAAAACAATAATCTGGGAACCAAACTGTCAATGCTGACTATTCACTGAGGTTTCAACAAATTTGAAGCTCACCTCTTACATTCACCTCACAAGTGCCTGAACTGCCCTCCAAAAGAAAGAGTAGTACTGCATGGGCCTGCAATAACCACTACAAATGTATTACAACTATGGTCACACAAAACTGCTGCTGTACATTCCTAGCAGTCATGTAATTCTGCAGCCACACCCCATTTCTATGACAGGTTATCTTTAGTCTGTATGCAAGGGCAAATTTTATCCCAAGTTGGAATTTCTTTCACACAAGCTTTGGATTCATTTTAATGGATGCATGAACAAAAAATTATGTTGCAGCAGTGAAAGTTCACATTAGTACATAAAATTCTACAGAACTACAGCACATAAGCCAATGTCAGAACAGCTGGTAGTCTTCCGACCACACCTGGTACAAATCAGTAACACAGTTACATTCTCACAAAACAGTCAAAATGATATCCAGTGAAATACATACTTGGTGGCCAGTAGCTCATTATTCTCCATGATAAGATTCTCTACCTCCTTGCCCATACCTGGAAACACAAACGGATATATATATGTTTCTTTCTTTCATCTCTTGTTTATTTATTTATCCATTTATTTAGTCACACATTCATTTGTTCAATCTTCCATTTTATAAATTTACTTATCATTCATTTAGTATTTAATTAATTAATTAATTTCCAGAATGAATTCCAACAATCTCTGCCATGTTTTCCTTCTTTAAACCTATTTCATATCAGTAGTACAATGCTTATTCTGCAACACATTTCACTATCTCTTGTACCACCTAACTTCTACATCCTTCTACAACATTCGTTACAGTATATTACTTACAGAAAAAGGGAAATGCTAGACAACTGCTACAGCTCCAAAGAGCCATTGCACTTCCCACCTCCAGCATACTTCTTTATATTGCCCTGAGTGCACAATTCACATACTTCTTGATATGTGTTAATGAGCACATTTGATATAAAATTATACATCTATATCTCCCTCTCTGTCTAATTCATTACTGAACACTAAATGGACTTTTTTCTTACCAAAGAAGTTGTCATTTACTGCAGATGGTAAAGCCGTTCATCCATTGAAGATGAAAAAAGAGCAAAACAAAAATGGGTATGTTAGATTATGGTAGCATGTTAAAAGCAACACACAAAACATTCACATTATGTATGCCAAACATAATATCACTTTTCATACATCACACATTTATTTTAAGGAATCAGCACATAACTATAGCACAAGAGAAGTCTGTGCTTGGGTTACTCAGCAGAGTGTACAGGATGTTATTTATGTACAATGAATTGGAAGCTGGTTTGGTTAACAGTGTGCACAAGGACATTTCTGCTGTCTGGTAACATTAGATGCAAGGACTGGTCTTGCTTTCATCTTGCTTTGAATGTATGTTTCTGCTCTGCTGTGCATATCTGGAAGATACACGCCTTTATCATCAGACTGGCTATGATACATGTAAGAGCTCTGAGACTGGAATTGGACTGTTTCCATCCCGTTGTGTACATGCAACAAATTTATTGAACTGAACCGTCTTTACACAACATACAAATAACAGTTGCAAATCTACAACTGGTTAATTAAGCAACATGTTTCGGCCTTGTTTGGTCATCATCAGGCTTACAAAAGATGGTGTTAATTAAGGTACATTCGTTCGCTATACCGATGGGATCCCATGGTTTACATTGGTCTTTGTCTTTTTAAAAATTATTTACTATTGATTAAAAACGATATAATACAATAAAATGTAAAATGTTATATAATTTTAATATCCTAGCAGGGATGGACGTAAGTTATGCGGTCGACTGTGGATACACTTGATTGCCTAGTTGTATAAGGGGTACTCGAGGCAATCGTTCATAATATTTTCAGTGGGGCTTAGATGCTTCCTGGGTTCGTATGAAATTGTACACTTATGTTCTGTGCAGTTTATATGTATTCCAGTTTTGACGTAGTTGATGACCCGTATTAATACAGGTCGTCAACTACGTCAAAACTGTATTAATTCAGGTCGTCAACTACGTCAAAACTGGAATACATATAAACTGCACAGAACATAAGTGCACAATTTCATATGAACCCAGGAAGCAACTAATCCCCACTGAAAATATTATGAACGATTGCCTCCAGTACCCCTTATACAACCAGCCAATCAAGTGTATCCACAGTTGACCGCATAATTTATGTCCATCCCTGCTAGGATATTAAAATTATATAACATTTTACATTTTATTGTATTACATCGTTTTTAATCAATAGTAAATAATTTTTAAAAAGACAAAGACCAATGTAAACCATGGGATCCCATCGGTATAGTGAACGAATGTACCTTAATTAACACCAACACCAACACCAAAACATGTTGCTTAATTAACCAGTTTTAGATTTGCAACTGTTATTTGTATGTTGTGTAAAAAAGGTTCAATTTAATAAATTAGCTCTGAGACTATTGGTACAGTAATTGCACTTCAGGTCATGTTTTGATTTTCTCTTCAAACAGTTCGGTATTAAACTATACCGATAAAGTTCACTTAAAAGTGAGGTTCATGGTCGATCTGAGTGTTATTCATGCCGCAAACAGTGCCAGAATTACGAACTAAGATAAATCACCACTGATTCTTTTGTAAGTCTCTTACACACACACACAAATAACTTTACAGACAACATGAACTGACTGTCTGGCCTTCTAAAAGTGCTGAAAACTATTTAGCATTATCATCACAAACACACTGGGAACAAAACTACTTTCTTTGTGATGAACAAAAAAGTCCCTTAAATAATCTGGGGGGGGGGGGGGGCACCCCAGAAAAAAATTTTTTCAACGAAAAAGTTACCATTTCTTATATTTTTATATATCGAGTCAAAAACCTCCCAAAAATATAAAAATTTTTAATATTAT
>Ga0123354_10022204_pt1 | contig 10003 bp, 11 predicted proteins | sample TergutLab28metaG_2_FD_97872 | JGI IMG/M metagenome (GOLD analysis project Ga0123354, IMG submission 97872) | Labiotermes labralis P4 segment gut microbial communities from Petit-Saut dam, French Guiana - Lab288 P4 | ecosystem: Host-associated > Arthropoda: Insects > Digestive system > Gut ...
AGGTAAAGGCGTAAAAAAGATACTTGTAGCCAAAGAAAACAAAACAATTGCTAAAGCGAACATTTTAAAGCTATCTTGTTTAAGGGAACCGTTCCAATGGGCACCATCTAAAACTCTTGAAGCAGAACGCACACTACGGTAGGTGAAGTCAACGTTTCGCTCTATCCTAACTAGACGGCGTTCAAAAAGTAGTAAGGGATCAGCAATTAACAAAACGGACAATATAAATGCTGCAACACTTAACCCACTACAAATATAGAAAGTGTAAGTCGCCAAAACTGTAGAACTAAGGTTTGCTGTAAAAGAAAACAAACCTACAGATAAACAGAAACCAAGGGCTAAACCAACGATAAAACCAATTTCAGTTAAACCTTCATAGTAACCGTAAGAGGGCTCCCATTCGTCGCGGCTGTAATGTTCAGCAATTAACACGTTTTTTGGTGCTTCATGTGCAATGTGAAGGACCTGCATGATAACGTAGAGAACTATAAAGACTATGACGTTTTGAGCAAAGGAAAGAGTCATAAGAAAAAGCAGGATAGCAGAGGAAGCAAAGGATATTAATATGAAGGGCTTGTATCGTCTTGTCGCATCACAAAACCAACCCCAAAAATAAGAAGCTGGAATTGAACATATGGTAGCAACGGACGCCATAATACCTAAAGCAACCAAAGGCCCACCTATGATGATAGCATCTTGGAAACCGACTACATAAAGCGGTATGAAGACGCTAAGTAAACCAAAGGCCATCTCGTGAAAGAAAAAACCAAAGCGCCACATATAGCCAAAAAGGGATTCCTAGCTAAATTAAAATGTTTAGGCAAAAAAAATTAACAAAAGTGTACAAACATAAAAACACTTTCTCAAACACAAAAATCAGTTCCAAAAATATTAATGAACCAGTAACATCTACCAAAAATGAGCCATAAAACAAAAAAGCAGTCCCGAAACCTCAAATAAATAAAACCCTAAAACCGATCCAACACAAAAAAATAAGCTAAACACTACCCTTAAACACCGAAGCTCACCAAAAAAAATCACCAACACAACAATGCAAAATAATCATCCAAAAATAACTCACCAAGACAAGTAGGGCACTTTATAATAATGCAGACAAATATTCTTCTTGACAGAAACATTTTCTTAGCATCTAAGTTATGATTTAAATATAAAGGCTTAATAGAGAGATAGTCAACTTTAAACTGCGCTGGAGAGTTAATCTTCAAATGGCAAAATTCAAGGTAATCATATCTGATCCAACAGACGGAAAAAGCAAAGTAGTAGAAGTAGAGGAAGCACGAGCAGCTCCGTTCATTGGGAAAAAATTAGGCGAAATCATTGACGGCATAATAGTAGACATGCCAGCAACTAAACTTCAAATTTTAGGAGGCTCTGACACCGATGGTGTACCCATGAGAGGCGATGTCCACGGAGGAATCAGACGCCAAGTAGTTTTAAGTGGAGGAGCAGGATTCAAACCTAAAAGAGAAGGAGCAAGAAGACGAAAAACCGTCCGCGGAAACACTATCACTGACGAGATTTCCCAAATCAACCTAAAAATCGTTGAGCAGCCCACCAAACCCAAAGAAACAAAAACAGCAGAAGCCACAGCATAAACAACAACCCCAACTTTTAACATCATAAAAAATCGATTTTCCTTTTTACTTTAAATTAAATCAGCATCAATATTAAACAGGTACTCGTTAGAAAGGAAACTTTGCAGAATACCGTCGTCCAAACATTTTGTTAATATAGAAAGGTTAAATTTAAGCATTAGATAATAAGACACCCAGAATTTAAAGGCGTTTGTAAATGGCTGAAAATACACAAAAAATAAAAACTTCATCAATGCCACGACAACCAGAGGTAAACATTGGTACAATCGGACACGTAGACCATGGAAAAACAACTCTAGTTCAAGCTTTAACAGGCACATGGGCATCACGCCACAGTGAAGAACTAAAAAGAGGCATTACTATAAAGTTAGGTTACGCCAATATGCCAATTTATAAATGCCCAAAATGTTCACCACCAAAAAAGTACACAATAAAACCAATTTGTGAAAACTGTAAAAGCAAGACAACATTTGCGCGAGGCGTAAGTTTTGTTGATGCCCCAGGACATGAAGCCCTAATGGCAACTATGCTTTCAGGCGCAGCCATTATGGATGGCGCAATACTTGTAATTGCAGCCGATGAACCATGTCCACAACCACAAACAAGAGAACACTTAGCAGCAGCCGAAGTTAGTGGCATTAAAAACATTATTATTGTCCAAAATAAAATCGACATTGTTGACGAGACCCGGGCAAGAAAAAGCTACGATGAAATCAAAGCGTTTGTAAAAGGAACTGTAGCAGAAAACGCTCCAATCATACCACTTTCAGCCCAAAGAAACATCAACATTGATGTACTTCTGGAAACAATGCAAAAAATCATTCCAACACCAAAACGTGACCCTGACTTACCACCATTAATGTTTATTGTCCGCTCATTTGACACAAATAAACCAGGCACAACCATCGACGAATTTGGTGGAGGAATCATCGGTGGAACCATCGTACAAGGCAAATTTAAATCCGGAGAAGAAATTGAAATTAGACCAGGCATACCAGTTGACCGCGAAGGCAAAACAAGTTACAATCCATTAATCAGCGAAATTACAAGTCTACATACAGGCGACAAAAACGTCAAAGAAGCAACCTGTGGAGGACTTATTGGCGTTGGCACACTACTTGACCCATCATATTCAAAAGCAGATGGGTTAACAGGTAGCATTGCAGGAAAAACCGACATGCTACCACCAACTTTAACTGAACTTACATTAGAAACATATACTCTTGAACGGGTCGTTGGAACCAAAGAACAATTAAAAGTTGAAAAAATTAACCCTGACGAACAATTATTACTTCATGTTGGTGCAGCAGTAAACGTTGGAAAAGTAATAGGCATAAAACAAAACATAATAAAAGTCAAATTAACAAGACCCATATGTGCCTTACCAGGTGCACGAGTTGCAATAAGCAGAAAAATTACGGCTCGATGGCGTCTAATCGGCTATGGCTTAATAAAATAGTCAAAATTATTTTTTGTTCAAAAAATCATTCGCCTGCATTAATAGAAACTTTGCGTTTTTAAACGTTAATTTCTCCATTGCTTGAACATAGTTGAGCCAAATTGAACCAACATGTTCAAAAGATATCGTGATAGTTTCAGTGTTTGTTTCCATAAGATAGAAAAACACTTCTTTATGCACAGTTTTACCCTGTCTACGATAATAATATTCTATTTTTTCTCTAAATTCATCTACAAAACAAGCATCTATTATACCTGTTTCTTCCCTTAACTCGCGTACAACAGTTTCTTTTTCAGCCTCATTTACTTCAACATTACCTTTAACAAAATCCCAGTGACCAGCCTCATAATGGAGTAACAAATAAAGAAGCCCAGAAGACCGCTTTATATAGACAATAGCACCACAGGATTTCTCACCGAGCACAAATATCACCAACAAACAAGGGGTACGTAAGAAGTATTTAAAGTAACGTTACAATTAAGAGTATAGAAAAACATAAAAAGTAAACAGCAGGCACTCAAATGTCAAAAACAATAGCCCACCCTTTAAAAGTCATTTTGGATTCAAATGCACTATTTACACCTTTAGAGTTAAAAATAGACATTTTTGAGGAAATACAAAAATTACTAAACAGAAACGTAGAATACATTGTAATTCACCCAGTTAAGACAGAGTTAGAACTGCTTTCAAATAAAGAATCATTCAAACTGCGCCGTCAAGCAAGTTTTGCGCTTAGACTAGTTGAAAAGTGTAAAATAGTTCAAGTTGATGTTCCAGACAAGGTTACAACAGACGATGCAATAGTTAAAGTTGCAAAAAGCTGGAATACACCGGTCTTTACCAATGATAGACAATTAAGAAAGAGGCTAAGAGATATAAGTCTGCCAGTGATTTATGTGAGGCAAAAATCTCGTCTAGAGATTGACGGATTGATAACATAGATGTTTAAATTAATCACACTTCAAGATACTATCCGCATTCCACCGGAAACCTTCGGAAAACCACTTGAGAAAGTAGGCCGCGAACAGGTAAAACAAAAATACGAAGGAATCGTGGATGAAGAATTAGGTTACGTCATAGCCGTAACAGGTATCCAAGTAAGCCCAATAGGCAAAATCATCCCAGGCGATGGCGCAACATTCCATAAAGTAAACTTTTCAGTACTAACTTTTTACCCATTAATACAAGAAATAGTTGAAGGAGACGTTGTCGAAATCGCTGATTTTGGAGCATTCGTCAGGATAGGCCCAATTGATGCATTACTACACGTCTCACAACTAATGGATGACTTCATTTCATACGACGAAAAGCAAGGAGTCCTCCTCGGAAAAGAAACAAAACGCAAACTCACCGCAAGTGACCAAGTTCGAGTACGCATCACAGCAGTTTCACTTGGCAGAGCAGGCAGCTCAGGCAAAATCGGCGTAACCGCAAGACAACCATTCCTTGGCAAACTAGAATGGCTCCAAATGGATCAAGGTAAAGAAACACAAACAGAAAACAAAGAGGAGAAAACAGCACAATGAGCGAAAAAGCATGTTCAAACTGCCATTTCTTAACTAAAGAAAACGCTTGCCCAAAATGCAAAAGCAGCAGCTTAAGCGAAGACTACGGGGGCCTTGTTGTATTATTTGACATCGAAAATTCAGCAATTGCAAAAACAATGAACGTCAAAGACCAAGGCCGCTACGCCTTAAAAGTCCGCTAAATAAGCAACATAACAACTTTTTTTAACCATTTTTTATTAACATGTACATCTATGTCGGTCATTTACACAATTACAGCTGAACTTAGAGATAAGTTCAAAGAACCATTTGGTCTTTTAATTAAAGGTTCATTTGACCAAACTATGGCAAAAATGCGTGAAATCAAAGCGCAAAATCCACCAAAAATCATTGCTGTAGGAGATATCGTTACAAAAAATTTACAAGAACACGAGATACCACCGGACATATCTATTATAGATAATCAAAGTATGCGTAAAAAGATTCACCCTGCCACTTATACTTTGAATATTGTTAGGGTAGAAAATCCACAGGGAACCATAACTAAAGAGGCAATTAAAGAAGTAAAAAAGGCAGTAAAAGAGAAGACCCCAATACAAATAACTGTAGATGGCGAAGAAGACCTGCTGGTACTTATTGCAGTGTTATATGCACCTGAAAACTCGGTGGTAGTATATGGACAACCGCATGAAGGCATAGTTTTGGTTAAAGTTTCGTCTAAAAAGAAAACAGAAGCCGCTGAATTCCTAAAAGCGATGGAAAAAGGTTCGAAAAGCTAAATAAGAAGAATAATGTAAGAATTCAGGACTTGAGTCAAGTGAACATCCATGGAAATTAAAATCGTATCAACTAAAGAAAACCCACTTCTCAAACGTAAAGAAGTAGGTTTCACAATTACACAAGGCCTAAAAGAGAAGACACCGAACAGGCTTGATGCTAAAAGGGCCGTTGCTAATGCAGTACAAGTTAAAGAGAGTGTCGTCTACATTAAATGTATGGAAACTTTAACAGGAACAAATATCACCAACGGTTCAGCTAACATTTACCAAAGTGTCGAGCAAGCTCAAGTTGTAGAGCCAGAACATCTTAAAAAAAGAAACAACCCTGAAAAACCTAAAGAAGAGGCACAAGAATAATGCCAAAACCAGAAGCTACAAAAACTGAAAATAAATCAAAAGAAAAAGTGAAAAAGAAAACAGGCGGCGCTAGCACCTTGTACAAAGTTGAAGGCGACAAAGTTTCTCGTGCACGCCCAACATGTGAACGCTGTGGACCAGGATACTTCATGGCAGACCACAACTCTAGATACACATGCGGCCATTGTGGATTTACACGTTATAAACAAAAATAATTTTCTAATAAGCAGTTTTAAATCTTCCAACTACACTATTCCTTTTTTGACCCATCATGCTTAGAGTAAACGTAGTTATATCAAACATTTCAGCTGAACGCTACTGGGATATACGCAAACCAATCCCACCAATTCAAATTAACACCAACATCAATGTTATTGGCATGGAAAAAAAACAAGACGAAACACTTGAAGTCCCATATATACTCTCAATAGCATATAACCCATCCATTGCACAAATAACCATCAAAGGCAACGCCTACGTAAACGGTGAAAAAGATGAAATTGACAAAATCATCAAAGATTACGAACAGAAAAAACCACCAACACAAATAATTATCCAATCAATATCAAACGTCGTCTTCATCGAATCAGTATCCATCTCACGAACACTAAACATCCCACCACCCATACCATTACCACAAATCCCAGAAGCAAACACAAAACCACCAAACACAAAACCACAAGACAGAGACTACAGCCGCTAATAATCACCCCCCCCCATATTTTTAATAAAACATTAACTTCCTAAAACCCAGAAGAGTTATACACAGGTTTTGTTTTTTGCAAAAAAGCATTTTTAACCGTAACTCTGCATTTTTACCCCCATAAAAATTAAGTAACACCCAATACTGACTCCGTTTGAACATTAGAACACAAATCTTAAATATAGTTACCCCCATAATTACCCCCATGAAAAACGTCCCCCAAACAATACAAACAACCTACCAACAAATAAACCGTAGTTCCCGGGCAGATTTTCTAACCACCATAATCACCACATAACAAAAACACTTCAAAAACAACCCCATTTACAAAAAAACACTTTTAACAAACCCCTCCACAACAACGAAAAACAATAAATAAAACCAAGCGGTTAGAACCTATACAATTCTAACCACAAAGGCAAAAACAATGTTCATCGCATACGACACCAAAAACAAAACACAATACGCCAAACTATGCACCACAAAAAGAAACGGCACACAAACAACAAAAACCTACCAAAACCTCGGCAAAGTACTAGACAAACAACAAGGCATCTACCAAAACAAACAAAGAGGCATCTTTACATACAACCTAAAAACCAACACCTACAACAACCCACCACCACAATACGTCCCACCACCAAAAAAACACAAAAAACAACCCCTCATCCTAGACTTCGGAGACACCTACTTCCTAGACACCTTCATCAAAACCAACAACAACCTACACACCCCAATACAAGCAATAGAATACGGAAACCCCGACACCCTAAACGCCATGATAGCCTACTACACCCTATCCAACATGGCAAACTGCCACGCCCAAGACTGGTACGAAGGCAACTACGCCCGCATACTATACCCCAAAGCCAACCTAACCAGCCAAAGAATAAGCGACTTTCTCGCCACCATAGGAGAAGAACAAAACCAAAGAAAATTCTTCCAAAAATACATAAAACTATTAGAACAAACAGGAATAGACACCTCAAACATACTAATTGACGACTCAGGTCTACCCAATAACATCCATTTCCCCCTATCAGCCATAAGAAACCATAAAGGTGAAATCAAAAACGAAGCTCGACTCATATATGTAACGCAGCAAAACACAGGTCTTCCAATTTACTTCCGATACTGCCCGGGAAACGTTATTGATGCTTCAACTTTGATTCGTTGTCTGGCGGAATTAAAAGAGCAAGGGATTAATACAAAATTTTCCATCCTCGATGCAAGATATTATACGGATGAAAACATTAAAGAATTGTTTGCTAACAAGATTTCGTTTCTTACCCGGCTTAGAGAGAATCGGGTGTTGTATAAGGAGCTTGTTTTGGAGCATCTTGGGGTTCTTGAGCGGCGGGAAAATCTTGTGGAGTATAATGGTCGGTATGTGTATTTGAAGTGTGTTTCGTGTGAGTTGGTTGGGCATAGGGCGTATGCGTATGTTGGTTTAGATGTTGAGCGGAGGTCTTTGGAGATGCAGAATACTTTTCGAAGGGCTAAGGATCAAAAGTTGGATGTTGGGCAGGTGTATGATGTTATAGCGGGTCAGGGGGTGTTTGTTTTGGTTTCTTCTCGTCGTATAGCGTTAGATAAGGTGCTTCCTTTGTATTATACTAGGCAGCAGATTGAGCAGGTGTTTGATATTGGGAAGAATTATGCTGATTTGTTGCCTTTGCGTGTGGCGTCTGAGGAGGCTTTTCGGGGGCATTTGTTTTTGACGTTTGTTGTGACGGTGGTGTTTAAGTTGTTGCAGGATGCTTTGAGGGGGTCTGCTGTGTCGCCTTTGTCTTTGTTTTTTGTTTTGCGTAATCAGAAGTGTAAGGTGTATGATACTAGGGTTATTACGCAGGAGGTGTTTAAGAAGGCTAATGATTGTTATCGTTTGTTTGGTATGAAGTGTCCTGTTTCTATTTCTCGTGAGTAATTTTGGAATTTGTGGTTAGAAAAACTACCCGGGAACTACGGATAAAACAACAACAAAACACACGCCTAGAACTACGAAACATAAAAAACCACTACTACATCTACAAAGCACAAAACCACTACAACAAACAAACCAAACAATCCCAAAAAACAACACAACTCATAGGCAAAATAACACCCGACGGCCAATACCACCCCAAACAAACCAAAAAAACAACACCAAAAACCACAACCACCAAAACCTACCAATACGCAAACTCAGAACTCCTCCTCCAACTCTCAAAAGACCTACAACAAACCACCACAAACCTACCCTACAAAGACGAACTCTTAGCACTCTCCATCACACGTGCCATACACCCAACACCCATCCGCCTAACACAAACCGCCTACAACGACCTCTACACCTCAACAAAAACAAACCTAAACCTCACACCAAAAAACATCACCAACATCCTCACAACAATAGGAGAAAACATAGAAGAAACCTACAATCTATTCCACAACCTAACACCAGATGGCGGCATGCTATTCTACGATCTCACATCAATACTATCCCAAAGCAAACGCTTACTGCTCGCAGAAAAAGGCTACAACCCAGACTGGGAACAAACCGGACAAATAAAAGTAGCCCTAGCCTTCTCCACTACAACACATCTACCCGTAGCAATAGACGTTTTTTATGGCTCACTAAAAGAAGTAAAGATTCTCAAATATTTCAAAGAACATTACAAGCGGTCTGATCTTGGGTTTATTATGGATCGTGGGTTTAATTCTTATGAGTTGCTTTTGGAGTTGAAAAAGGCCGGTATTCATTATATTGTGCCGTTGATGAAAAATTCACAGTTTTTGCCTCCGTCTGTTCAGTTGTCAGGTGTGTTTGAGTATGGTGGTAAAAAGAAGAAGCGCCGTGTGATTGCTTGTGATAAGGTGTGTTGTGGGGAGTATGGGTTTTTGTATTTGTTTAAGGATCCTTCTTTGGGAAAGTTGGCTGATGAGCATTTGCTTGGGTTGGTGTTTAAGGAAAAGTTGTCTATGGAGGAGTATTATTTTGAGGTGCGGTTGGCGGGTGTGTTTGGGGTGTTGTCGGATTTGGATGTTGAGCCGCGGGTTGTGTTTGAGCAGTATAAGGCTAGGGAGGAGATTGAGCAGGCTTTTGATTATTTGAAGAATGATTTGGAGGCTGATCGGTCGTGTTTGGGGTGTGATTTGGCTGTTAGGGGTTTTTTTGTTGTTGTGTTTTTGGCTTTGCGTTTGTATTTTAAGATTTTGGGGCGTTTGCGTGAGAAGGAGTTGGTTGGTGTGGTGTCTGTTAGGGAGGTGTTGTTTGTGCTTTCTAAGGTGCGTATGATTGTTGAGTCTGGTGGTTGTGAGTATTTGTGTGTTTTGCCAAAGAAGGCTGAGCAGATTTTGGAGGTGTTTTCAGATTTGGTTAAAACCTCATGGGGGTAACTTGGAAAAGTTACGGTTTTAAACCGTTTTTCAAAAAACAGCCATGTTCTTAAAATATTTTCGCCACCTAGCATAATTTTTTCAAAAAATAGGACATTAGTTTCTGTATCGCTGCATGTTGTGGTCTTGACAAAGGTTAGAGGTATTACGCAGTCTAAAAGGACAAAACAAAATTACTGTATAAACATAGCGCATAATTATAAAAA